>Ga0116176_10004579_pt1 | contig 10027 bp, 9 predicted proteins | sample AD_STIC08_MetaG_FD_89803 | JGI IMG/M metagenome (GOLD analysis project Ga0116176, IMG submission 89803) | Active sludge microbial communities of municipal wastewater-treating anaerobic digesters from USA - AD_STIC08_MetaG | ecosystem: Engineered > Bioreactor > Anaerobic > Digestate | place: USA... | reverse complement strand
CGCCTCCCAGCGGTTGAAACCGTCGCTGTCATGGCGGGCGAGAAAGCGCAATGCATCGCGACTGTAGTCATACTCGAGCCTGACCGGCGCCGAGAAGCCGCGCAGCAGTGACGGTGTGGGACGCGCGGCGACATTGCGGAATCGTAGCTGCTGTCGGGATTCAGTGATGGCGAAGACCCGCTGGGTGGTGGCCGCGTCGGCTTCGTCATCGCACTGCAGTGGCATCTCCCGACCCTGACCGTCATAGAGGGCCAGACTCAATGGAATGACCAGCGGCTGCTTGGCTTCGCCCGGTTGTCCCGGTGTCGAGGGGGTCGACTGGCTGATGGTGAGGGTGTAGCGCCTGGATTCGGCATCGTAGGCATCCTCGACCCGCACGATCGGCGTGCCAGCCTGGCTGTACCAGCGGCGGAACTGACTCAGGTCGACATCGTTGGCCGCCTCCATCGCGCTGACGAAATGGTCGGTGGTGACGGCTTCGCCATCGTGCTGGCTGAAGTAGTGGTCGCAACCGCGGCGGAATGGTTGCGCGCCCAGCAACTGGTGCAGCATCCGCACCACCTCGGCACCCTTTTCATAAACGGTCGGGGTGTAGAAGTTGGAGATCTCCAGGTAGCTGTCGGGGCGGATCGGATGGGCCATCGGGCCGCTGTCTTCGGCAAACTGCACCGTGCGCAGCAGGTTGACATCCTCGATCCGCTTCACGGTCGCGGAGCCGAGGTCAGCGGAGAACTGCTGGTCGCGAAAGACCGTGAATCCCTCCTTGAGACTCAACTGGAACCAGTCGCGGCAGGTGACCCGATTGCCCGACCAGTTGTGGAAATATTCGTGGGCCACCACTGCTGCAACCCGGGCAAAGGCGGCATCGGTGGTGGTCTGAGGATGGGCGAGCACACAGGAGGTGTTGAAGATGTTGAGCCCCTTGTTCTCCATCGCACCCATGTTGAAGTCGTCGATGGCCACGATGTTGTACTGGTCGAGGTCGTACTCGCATCCGTAGTGCTGCTCATCCCAGGCCATCGCCTGTTGCAGTGAAGCCATCGCATGGGCGCACTTGTCGAGATCCTTGGGTTCGACGTGGATGCGCAGTTGCACCGTGCGTCCGGAGCGGGTGTGGAACTGTGACGCGTGGTGATCGAGCCGTCCCGCCACCAGCGCGAAGAGATAGCAGGGTTTTCTGAAGGGATCATCCCAGGTGACCCAGTGGCGGCCATCGGCGAGGCTGCCATGAGCCACCGGATTGCCGTTCGACAGCAGCACCGGAAAACGTTCTGCATCACCAACCAGGGTGGTGGAGAAGCGCGACATCACGTCGGGGCGGTCGAGGTAGTAGGTGATCTTGCGAAAGCCCTCGGCCTCGCACTGGGTGCAGAGGCGCCCTTGCGAGAGGTAGAGCCCTTCCAGCGCGCTGTTGTCGGCAGGGTGGATGCGGGTCACCAGCCGCAGTGTGAATGCCTCCGGCACGCCGCTGATCGTCAGTGACTCGGCATCCTGACGATACTGCTGCGGTGACAGTGGTTGACCCTCCAGCGTCACCGAACAGAGTTCGAGCTCGACACCATTGAGCCGCAGCCGGTCGGTGGCCTGCGCCGCCGGATTGCGGCGCATCGTCAATTCGGCAGTGACCTCGGTGGTGACCGGATCGAGCTCGAAATGCAGCCGGGTATGATCGATCAAAAACGCGGGCGGGCGGTAGTCGCTCAGCAGCACGGGTTGAGGGGCGGGATGGTTCATCTGCTGTGGGTCTCGTCGCGGTGGCGGATGACAAGGGGTGCGGCGCTGTCGCCCGGAGTCGGGTCGCAGTCCGATTTCGGCGGAAGGTAGCCGGTGCGTGCCTCTGTGGGCAGGTGGCGGGTCTCATAGGCGATCAGCAGCAACAGACTGTTCTCGCGCTGTTCGCTGCTCAGCAGCCGGCCATCGGGCCAGCGACCGGTCTCGATCGACTGTTTCAGTCGCTGATAGGTGGCTTCATCGAGCGTGTCGACCAGTTGCGGCAGATTCACCGATCACTCCTTCTCTCTGCGTTGTCGAGGGGGGCTTGCCGTTGCGATCAGCGCAATGGCCGCCACCAGCAGTCCGGCCAGCAGGCCGGAGGCATGGGCGGTGTTGGCAATCGAACCGAAACCGGCAATGGTCAGAATGTTGCTGTAGCCGAGTGCCAGCCAGATCAGCAAAAAGCCGATGACGCCCCGGGGCAGGGCGAACAGCCGGGTCTTGCGGAACCGCTCCCACAGCCAGCAGTAGCCGAACAGACCGAAGATCACCCCGGACATGCCGCCGAAGAGACTCTCCCGCGCGACCCAGGCCTGAGCGCAGTTGGAGATCAGCCCGAGCACCACCACCAGCAGCAGCAGGACCTTGCCTCCCTGTGCCCACTCGATGCGCCGTCCCAGTTCGGCCAGCCAGAGCATGTTGAAGACCAGGTGCAAAAGCCCGAAGTGCAGAAAGATCGGAGTCAGCAGGCGCCAGGGTTGGCTGGCCACGGCTGGATTCAGAATGGCGTAGGGGCCGATCTGGGTCAGGTCGTAAAAGGTGAGCCAGCCCAGCAAAGTGGTGCTGTCGGTGAGCCAGAGCAGACCGGTCACACCGACTGTGGTGGCAACCAGTGTCAGCGTCACCGGGGCTCGCAGCCAGGCCAGCCACCACTCGGAATCGTTGGCTACGACAGCGGGTGCGGCCCGATGCTGGAGGCTGGGGTCGGCCAGAAAACGGCGATAGAGCGCAGTGGCCTGTTCGATCTGGCCGGCCTCGCTGACCCACAGCACCTGATGGCCGCGCTCCTCGACGATGCGGTGTTCGATGCCATGGCTGTGCAGCAATCGGCTGAAGCCGCGGAGGTTGGCAGGATGGCTGATTTCGAGCGCCTTATGCATGTCTGCGTGGCTGATCGAGTTCCATCGTCTGCCAGACGAACTTGGCCGAATCGAGCCGGGTTTCGCCATCGAAGCGATAGCAGACCAGCTTGCCTGATTTGACTGCGCTGTAGTCGAGGCAGGCGAGGTTGGGGCGGATGGTCTCCGGCACGCCGGTGCGCCAGTAGTGGCCGATGAACAGTGGCGGTTCGTCGGCGCGGTAGTGCAGCAGCCGGGCGCGGTGCTCCTGCGAAATCATGCGCTGCGCCACCTCGACCGGCAGCAGATCGGGCTGGAACAGCAGATCGGCATAGCTGGCCGGATCCTCCTCCCAGAATTTGGCCCGGAAGTGGCTGCGGGCGATGCCATCATGGCCGGTGATGCTGTCGCCATCCGGCAGCGGCAGCATCAGCCCATGCAACAGGCGGTTGACCAGGCGGTAGGCGAAGCTGTTGCGCGCCACCGACTGCTGCAGCAGGTCGGCGGTCAGTCGGTTGCCACCATGTTGCTGCCGGAATTGATCGATCAGCGCATGGTCCCAGCAGGCATGCACGACGCGGCAGCCGGGCAGCTCCAGAAACAGCGGCAGCGTCAGGAACCAGTCGAGAAAGGCGTGCCAGTCGGCATGGTGGTTGGCGAACTGCTCCAGCGTCGCCTCGATGACCGCCTGGTGGCGCGGGCTGTGTTCGCGCAGGTATGGATGCGGACTGCCCGCCTTGGCCGGCGTGCAATGACAGAGCGCGTGGTACTCATGGTTGCCCATCACCATCTGCGCGGCACCGGCCTCGACCATGTCGCGCACTTGGTGCAGCGCCTCGCGGATGCGCGGACCGCGGTCGATCAGATCGCCGGTCAGAATCAGCTGGCGGCTGGGGTGGCGGTAGACGCCGGCGCGCTTTTGGTAGCCCAGCTTCTCCAGCAGGTGGAACAGGGTCAGCGCGCAGCCATGCACATCGCCGATCAGGTCGTAGCCACCGGGAGCGTCAGCCATGGCGGCACCGATGATTCATGTGCGCTCCAGCAGATTGCCCCAGCCCAGCTTGCTGCGGCAGATTTCGTAGAAATTGTGGCTGAGCGGGTGGATCAGGCGCAGCTTGTGTGGGTATTTCTGTACATAGAGCACATCGCCAGGCGCCGCGATCAGGTGGTCCTGGCCATCGCAACTGATCTGCAGGTTGAAGCGGTTCTCCACCCCCAGAACGATCTTGATCTCGCTTGACCCACCCACCACGATCGGCCGGCTGCTGAGGGTGTGGGCGAACATCGGCACCAGCGCGATGGCGTCGAGTGTCGGATGCATGATCGGCCCACCCGCCGACAGGGCGTAGGCGGTCGAACCGGTTGGCGTGGCGACGATCAGCCCATCCGAACGCTGGCTGTAGACGAACTGACCCTCGATGTAGAGCTCGAACTCGATCATCCGCGTCGCTTGCCCCGGGTGGAGCACGACATCATTCAGTGCACGGCCGCTGTTGACCGGTTCGCCATTGCGCTGCAACTGGGCATCGAGCAGAAAGCGGCTCTCCATGATGTACTTGCCGGCCAGTACATCGGTGATTTTGGCAGGCACTTCGTCGGGAGAGATGTCGGTGAGGAATCCCAGTCGGCCCCGGTTGATGCCCAATACCGGCACCTTGTGTCGGGCCAGTGCGCGGGCGGCGCCGAGGATGCTGCCATCTCCCCCCACCACGATCGCCAGATCGCAGATTTCGCCCAGCAGGCGCAGATGGCTCACCTGCAGGCCATGGTCGATGAATTCGGCGGCGGTGCTCTCTTCAAGGATGACTCGATAGCCTTCAGCGACCAGAAACTCCTTGAGCGTTTTCAGGGTTTCGATCACGCCGGGGCTTTCGAGCCTGCCAATCAGCCCGACATTGCGAAACTGCTCCATTGAGCATCCATCATGACAAAAAGAGTGGCTGATTATGGTGCCGCCGGCTGTTTCCGTCCAGAAACAGTGCTCGACGCAGGGCCACGCGCGGGGCGTGGATGGTGTGTGAGCCTAACCCTGCACGCGCAGGCGATCATGCCGATGGAGCGGGCAGCGATCACTGAGGCCGGTGGTGAAATGGGCGGGTGCCTGCACAGGCGCCACGGGCTGCTCGCAGCGCTTGCCACCGGCCTGAACTGCGTTGCAGCGTGGATTCTGGTAATGATCGAGCCAGAGTCGATAGTGTGTTTCGCTCACCTGGCAACGCTGTGCTGCCTGGGCCTGCGGGTTGGCCAGATAGTCAGGAATCGTGGCGAGGGCCAGATTGAAGTGGCCAGCGCCTGGATGGTAGGCGATCAGGGCGACCCCCAGTGCCTGCAGTCTGGCCAGCAAACCATCGGCGCTTTGCCCGGCCCAGTCAGCGCGCTCCTGCTGCAACTTGGCCAGTTCGGCTTCGAGACGGTTGCGGTGCTCGCGCGCATAACAGAGCTCCACCTCCTGGAGTCTGAAGGCTTCATCGAGTGCGGCGAGTCGAGTCGTGTTACCGGCTTGTGCCACACCAAGGTGTGGGGCTTGCTCCTGTGGTTCTGCTTGATGCGGTCTGTTTGCCGGGGAGAGCCTTTTTGTTTCGACCTGTTGGTTGTGCAGTTGCTTCTTCAGAACGAGATTGTTGGTCAGCTCCTCTTCCAGCGAGCGGGCGTAGCGATCGATCTCTTCGCTCAACTCGTCAAGCGCCTGCTGATGCGCCTTGCGCAGAGCGTGGATCTCCTGCTGATGACGCTGTTCGATGGCCTGCGTGTCGAATCCGGCCGTGCCGATGGAGTTCGCGTGTTGTGCGAAGGTGGCGGAAGAAAGCGGTCTGGAGGGTTCGTCCGCAAAGGCGAGGCCCAGCCGGTTCCGGCTGATTGCCTCGTGAATCTGCACCAGCACATTGTGTTCACGCTGGAGGTCGGGTTCCCACAGGTGGGTCTGGAGCCATGGCAGCGGACAGTGGTTGAGGCTGCTGAGACGCAGGTTGGTCTGATCAGTGATGGCGACCGGTTCCGCATAGTGAAGAAGCTGCTCAAGCGGCAGATCCCATTGGCGATCGGCATAGCCATCGTCATCGAAGCCGATCCTGAACAGCACCACGGTTTCGATCACCAGACCCGGCAGAATGGTGACGTAGGCGGCGTCGATCATCTGGCCGGCAAAATCGGCAACGCCCACCACCTGGTCGAGCAGTGCGTCGAATTCGACTTTCAGCATCGTTCTGCACAGTGCGCCGTGCTCGAAAAAGAGCACCGCCTCAGCGCGCAGTGCCGTTGCGGGGTTCATGCAGGAATTTGCCTTGGTTTGATCATGTCATCTGCAATAGAGGAGGCGCCCTGTCGAAGTATAGTGGGGCATTGGCTTGGCACGTTGTGACGAGCTTGGCACAATCAGCACTGTCGGTGGTGGCTGCCCGGTGGTGGTGCCATGACCGGACGCACCAGCAGGAGGCAGTCGCCGTGTTTCAGACAGAAGAGTGTCAAGATTTTTTACAGTTTTGATTTTGGCGCGGAGCTGGATTTTTTCAATAGCTTGATCCAGAACGAATAAAGCATATTGGCCTAATGTTTGCATTTTTCAATTTGCTGTCGTAACTGACTGCTGACCTCAACCCGGAACCCAAGGAGTGATGTATGAAAATGATACCCAAACGTTTCGCAATGGCCCTGCTGATGGTGGCCAGCGCGGTGTTCTCTCTCAACAGCCATGCCGCCACCATCGACCTGGGGAAACTCGGGGTGGGTGATACTGAGCTTGATATCAGTATCGCGTTTGGCAGCATTGCCGATACTTGGAAATTCGAAGTGACCGAGACAGGCAAGCTGGTTAGCGGCTTTGCCGGAATCTTCGGCATCGCTTCGCTGAGCGCCGATATCTCGGGAACTCCTTTTGCCTCAGTTCCTTCCCCGTTGCCATTGCTGTCGCCTGTTCTGCTGGGGCCCTCCATCGTGTTGAGCCCCGGCATGTACAGCATTTCGGTGACCGGAACCACCGGTACTGGCTTTTTCCCCATCGGCAGCTACATAGGTGCGGTTGGGCTGACTGCCGTGCCGCTCCCCGCACCGGTTCTGTTGCTGGGTTCGGCGATGCTGGGTCTGGTCGGTTTCGCGCGTCGCCGCCGCGCATGAGGCTTCGCAGCCAGGCTGTCTGGTCTTGAGAGGGATCAGACAGCGTTGGAGAAAAAACGCCCTGAATTTCAGGGCGTTTTTTTCGAGAATCAAATCGTGCCTGCTTCACTTCACTGCCTGTGCAAGAAGATTGGGACGCTTTGGCAGCGCAATGACGGTGGCTTGACCGTCACGCTCCGCGACGGTTCGAGGAGAGCCGTGGAAGGCATCGACAGTCGAGTCCGTTGGCGGCAAACTGGTTCGCATGCCTTTGGGAGCAGAGCGAACAGGCTGTCGCGGGAGTGAGCCATGGTCCGTTTTCGTGATCGTCGACATGCGGGCGAAGTGCTGGCGCAGCGGCTTGCGCCGTGGATTGGCCGTACTGGTGTGGTGCTGGCGCTGCCGCGTGGAGGAGTGCCGCTGGCCGCGGTGGTGGCGCCAAGACTCCGGATGCCGCTCGACCTGATCATTCCGCGCAAGATCGGCCATCCCCACAATCCGGAATATGCCGTGGCGGCAGTGGTCGAAAGCGGCGCGCGGGCCATCAACAGCGTGGAGGTGGCCGGCCTTGATCCTGGCTGGTTCGAGCAGGCCGTCGCGCGTGCGCAGCAGGAGGCCCTGCGTCGTCGGCGCTGCTATCTGGGTGAGCGTTCGCCCTGTGCGCTCGAGGGCAAGGCGGTGATTCTGGTCGATGATGGCATTGCCACTGGGCTCACGATGGAGGCGGCCATTCAGGATGCCAAGGCGCGGGGTGCGCAGGAGTTGGTGGTCGCCGTGCCGGTGGTGCCGGCCGACACGGCCAGACGTCTGGCCAGGATGGTGTCGCAGGTGGTGGCGGTGGAGATTGCGGAGCACTACCTTGGTGCGGTAGGCGCCTATTACGATGATTTCTCCCAGTTGAGTGACCAGGATGTGATTGAACTGCTCAAGCAGGCCGCTCCTGCGGCGCCGTCCTGACACGCCGGGGCTGTTGAGTCGGAATTCATGGCATCCGTGAGTGAGAGTGAGTGGCGCGGAGCGGTGACCGCATGACGTCCACCCTCACTTTGGCGGAAAAGGTCGCGTTGCTGCGCGATCCGCACACCCATGCGCTGCCGGCGCAGAGCGTCATCGAAGTGGTGGAGACCCGCATGTCCTGGCTGTTTCTGACACCGGAACGGGTCTACAAGCTCAAAAAGCCGTTGCGCGAGCCGCTGTTCGATTTTTCCACCCTGGCGCGGCGGCGGCTCAATTGCGAGACGGAGCTGCGGCTCAACCGGATTGCGAGACGGAGCTGCGGCTCAACCGGCGATTGGCGGCCGAAGTCTACCTCGATGTGGTCAGGCTGACACTGAGCAGCGCGGGGCTGTGCCGGATCGATGGTGAGGGGCAGACGCTGGATTACCTGGTGATGATGCGCCGGCTGCCCAAGGCGCGCAGTCTCGACCAGTTGATTCTCGCTGGGGCCACTCCTCCCGACGCGGTCGAAATGCTGGCGCGGCGGTTGGGTGACTTCTATCGGCAGGCGGAAAAATCACCTCAGGGTGCGGCCGAGCATGTGGCGCACTTTCGCGAACGGATCGAGCACAACCAGCAGGCACTGAACGCCGGAGACTACCCTCTGTCACGTCAATGGATCGAGCAGTTGCATGGCCGCCTTCTGGCCTACATCGACCAGCACGGCGAAACGCTGCAGGCCCGCAGCCGCCAGCGACGGATCGTCGAGGGGCATGGTGATCTGCGTCCTGAGCATGTCTACCTGATCGATGGCCAGCCGTTGGTCATCGACTGCCTCGAATTCAGCCGTGAACTGCGTTGGCTCGATCCGATCGACGAGCTGAGCCTGCTCGACCTCGAATGCCTTCGGCTGGGCGAGCCCGATTTTGGCCGGACGCTGCTGGCCGAATATCAGGCCATCGAGCAGGATCCGGTGCCTGACCATCTGGTCGATTTTTACCACGGCTATCGTGCGCTGCTCTGGAGCCGCCTCGCCATCCGTCATCTGGATCAGCCGCAGCGCAAACCCGGAGATGGTGCAAAGTGGCGGGAGCGTGCCCGGTTTTATCTGCAGCAAGCCGCGCGGGTCCTGCGGCAGCCGGAAGCTTTTGGTTGATCGGCCGGAGGCCGGGTTGGCAGCCGTCTGCATGAACCGGTGTCATGCCTCGGCATCGAGCCACAGCTCGGTCAGCGACTCGCGCCGGTGAATCCGCCCGATCGCCTCGGCCAGCAGCGGCGCCACCGAAAGCAGCTCGACGCGCTGCTGCAGCACTGGATTGGCGCGCTGGAGCAGTGGCAGGGTGTCGGTGACCACCAGGGTGGTGAGGGCGGGATGATCGAGCAGTGCATGGCTTTTGCCTGCCCACAGCGCATGGGTCGCGGCCGCATGGATCCGGCGCGCGCCAGCCCGTTCTGCGGCCTCGATGGTGCGCACCAAGGTGGCTCCCGAAGCGATCAGGTCATCGATGATCACCACATCCTGCCCGGCGACATCGCCGACCAGCCGTTCGCCGCTCAGTTCGCCACGGCTGCGCCATTTCTGCATGAAGGCGCTGTTCAGCTCACGTCCGAGGCGGCGACTCAAAGAGCGACGCAGCGCCTCGGCCCGTTTCACACCGCCGACATCGGGCGAGAGGATGCAGGCATTTCCCTCCAGCAGGGTGGCGAAGTGGTCGACGAACAGGCTCTTGGCTTCGAGGTGTTCGGTCGGAATGCGAAAGGCATTCTGGTAGGCGGCCAGATTGTGGACGTCGATGGTCAGCAGTCGATCACTTCCCACCGCTTCGAACAGTTGGGCCACATAGCGATTGGTGACCGGATCGCGCGGTTTGCTCTTGCGGTCCTTGCGTGCATAGGCGAGGTAGGGTGCGACGACGGTCACTTCGGTGGCACCGGCATCCTTGAGTGCGGCGACGAAGAACAGCAGTCTGACCAGGCGGTCATTCACCGAGCGGACTGCGTCGCTGTAGAGCGATTGCAGCAGCACGACATGGTGGCCACGGACGCTTTCGAGGGGTCTGGCCTTGTGCTCGCCATCCTCGAATTGGCGCTCTTCCCAGGCCGAAAGCGGCGCTCCGAGCGCCGAAGCTGTTGCGAAAGCAAGCGAGGAGTTGGAGTCGAGATCGAATATG
>Ga0116176_10004574_pt1 | contig 10033 bp, 8 predicted proteins | sample AD_STIC08_MetaG_FD_89803 | JGI IMG/M metagenome (GOLD analysis project Ga0116176, IMG submission 89803) | Active sludge microbial communities of municipal wastewater-treating anaerobic digesters from USA - AD_STIC08_MetaG | ecosystem: Engineered > Bioreactor > Anaerobic > Digestate | place: USA... | reverse complement strand
GCCGGCGGCATCCTCTCGGCCGGCGTGGACGGCATCAAGACCGCGGAAGCGGTGGCGCGGAGCATCGTTGCGGGAACCTGAAGCCGATCCGCGGCATTCGCTGCGCTATGCCTTCAATTTTTCGACTAGATCCTTCGCTGGCGTGAACACGAATGCGTTGCCGATACGCTCATTGCGCATCAACTTGAGTTTCACCAGCGCCAGAAGATCCGAGCGGGCTGTCTGATAGCTGACGTCCTGGATCTGCATATGGCGGTCGATGCGGTAGCTCTTGTCCGGGTGTCGAACCGCATCCAACAATAGTTCCCTCTGCCGGTGGTTGAGTTTGCCGCCGAGGCGCGAGCCAGGACGCAGCATGCCTTCCGCGCGTTGGCGCTCCTCGGCTTTGCGTACAAGCCAGCCATGCAGTCCGTCGATGGCACCGAGGATCACATCGAGGTGGTGATCGACGAAATAGCCCAAATCCGCCTCGTCCGTTTCCGTGTACAGGTATGCACGCAGGTACTTGGCTTTCGCACGCTTGAATACACTGGAGACCGAAAGAAATTCGGTCAGCCAATAACCGGACCGCAACATCGACCAATAGAACAGGGTGCGCGCGGTTCGTCCGTTGCCGTCACAGAAGGGATGGTCGTAACCGATCTGGAAATGCAGGGCGATGGCACGGATCACCGGGTGCAAGAAGCCTGCCTCGTGCTCGCCATTGGCGAAATCACAAAGCGCCTGCAACCGCATCGGAAGTTCGTCCGCATGCGGTGGCATGTGCAGGATGCGTCCCTCTCCGTCCTCCACCACGATATTGTCGTCAGCCGTGCGGAACCTGCCCGCCTGCGCAGGATCATCCAACGTGTCGGCGGTGAGCAGTCGGTGTATTTCAAACACCGCATCCGGCGTCAGCGGTTGATCGCGCCACCGCTTGAGCTCCTGCATCGCCAGATAGTTGTTGTGGATCATGCGCTCGCCATGATCCCTGGGTGCCCTGCCACTGCGGAGCATCTCCTTGGCAACTGCGGTAGTGGTTCCCGCGCCCTCCAATTGCGAGGAAGTCATCGCTTCCTCGATCTGTGAGCGGATCAGGAAACGTTCCTTCGCGCGGTCGTCGGCGATGCTGTCCAGCCCACGCAGGGACCCCGAACATTCGCGGGTGATCGTGTGCAGTTTCTCTGCGATCGAATCGGTCAGTACGACCCGGAACGGCCGGCCATCGCGGTCCTTCAACGGTAGATCGCGCGCTGCGGTCGTCCTCGCCAACTTGATCGCCAGCCACCATTGCTCGCTGCTCAAACCCTCGGGTGGCGCCAAGTGGCGCAAGTGATCCCAGTGTTCGTACTTGCCGCGAACCTCCGGTCCGATGCGGAGGCGCAGCAGTCGACTGAACTCACCCGCATTGGCGTCAAACAGTTGGCCAAAGGGGGGCGGTGAGACGGGGATTTTCATACGTCTGTCAATCTACTACTAATTTTTTCTGAATTAGTAACAGATTGACATCATCTTACTAAGCTCCTGATTGATAAGATTTTTATCGCTCCAGGATCGCCACCACCCCCATGCCGCCGGCGGTGCAGATCGAGATCAGGCAACGCCCGCCGCCGCGCTGCTTCAGTTCCTTCGCCGCCGCGGCGACGATGCGCGCACCGGTGGCGGCGAACGGATGGCCGGCGGCGAGCGAGGAACCATTCGGGTTGATCTTCGCGGGATCGATGCGGCCCAGCGGCGCATCCAGGCCGAGGCGATTCCTGCAGTAGGCCTCGTCCTCCCACGCACGCAGGGTGCACAGCACCTGCGCGGCGAAGGCTTCGTGGATCTCGTAGAAATCGAAATCCTGCAGGGTCAGGTTGTTGCGGTTGAGCATCTCGGCGACGGCCACGGTCGGCGCCATCAGCAGGCCTTCGCCGTGGACGAAATCGACCGCCGATACTTGCGCGTCGCGCAGGTGGCAGAGCACTTCATGGCCATGCTGCTCGGCCCACTCGTCGGTGGCCAGCAGGCAGGCGGAGGCGCCGTCGGTCAACGGGGTGGAATTGCCTGCCGTGAGCGTACCCCTGCCCGAGGTCTTGTCGAACGCAGGCTTCAGCGTGGCCAGCTTCTCGATGCTGCTGTCCGGGCGCAGGATGTTGTCGCGCGAGACGCCGCGGAAGCTCACCACCAGGTCGTCGAAGAAGCCGCGCGCATACGCTGCGGCCAGCTTGTGGTGCGAGGCGACCGCCAACTCGTCCTGCGAGTCGCGCGAGATGTTCCATTCCTTGGCCATGTCCTCGCAGTGCTGGCCCATCGACTTGCCGGTGCGAGGCTCGGCCACGCCGGGGAAGTCCGGCTTGAGTTCGGAGAACCGGAAGCCCTTGAAGGCCGCCAGCTTGGCCTTGGTGGTCTTGGCCGCGGCGGCCTGCAGCAGGCGATGGCGCAGCGCCTTGCCGTAGACGATCGGCACGTCGGACGTCGTGTCCGAACCGCCGCCGATGCCGGCTTCGATCTGCCCGGTCGCGATCTTGCCGGCGATGTGGATGATCGTGTCCAGCGAGGTGCCGCAGGCGCGCTGCAACGTGATGCCGGGCGTCAGCGGCGACAGGCCGGAACTCAACGCAGCCTCGCGGCCGAGGTTCCAGTCCGACGAATGCTTGATCACCGCGCCCATCGCGACTTCGCCAAGCTGCTGGCCATGCAGGCCGTACTTCTCGACCAGCGCGCCCAGCGTGCGCACCGACATGCCGAGGTTGCCGACATCGGCATAGGCCGTGTTCTGCCGGCAGAACGGGATGCGGACACCACCGAGGATGGCGACGGGACGGCCGTGTTGCATGGGCTTCACCTGGCTGCGCCCGCAGCGGCGGGCATAATGGCCGCAGTCTAACGCCGCCTTCCCGAGCCGAAGCTCCACATGTCCTTGACGCCCGCCGAGCCCGCGATCTTCCGCGGCGTGATCGCCCTGGAGCTGCGCGATGGCACCCCGCCGCAGCATGCGGCACTTGCCGCCGAGGCCGCTGGCGACCTGGTGGCGATGCTCGGTCGCGACCTGGCCACGTTGGTGCCCGGCGTGCGCGACTGCGACCTTGCCCTGCTCGCCGCGCATTTCGATCCGGCCGAAGCCTTGCGCCCCGGTTGGCCGCTGCACAGGCGTGCCTCGGAGTTGTTGCAGCGCGCACCCGGACAGGCGCAAGGCGCACGCATGGTGGGCTTCGGCGCGGATGGCGCGGGCGCTGTGCCGATGCCGCTGCAGTGCGACCCCGACCTGCACGGCGGCGGGCTGCGCATCCTGCCGTTCGTGCTGCATGGCGATGCCGCGCGGCAAGCCGGCGATGCGCTGGAAGACCTGCTGCTCGATCGCGGCATGGCCGCGGCGGACACCGCGCTGGCGCTGCAGGACGGCCTTGGGGCGCAGGTCGAACACGCGCGCTATCTCAGCCTGCACGACCTCGCCGCGATGATCGCGCTGCAATATCGCAACAGCGGCTTGGACGCATTGTGGCCGCTGCTGGAAGCCGCCCTGCTGGAACCCGAGGCCGAAGCCTGGCTGGACGCGCCGCCGGAACCGCTCGCGCGGTACGGCGATGGCGAAGTGCGGATCGCCTTGCTTGATCCCACGGCGTGGCGGGCACGCAATGCCGCGGGCGAATCCGATTGCGCGCGGCTGGAGCACGGCTTCGCGCAATTCCAGGCACGCCAACGGCAATTCGCCGCGGTGTTGGGCGCGCACGGCGTGCCGGTGAACTTCGCGCATTGCGCGAATGCCCGCGTGGACGAGCTGCGCTGACGCCCGATGCCGCCAACGGAAACGGCACGGTTGCCCGCGCCGTTTCGTCTTCCGGGAACGAGTGCGTTACAGGTCGAAACCGAAACCGCCACCCACCGACGATTCGCCGCTGCTGAAGCTCGCGCCCAGCGAGAACGAACCGCGGTCGCCGATGCGCTTGCCGTAGCCGATCGACACCGCGCCCTGGCTGCCCTGCGCGCCCACGCCGATCGCGATGCGGCCCTTGGCGGAATTGCCGTTCGCCGCGTTCACTGCCATCTGGGTCATCGCCGTGCCCATCGCGCCGATCTGGTCGATGCGGCGGTCGGTCTGCGCAAAGCGCTTGTCCACCTGCTGCTGGTACTGGATGAAGGTGTCGTTCCACACCGCGAACTTCGCATCGGTATAAGACTTGGCCGAGTTCAACGTCTGCGTGGCGGTGCTGTCGGTGTAGCTCTTCGATGCAGTCAGCGTGGCCGCATCGCCCGCAGTGGCATGCGCCTTGGCCGCGGCGAGCGTGGCGGCATCGCCCGCGTCGGCATGCGTGTTGGCTGCTGCAAGCGTGGCGGCATCGCCGGCATCGACCATCTGCGCAACCTGGCCCAGGTCCGCATCCTGTCCGGCGGGGCCCTGCTCGCCCTGCGGACCTTGCTCGCCTTGCGGACCTGCCGGACCAGGCTCGCCCTGCGGGCCGGGCACGCCGACGCCATCGCCCAATGCGGTCAGCCGCGAATCCACCGCCGCAAAGGCCGCCGCAATGGTGTTGTAGTTCGTGCCCTGAATGGTGAAGGTCGGCGCGGTGAACATGCCGCCGGTAAAGGTTGCGCCACCGCCGAACCAATTCGTGAGCGAACGCAGCTGACGCACGTTCACCGCATCGAAATCCTCGGTGCCATCTGCCAGATGGATGATCTGGCGTTCGCCGCCAGCCCTGCCCACGGCGACGGCGTAATCGCGATCCGCGATCGCCATGTAGCCGATCGCGGTGCTGCCGATGTTCAGTGCCTGTGATGCGTAGCCGAACGCACTGCTGCGCTCGCCGATGGCGGTATTCCGATAGCCGAAGGCACTGCTCGCCGCGCCGCTGGCCGTGTTCCGGTAACCCACGGCACTGCTGTAGTCGGCACCGGCCGTGTTCGCGCCACCGAACGCGTTGGCGTTGAAACCGATGGCACGGTTGTCGAAACCGAATGCATTGCTCGAATTGCCGCTCGCCCCGTTGTTCGAGCCGAAGGCGCTGCTGGCGTACCCACTGGCGGTGTTGTCGCGACCGAACGCGGAACTCCAGTTGCCGTTGGCGGTGTTGCGCAGGCCGAACGCGGCGCTGAAGAAGGCACTGGCATTGTTCTCGATGCCGTAGGCGGCACTCGCCGCGTCGCAGGTGGTGTTCTGGCTGCCGTGCTCCTGCCCTTGCGTCGTGGTTTCACCGGACGGATTGCCGTCCGTGTCCAGGCATACCGGCTCGGCCGCGAACGCCGGCATCGACAACGCCCCCAGCAAGGCCAGGCTCAGCAGGGACAGGGCCGGCGCGCGCCGACCGTGATTGGCTTGCTTGTTCATGCGTCTCCACCTCGGATGACAACGGCGGAATGCCGGTCTTGGATGGGTATGCGGATTGCGGCGGCGGATCCGTTCACGCCGCCTTCCAGTCCGGGCGCGCGGCGCCTGTGCGACACTTCCGCCAGTTTCAATGCATGCCGAGCGAAACACGGTGGAGCCCGCGCCCCCGATCGAAGTGACCCGCCTGCTGGCGCGCGCGCGCGCAGGCGACGCGCAGGCGATGGGCGACGTGTTCTCGGCGTTGTACGACGAACTCAAGCGTGCCGCGCGCCTGCAGTTGCGGCGCATGCACGACGATTTCGAGACCACCGCGCTGGTCCACGAGGCCTACCTGAAGCTCGGCGGCGCACAACTGGCGGCACAGGACCGCAACCACCTGCTGGCGCTCTCCGCGCGGGCGATGCGCCAGGTGCTGGTAGACGATGCACGCGCGCGCAAGGCCGACAAGCGCGGCGGCGGGCAGGACGCGCTCACCCTCGGCGCGCTCGCCAATGCCGGCGAAGCCGCGGCGGTCGAGGTACTCAAGCTCGACGAGCTGCTGGATGCCTTGCACCGGCTCGACGAGCGCGCCGCGCAGGTCGTGGAACTGCGTTACTTCGGCGGCTATACCGAACCGGAAGTCGCCGGCATGCTCGGCATCAGCGAGAGCACCCTGCGTCGCGACTGGCGGCGCGCACGCGCCTTCCTGATGAAGGAAACCGCGCCGTGACGGATCCGGTCGAACGCCAGCGTCGCGCGATGGCGGCGTTCGATGCGCTGGTCGACCTCGATGACGACACGCGCGAACGACGGATCCGCGAGGTCTGCGGCGACGATGCCGACCTGCTTGAAGAGGTGCGCGCGATGCTGGCGGCGGATGCGCGCGAGGGCCAGCCCTTCCGTGGCGATGCCGCGGCCTGGGGACAGGCCTTGCACGAACCCCCGGCGAGCCGCGAGGGCGAGCCGATGCCGGGGCGCCAGCTGGGCGCCTGGCGCATCGTCGAGGCCATCGGCCGCGGCGGCATGGGCACGGTCTACGCGGTGCAACGCAGCGATGGCGCCTACGCGCAACGCGCCGCGTTGAAACTGATCCGCACCGCGGCGGATTCGCCAGCCGCGCGCGAACGCTTCCTGCACGAACGCCAGCTGCTGGCGCAGCTGCGCCACCCGAACATCGCCACCCTGCTCGACGGCGGCTTCAGCGACGACGGCGACCCGTACTTCGTCATGGAGTACGTGGACGGCGCACCCATCGACCAGTGGTGCGACACGCGCACGCTGGGATTGCGCGGGCGCGTGCAGTTGTTCGTGCAGGTGCTGGAGGCGGTCGGCCATGCGCACCGCAACCTGGTGATCCATCGCGACCTGAAACCCTCGAACCTGCTGGTCGATGGCGAAGGCCGGGTGAAGCTGCTCGACTTCGGCATCGCCAAGCAGCTCGAAGGCAGCGAGGCCACCGCCACCAGCGACCGCGCGCTGACCTTCGAATACGCCTCGCCCGAACAACTGCATGCCGCGCCGATCACCACCGCCACCGACATCTGGCAGCTGGGCATCGTGCTGCATCGTCTGCTGAGCGGCTCGCACCCATTCGGCCTGGCCCGCGACACCCCGCTGGCAAAACAGTTGCAGCTGCTGGAACGCGAACCGGAACCGCTGACCCGCGCCGCCACGCAGGCCAGCGTGCAACAGGCCGCACTGCGTGGCGAAGCGGATCCATCGGCCTTGGCGAAGTCGCTGCGCGGCGGACTGGCCGCGATCGTCGAGACCTGCCTGCGGCGCAGCCCCGAGGCACGCTACGCCAGCGCGGACGCGCTGGCCGCTGACCTGCAACGCTGGCTGGAGCACCGGCCTGTCGACGCGGCGCAGCTCGGCAAGGGCGAACGCGTCGCGCTGTGGTTGCGACGCAATCGCCTGCTGGCCGCCGCGGTCGGTGCGGTCGCGATTGCGTTGATTGCCGGCACCAGCATTGCGCTTTGGCAGGCCAACGAGGCGCGGTCTCAGGCGCGCATCGCCGGGCAGCAGCGCAGCGAAGCGCAACTGCAGGCCAAGCGGGCGCGCCAAGCCTTCGTCTTCCTGCAGGATGCGATGTTTGGCGTGGCGCCGCAGGGCCAACTCGACGCACAGTTCAGCCTGAACGACCTGCTGGCACGGTCGCGGGAGACACTGGAGCAGGATCCGCAATTCGACCCGCAGGCACGCAAGGCGATGCAGCGGACCCTGGCCAACCTGTATGCCATCGGCCAGGACTGGGGCACTGCCGAAACGCTGTATCGGCAGGGCTTGCAGGATCCCGCAGCGCCCTACGACCGCGACGACGCGACGGAGCTGGCGGCGCAGTTCGGCAACTACGCGCAGGTGCTGGGCGTGATGGGCAAGCCGAAGGAAGCGATCGCGGCCGCCCAGCGCGCGACGGCCCTGCGCCGGCAGTACCTGCCCGACGACGTGTTCGAACAGGCGGTCTCGCTGCGCAACCTCGGCGACGCCTATCTCGGCGATGGCGACCACGACCATGCGCGCAGGAACTACGAACAGGCGATCGCTGCATTCAAGAAGGTCGACATCACCGACCAGGTGCAGGCGATCGATGCGCTGGTGGCTTCGATCGGGCTGGCCCGTGCGCTGAACGCGCAGGCGCAGTACGCAGCGGCATTGCGCACCGTCGACGACGCCACGGCTTTCGCCGACCGGCAGGGACTGGCAGCAGACTGGGATGGGCGCGCGGTGTTGCTGAGCCTGAAGGCCACGGCGCAGAAGCCCCTCGGCGACGCCGCCGGCGCGTTGGCCAGCTTCCGCCAGGCGACCGACATCGCCGGCCGCATCTACGGCGTGGACAATCCGGCGCTGGTCAATGGTCACATCGGCATCGGCGGCGCATTGAACGACCTCGGGCGCCCGCGCGAGGCACTCGAGGCCTACGCACGCGCGGAACGCATCATCGCCGGCAAGGCCGTCCAGCCCGGCACCGAGGCCAAGATCCTCGCCGGCCAGGGGATGGCCTGGGGCAAGCTGGGCGACGCGGGCAAGCGCGCGGACCACTACCGCCGCGCACTGGCGACTCTCGACAAGGCCGACAGCGCGCCGCTGCTGGAGCTCAAGCGCCGGATCGGTGCCGAGGCAGCGGCCGCGCCATCGCGCTGAGTGCGCTGCTCATCGCGGAATGTCAGCCCGAGCGCCTGCCGCAGCGGAAATCGCCGACCTTGATGCCCTCGCCGGCGCGCGGGTTTGCGTGGTCGTCCTTGCGGAACACGATGGCATCGCCACGGCGCGCGCCGCGCCAGCCATCGTAGGCACCGCCGCGGAAACCGACGACATCCGCGGAGGCATCGATCGTGCTGCCACCCGATTGGGCGGAATAACGATTGCCGGCGATGGTGAACCACATCCCGGTGGGCTGGTACTGCACGACGAAGCTCGCGCCGTTGAACTGCATCGCGTTCATCTGGCAGTCGTAGCGACCATCGAGCCCTGCCCCGCTGGCGGACGCGCGCGCAGCCGGAGCACCCGGTGCGGACGCGACCGCATTCGCGCCGGTGCCGGAGTCCAGCAAGGCCAGCAAGGCCGGCCTTTCCATGTTGAAGAGTTTCCTGCCAAACCCGGCGGCCATCGTTTTTGCCTGTCCGACCAGCGCATCGTTCTTGCCCTGCTTGCCTTCCACGTAAATCACCAACGGCAAGCCCGCGCTGGCCAGCAGCGTGTTGTACAGCGCGGTTTTCTCCCTGTTCGGGGCGCGCCCGATCTCCGACTGCGCCAGCATCGCGTCGAGCGAGGCGAACAGTTCGGCCTCGGCAGCGGCTGAAGGCTCCTGGTCCATGCTGACGATGTGGGACGCGACCACGAAGAAAGTCATCGCGCCGGCCAGCGTATTGGCCCACTTGCCCTTGTACTTCTGCGCGAACAGCTCCTTGCCCGCGCCGGCCAGTTGCAGGATCTGCGCACGCTCCTCCGGGGTGTTGCCGAGGCTGTCGGCCAGCTGCTTCACCGAATCGTCGCCAGCGACCGGGGTGAAGCGGGTGGCGGCCGGCTGCGATTGCGCGTTCGCCCACGGCACGGCGAGCAGGAAGACCAGGACAAGGAGCATGCGCAGCAGCGGACCGGCAGGCCGGCGTATCGTGGTGCTGCATCGAATGCGGTCGTTCATGGCGCGCAGGCCTCGACTAGGGTCAGGGTGAAGCGCTCGCCACCGGCGGTTTCGCGCGAGGTGGTGCCGGCCGTCGTGGTGCCGCCGCCCTCGGTGGTCAGCGTGCCGGATTTGTCGGGGCCGTCGGGGAATTCGATGTGGTAGCGCCCGCCGGCGTTCCAGCTCAACCCCGGGATGTTGGGCGTGCGCACGAAGCGGTAGGTGCCGTCCACGCCGCCGCTGAGTTCCGTGCCGAACAGTTTTCCATCCAGCACGAAGGTCTCGTCGATGTCGCAGACCACCTGGTCGACCGGATCGCCACTGCCGCCGACCACGCGGTATGCGCGCGCCGCAGGCGGCGTGGCACCCATGCCTTCGCAACGTGGCCGCTTGTCGTTTTCATCGGTGCGCGGCTCGTTGGTGCATGTGCGCTCATCCGCTGCGTCTGGAATCGCGGCGCTTGCAGGCGTACGCGCGGACGAAGGCGCCGCGATGGGTGTGTGATCGCGCTCGGGCGAACACGCCGCCACTGCCAACAGCGCGAATGCGATGGCGAAGGCGGAAACGACCGCATGCTTGCGCATCGGATGGCCATGTTCGTCGTGCATGTTCATTCGTCGCAGTCCTCGATCTTGGTCCAGGTGGCG
>Ga0116176_10004572_pt1 | contig 10035 bp, 6 predicted proteins | sample AD_STIC08_MetaG_FD_89803 | JGI IMG/M metagenome (GOLD analysis project Ga0116176, IMG submission 89803) | Active sludge microbial communities of municipal wastewater-treating anaerobic digesters from USA - AD_STIC08_MetaG | ecosystem: Engineered > Bioreactor > Anaerobic > Digestate | place: USA... | reverse complement strand
TGCTCGAAGCCGGCGGCGCTCAGCGGCGCGCCGTTGTCGTCGACGATGGCCGCGTCCATGCCCAGCGACAGCGCCTGCGCACTCGCCTGCCAGGCGGCGAAGGGCTCGGCCTTCGGGTCGGTCTGCGGCACGTCGAAGCTCAGCGTCACGTCGCGCAGCGCCGCCTGGTTCGGGTCGTCCGCGAGCGCGGCCTGCGGGTCGAAGGTCAGCGTCAGCATCGGCGGCGCGCCCTCGTCGGCCGAGGGCAGCACCAGCCGGCCGGGCACCGCGCCCGGCACGAAGCCGTGGCGCGAGGCGTGCTGCTGGATGTAGCCGGGACTCCACGCCGTCGAGCGCGCGCGCAGGTGCACGGCGACCTGCGCATCGTGCCCGCCGGCAAAGCCGTCGAGCTCGCGGGCGCGCGCGACCACGTCGAGCATGTCCGGAAAGTCGGCGGACGCCCCCACGCCGTCGGCGAAGGCCTGGACCTTCTGCACGAACTCGGAGTACTCGATCTCGTTGAGCGCGCCGCTGCGGTTGGCCAGCTGCACGCCGGCCTGGAACTCGCGGTAGCGCTGGCCCGGCGCGGGCGGCTCCCACTCGCCGCTGGCCTCGTTCAGGCCTTCGACGAAGAAGGGCTTGCTGCCGGCGCGGCGGCTGGGCGGCAGGTGCGCGACGACCAGGTCGCCGCTGACCGGGGCGTCGATCGTCAGCGGCGCCAGCGCGTCGATCAGCGCGTCCAGCCGCGGATGCACACGCCGCGGCGGGCGCGCGTCGATCGGCGCCGGCCCGGCGTCGACGGCCGCGCCGGCATCGGTGGGCTCGTCGAGCACCGGCTCGATGGCTGCGGTGGGTTCGGCGCGCGGCGCCTCGGCGGCACGCCGGGGCCCGGCCTTGCGCGCCTGCCAGGCGCCATGGGCGAGCACGCCGGCGAGCACCACGCCGCCGAACAGGGCGAGCGCGACGGTCAGATCGTTCATGGGCAGTGAGGTCCTCAGGCCGCTTCGGCCAGGCTGACGGCGGCCTGCATGTCGACCGCCACGATGCGCGAGACGCCCTGCTCCTGCATGGTCACGCCGATGAGCTGCTCGGCCATCTCCATCGCGATCTTGTTGTGGCTGATGAACAGGAACTGCGTGCCCAGCGCCATCTCGCGCACCAGCTTGGCGTAGCGTTCGGTGTTGGCGTCGTCCAGCGGCGCATCGACCTCGTCGAGCAGGCAGAACGGCGCGGGGTTGAGCTGGAAGATCGCGAACACCAGCGCGATCGCCGTGAGCGCCTTCTCGCCGCCGGACAGCAGGTGGATGGTGCTGTTCTTCTTGCCCGGCGGCTGCGCCATCACCTGCACGCCGGCGTCGAGGATCTCGTCGCCGGTCATCACGAGCCGGGCCTGGCCGCCGCCGAACAGCGTCGGGAACATGCGGCCGAAGTGCTCGTTGACCTGGTTGAAGGTGGCGCCGAGCAGGTCGCGCGTCTCGAGGTCGATCCTGTGGATCGCGTCCTCCAGCGTGGCGATCGCATCGTTCAGGTCGGCGTTCTGCGCGTCCAGGAAGGTCTTGCGCTCGCGCGCCGCCGTCAGCTCGTCGAGCGCGGCCAGGTTGACCGCGCCGAGCGCGGCGATCTCGCGCTGGATGCGGTCGATCTCGCCCTGCAGGCCCTGCAGCCGCACGCCGCCGGCCTCGATGCCCTGCGCCAGGGCCTCGAAGTCGACGCTGGCCGCCACCAGCTGATCGAGGTACTGCGCGCCGCCCAGCTGCGCGGCCTGCTGCTCGAGCTGCAGCTTGGTGATGCGATCGCGCAGCGGCTGCAGGCTCTGTTCGTGCGCCAGGCGCTGCTCGTCGGCCCGCCGCAGACGCAGCGTCAGGTCGTCGTAGGCGCTGCGCCGGGCGCCGAGCGCGGCCTCGCGTTCGAGCTTCAGCGACAGCGCCGTCTGCAGCCCGGCCTGGGCCGAGGCGTCGTTCAGCGCCGCCAGTTCCTGGTCGAGCTGGGCCGCCGACTGCCGGTTGCTCGCGAGCTGCTGGGCGGCGGTCTCGATGGCGCGCTGCAGCTCGGCGCGCCGTGCGGCCAGCGTGCGTGCGTGGAACTGCGCCTCCTGCGCCTGGCGCTCGAGGCTGCGAAGCTGCTCGCGCGCGGCGGCGAGCCGGCGGTCGGCGCCGATCACGGCCTCGTCGAGCTCGGCGTGGCGCTCCTGGGTCGTCGCGAGCTGCAGGTCCAGTTCCTCGAAGCGGGCCTCGCCAGTGGCGCGGCGCTCGTCGAGCTCCTCGAGCTGCGCGTCGATCTCGGCGAGTTCGTCGTCGAGCTGGGCGCGGCGCGCGCCGGTCTGCTCGGCCTGCTGCGTCAGTCGCAGCAGCTCGACGTGCAGCTGGTGCGCGCGCGTCTGCGCCTCGCCGGCCTCGCGGCGCGCGCCGACGAGGCGCTGCGAGGCCTCGGTGTAGGCCGCGTCGGCGCGCACCAGCGCACTGCGCGACTCGTCGGCGATCAGCGCCTGCGCGCGCAGCTGGCGCTCGAGGTTCTCGATCTCCTGCGCCCGGGCCAGCATGCCGGCCTGCTCGGAGTCGGGGGCGTAGAACGCCACCGAGAACGGGCTCACCGCGTGGCCTTCGCGGGTCATGACGACCTCGCCGTGGCTCAGGCGCGAGCGCGCGGCCAGGGCCTCGTCGAAGCTCGCCGCGGTGTAGACGCCTTCCAGCCAGTCGCCCAGCAGCGCCTTCAGGCCGGCCTGCTCCGGCGAAAGATCCAGCCGCAGCAGTTCGGCCAGGCGCGGCAGGCCGTTGCCGGCGGCCGGCGCCGCGGGCGGCACCGCGTTCGGCGTGTAGAAGGCCAGGCGCGCCGGCGGCGCGTCGTTCGCGAAGGCGCGGATCGTCTCCAGCCGGCCGATCTCGAGCGCACCCAGGCGCTCGCGCAGCGCGGCCTCGAGCGCCGACTCCCAGCCCGGCTCGACGTGGATCTTCGTCCAAAGGCCCTGCAGGCCGTCGAGTCCGTGGCGTGCCAGCCAGGGCTTGAGCTTGCCTTCGGTCTGCACCTTCTCCTGCAGTGCGCGCAACGCGTCCAGGCGCGCGCTCAGGTCGGCCTGCTTCGCGGTCTCGGCGTTGACCTCGGCCTGGCGCGTGCGGCGCTGGTCGTCGAGCGCGGGCACCTGCTCGCCGAGCTCGTGCAGGCGGGCATCGGTCTCGGCCCGGGTCTCGTCGGCCGAGGCGCTGCGGCCCCGGAGTTCGGCCAGCCGGTCCAGGTCGGGCGCGGCGAGCTGCCGGCGCTCGGCATCGAGCCGGTCGCGGCGCGCGTTCGCCTGGCGGCGCTGCTCGTCGAGGTTGCGGCCCTCCGCGGCCAGCACCTGGATCTGCTGCTGCACCCCCGCGACCACGCTGCGCTGCTCGTTGGCCCGCGCCTGCCCGGCGCGCACCGCGTCTTCGAAGCCCGGCAGGTGGCCGGACTGCTCTTCGGCCTGGGCGGACAGCAGTTCGCTCTGCTCCTCGGCGCCGGCGATCTGCTCGGCGATGCGCTCGAGCTCGTCCTGGGCCTGCTGGCGGCGCCCGGCCCATTGTTCGTCCTGCGCCTCGAGCTCGACCAGGCGCGCCTGCACGCGCTGTCGGCCCTCGACGACGTAGCGGATGCGCTCCTCCAGGCGGCTCACCTCGAGCGCGGCCTCGGCCAGCAGGCCCTGCGCGGCGTGCAGGTCGTCGCTGGCGGCGTAGTGCGCCTGGCGGATCGTCTCGAGCTCGGCCTCGCCGTGACGCAGCTCGGCCATGCGCGCCTCGAGCGCATTGGTGGCCTCGAGCACGGCCTTGCCGACGCGGGCCTCCTCGGCGGCCGCGTCGCGGTGCTTCAGGAACCACAGCTGGTGCAGCTTCAGTTCGCCCTGCTGCTGCAGGCTGCGGTACTGGCCGGCGACGACGGCCTGGCCCTCGAGCTTCTCGAGGTTGCTGTTCAGCTCGCGCAGGATGTCGTCGACGCGCGTCAGGTTCTCGCGCGTGTCCTTCAGCCGGCTCTCGGTCTCGCGGCGGCGTTCCTTGTACTTGGAGACGCCGGCGGCCTCCTCGAGGAACAGGCGCAGCTCCTCGGGCTTGCTCTCGATGATCCGGCTGATCGTCCCCTGGCCGATGATCGCGTAGGCGCGCGGGCCCAGGCCGGTGCCGAGGAAGACGTCCTGCACGTCGCGGCGGCGCACCGGCTGGTTGTTGATGTAGTAGCTGCTCGTGCCGTCGCGCGTCAGCACGCGCTTGACGGCGATCTCGGTGAACTGGTTCCACTGGCCGCCGGCGCGCGCGTCCTCGTTGCTGAACACGAGCTCGACGCTGGCGCGGCCGGCCGGCTTGCGGTTGCCCGAGCCGTTGAAGATCACGTCCTGCATCGACTCGCCGCGCAGCTCGCTGGCCTTGCTCTCGCCCAGCACCCAGCGCACCGCGTCCATGATGTTGGACTTGCCGCAGCCGTTGGGCCCGACCACGCCGACCAGCTGCCCCGGCAGCTGGAAGTTGGTGGGTTCGGCGAAGGACTTGAAGCCGGACAGCTTGATCGAGTTCAGGCGCATGGAGTCGGCGTCGGCGGCGGCCCTGCACAGCGGCGAATGCCTCGCGCAAGTCTTTGATTTATCGAGGAAAACTCGCGCAGCGGCGGGTCTTCGAGCGGCCCGGATGATACCATCGCGCCCCTGCCGAAACCCGTACCAGACGTGACCGACATGGCCAAGACCGCCACCGCCCCGACCGCCCCCGAGACCACCCGCCCGTCCGGCGGCAAGTCGCGCGCCGCACGGCGCCTGAACGAGCGCCCGCTGCCGCCGAACCCGCCCAGCGCGCCGAGCAAGGACCTGCACGTCTTCCCGAACCCGGCGCCGGGGCGCGACTACGTCATCCAGTTCCAGGTGCCCGAGTTCACCTGCCACTGCCCGCTGACCGGCCAGCCGGACTTCGCGCACTTCACGATCGACATGATCGCCGACGAGCTCTGCGTCGAGCTCAAGAGCCTGAAGATGTACTTCTGGAGCTACCGCCACGAGGGCGCGTTCCACGAGAAGGTCACCAACACGATCCTCGACGACATCGTCAAGGCGACGAAGCCGCGCTTCATCCGCATCACCGCCAAGTGGTACGTGCGCGGCGGCATCTACACCAACGTCGTCGCCGAGCACCGCAAGAAGGGCTGGAAGCCCGAGCCGGTGGTGACGCTGCCGGCGCACGCGGCCCAGACCGGCCTGCTCTGAGGGGGCGGCGATGAACCCGCTGCTCGCGCGCCTGAACCCGTACCCGTTCGAGCGCCTGCGCGCGCTGACCCAGGGCGTGCTGCCCAACCCGGCCCTGCGCCCGATCAGCCTGGGCATCGGCGAGCCGCGCCACCCGACGCCGGAGCTGATCCTGCGCGCCTGGAGCGAAGACCTGCGCGGCCTGGCCGTCTACCCGCCCACCGCCGGCAGCGCCGCGCTGCGCGAGGCCTGCGCCGCCTGGGTGCAGCGCCGCTACGGCGTGGCGCTCGACGCCGCCACCGAGGTGCTGCCGGTCAACGGCTCGCGCGAGGCGCTGTTCGCGCTGGCGCAGACGGTGATCGACCCGACGAAGCCCGGCGCCACCGTCGTCTGCCCGAATCCCTTCTACCAGATCTACGAAGGCGCGGCGCTGCTGGCCGGCGCGCAGCCGGCCTTCGCCAACAGCGACCCGGCGCGCAACTTCGCGGCCGACTGGTCGACGATCGCCGACGAGGTCTGGTCGCGCACGCAGCTGCTGTACGTCTGCTCGCCCGGCAACCCGACCGGCGCGGTGATGCCGCTGGGCGAATGGGCCGAGCTCTTCGCGCTCAGCGACCGCCACGGCTTCGTGATCGCCTCCGACGAGTGCTACTCCGAGATCTACTTCCGCGACGAGCCGCCGCTGGGCGCGTTGCAGGCCGCCCAGGCGCTCGGCCGCGACCGGCGCAACCTGATCGTGCTGACGAGCCTGTCGAAGCGCTCCAACGTGCCCGGCATGCGCAGCGGCTTCGTCGCGGGCGACGCGGCGATCCTGAAGCAGTTCCTGCTCTACCGCACCTACCACGGCAGCGCGATGAGCCCGGTGGTGCAGCACGCCAGCGTGGCCGCGTGGAACGACGAGGCGCACGTGGTCGACAACCGCGACAGGTACCGCGCGAAGTTCGCCCAGGTCACGCCGGTGCTGGCGCAGGTGCTCGACGTGCGCCTGCCCGACGCCGGCTTCTATCTGTGGGCGGATGTCACGCCGGCGCGACCCGACGGCGACGACGTCGCGTTCGCCCTGGGCCTGCTGGCTCAATACAATGTCGCGGTGCTGCCGGGCAGCCTGCTCGCGCGCCGCGCGCAGGGCCTGAACCCGGGCGCGGGCCGCATCCGGCTCGCGCTGGTGGCCGAGGTCGACGAATGCCTCGAGGCCGCGCACCGCATCGTTTCGTTCGTGCAATCCCAGAGAAGCCAGCCATGACCCAACACCTCCAGAACCTCATCGATGCCGCCTGGGAAAACCGCGCGCAGGTCTCCGCCGCCGCCACGCCCGAGGTGCGCGACGCGGTCGAGCACGTGATCGCCGAAATGGACGCCGGCCGCATCCGCGTCGCCGAGCGCCAGGGCGTGGGCCAGTGGACCGTGAACCAGTGGGTCAAGAAGGCGGTGCTGCTGAGCTTCCGCCTGCGCGACAACCAGGTCATGCGCTCCGGCGACATCGTCTACTACGACAAGGTGCCGACCAAGTTCGCGCAGTTCGACGAGGCGGACTTCGCCGCGATGGGCGCGCGCGTGGTGCCCGGCGCCATCGCCCGCCGCGGCAGCTTCATCGCGAAGAACGCGATCCTGATGCCCTCGTTCGTCAACATCGGCGGCTACGTCGACGAGGGCACGATGGTCGACACCTGGGCGTCGGTGGGCTCTTGCGCGCAGATCGGCAAGAACGTGCACCTGTCGGGCGGCGTCGGCATCGGCGGCGTGCTCGAGCCCATGCAGGCCAACCCGACCATCATCGAGGACAACTGCTTCATCGGCGCGCGCTCCGAGATCGTCGAAGGCGTGATCGTCGAGGAGAACTCGGTCATCAGCATGGGCGTCTACATCGGCCAGAGCACGCGCATCTACGACCGCGCCACCGGCGAGTCGAGCTACGGCCGCATCCCGGCGGGCTCGGTGGTCGTCAGCGGCAACCTGCCCAGCAGCGACGGCAAGTACAGCCTGTACTGTGCGGTGATCGTCAAGCGTGTCGACGCCCAGACGCGCGCCAAGACCAGCATCAACGACCTGCTGCGCGCTTGAGCCGGCGCCGCGGCGCGGCCTGGCGGCGCGATCGTCCACACACAACCAAGGGGTCGGCATGAGCGGTGGGAACATGGAGCGGGTGCTGAGGTTGATGTCCGAGAAGGCGGCGTCCGACGTCTACCTGTCGTCGAACTCGCCGATCCTCATCAAGATCAGCGGCCAGATCCTGCAGCTCAGCGACCAGCCGCTGACGCACGCCCAGCCGCGCCAGCTGCTCGCCGAGCTGCTGACGCCGAGCCAGCTCGAGGAACTCGACGACACCGGCGAGCTCAACGTCGGCATCGGCCTGGCCGGCGTGGGCAGCTTCCGCCTGAGCGCGTTCAAGCAGCGCGGCTCGATCGCCGCGGTGTTCCGCTGCATCCCGTTCCAGATCCCGACGCTCGAGAGCCTGAACGTCCCGCCGATCCTGAGCAACCTGATCCTCGAGAAGCGCGGCCTGATCCTGATGGTCGGCGCCACCGGCACCGGCAAGAGCACCACGCTCGCGTCGATGCTCGAGCAGCGCAACCAGCAGCTCGCCGGGCACATTCTGACGATCGAGGACCCGATCGAGTTCCTGTTCAGCAACAAGAAGTCGGTGGTCAACCAGCGCGAGGTCGGGCGCGACACGCAGTCGCTGCAGGTCGGGCTGAGGAACGCGCTGCGCCAGGCACCCGACTGCATCCTGATCGGCGAGATCCGCGACCGCGAGACCATGACCGCGGCGATCTCGTACGCGCTGTCGGGCCACCTGGTGCTGTCGACGCTGCACGCGAACAACAGCTACCACGCGCTCGGTCGCATCCTGTCCTTCTACACGCCCGAGGCGCGGCCGGCGCTGCTGTCGGACCTGGCCGCCGGCCTGAAGGCGATCGTCTCGCAGCGCCTGCTGCGCGCCACCGCCGGCGGGCGCCTGCCGGCCGTCGAGGTCATGCTCAACAGCAAGCTCGTCTCCGAGATGGTCGAGAAGGGCGACTTCAGCGGCGTCAAGGAGGCGATGGAGAAGTCCCTCGCCGAAGGCTCGCAGACCTTCGAGGCGGACCTGGCCCGGCTGATCACACAGGGCCTGATCACCCGCGAGGAAGGCCTGGCCTTCGCCGACTCGCCGACCAACCTGATGTGGCGCCTGCAGAACGACATGTCGCCGGTGTCGCGCATCACGCCGAAGAAGGAAGAGATCGACGACCAGCCGGTGTTCACCGACATCACGCTCGACGTGCGTCCCGACGACGCCTCGACGATGTCGTCCCCGCTGCGCAACTACTGAGCATGTCGCGCACGCTGCAGCTGGCCGAAGCGCTGATCGCGCGACCCTCGGTCACGCCCGTCGACGCCGGCTGCCAGGCGCTGATCGCGCAGCGTCTGCACCCGTTGGGCTTCGACTGCACGACGATCGAGAGCGGGCCCGACGACTTCCGCGTCACCAACCTCTGGGCGGTCCGGCGCGGCGCGCGCGCCGACGGCCCGCTGCTGGCCTTCGCCGGCCATACCGACGTCGTGCCCACCGGACCGCTGTCGGCCTGGTCGAGCGACCCCTTCGTGCCCACGCACCGCGACGGCCACCTGTACGGGCGCGGCGCCGCCGACATGAAGAGCTCGCTCGCGGCGATGGTCGTCGCGGTCGAGGGCTTCGTCGCGGCGCACCCGGCGCATGCGGGCAGCGTGGCCTTCCTGCTGACCAGCGACGAGGAGGGACCGGCGAACGACGGCACCGTCAAGGTCTGCGCATGGCTCACCGCGCGCGGCATCCGCCTCGACCACTGCATCGTCGGCGAGCCGACCTCGGTGCACCGCCTCGGCGACATGGTCAAGAACGGCCGCCGCGGCTCGCTGTCGGGCCGGCTCACGGTGCGCGGCGTCCAGGGCCACATCGCCTACCCGCACCTGGCGAAGAACCCGATCCATGCCGCCGCGCCGGCCCTGGCCGAACTCGCCGCGATCGAGTGGGACCGCGGCAATGCCTACTTCCCGCCGACGAGCTGGCAGATGTCGAACCTGCACGCCGGCACCGGCGCCACGAACGTGATCCCGGGCGAGCTGGTGGTCGACTTCAACTTCCGCTACTCGACCGAGTCGACGCCGACGGGCCTGAAGGCGCGTGTGGTCGAGGTGCTCGAGCGCCACGGTCTGGACTTCCAGATCGCCTGGACCCTGGGCGGCGAGCCGTTCCTCACGCCGGTGGGCACGCTCAGCCAGGCGCTGGCCGGAGCGATCCGGCAGCACACCGGCATCGAGACCGAGCTGTCGACCACCGGCGGCACCTCCGACGGGCGCTTCATCGCGAAGATCTGCCCTCAGGTCGTCGAGTTCGGGCCGCTCAATGCCTCCATCCACAAGATCGACGAGAACACGCCGGTCGCCGACCTCGAGGTGCTGGCGGCGATCTACCGCAGCACGCTGGAGACCCTGCTTCGATGACACCCCCACGCTCACTGCGTTCGCTGCCCCCGCGAGGGGGCGCTCAATCCCTTCGGGGCGACCGGGCGGGACCGACATGACGCTGATCGATCTCATCCATGCGCAATGCGCCCGCCTCAAACAGGCGGGCGTTTCGTTTGGCCACGGCACGGCCAATGCCTTCGACGAGGCGGCCTGGCTGGTGCTGTGGTCGATGGGCCTGCCGCTGGACGCGCTCGAGGCGCGCGCCCGGCAGGAGGTCGAGCCCGAGCGGCAGGCGCAGGCCGAGGCGCTGGTCACGCGGCGCATCGAGTCGCGCCTGCCCGCGGCCTACCTGACGCACGAAGCCTGGCTGCAGAACGTGCCGTTCTACGTCGACGAGCGCGTGATCGTGCCGCGCTCGTTCATCGCCGAACTGCTCGCCGACGGCGAAGGCG
>Ga0116176_10004558_pt1 | contig 10052 bp, 6 predicted proteins | sample AD_STIC08_MetaG_FD_89803 | JGI IMG/M metagenome (GOLD analysis project Ga0116176, IMG submission 89803) | Active sludge microbial communities of municipal wastewater-treating anaerobic digesters from USA - AD_STIC08_MetaG | ecosystem: Engineered > Bioreactor > Anaerobic > Digestate | place: USA... | reverse complement strand
GCCACCGCCTCGATCTTGCCGACCGCGCCGAAGAACAGCGCGCCGTAGAGCCGCCTCAGGTAGACCCCCTCGGGCACCGCGATCACCGAAGCCGGCACCTCGAGGCGGAACTGCTGGCTCATGCGGTAGATGAAGAAGCCGCAGGCCATGACCAGGCCGACCTCGACCGCCACCGTCAGGTCGAACACCACGGTCAGCACGAAGGTGCCCACGAGCGTCGTGCGGTACGGCAGGCTGAACTGCCGCAGCCGCGCGAACTCGCGCCATTCGCCCATGTTCCAGGCGACGAACAGCAGGATGCCGGCGAGCGCCGCCAGCGGCACGTTCATGGCCAGCGGCGCGGCCACCAGCACGACCAGCAGCAGCGTCAGCGCGTGCACGATGCCCGCCACCGGGCTGGTCGCCCCCGAGCGCACGTTGGTCACCGTGCGCGCGATCGTGCCGGTGGCCGGGATGCCGCCGAAGAACGGCACCACGAAATTGGCCACGCCCTGCGCCATCAGTTCCTGGTTCGGGTCGTGGCGCGGTGCATCGATCATGTTGTCGGCCACGCGCGCGCACAACAGCGACTCGATCGCCCCGAGCAGCGCGATCGTCAGCGTCGGGATCACGAGCTGCTTGGCGCTGTCCCAGCTGAACGGCGGCAGCTCGAGCTGCGGCAGGCTCTGCGGGATGCCGCCGAAGCGCGTGCCGATGGTCTCCAGCGGCAGCGCGAACACCGTGGTGGCTACCGTCGCCAGCGCCAGCGCGATCACCGTGCCGGGCACCTGCGACGCGAGCCGCCGCGCACGCGCCGCCAGGCCGACCGGACCGACCGGCATCGTGTAGGACTTCGGCCAGACGACGACCAGCGCCAGGCAGGCCAGCCCCACGGCCAGCGCGGCCGGGTTGAAGCTGTCGGCGTGCTGCCACAGCGTGGCGATCTGGGCGAAGAAGTCGGCCGGCAGCTTGTCGATGCGCAGGCCGAGCAGGTCCTTCACCTGCGACAGCCCGATCAGCACCGCGATGCCGTTCGTGAAGCCGATGATGATGGTCACCGGGATGTAGCGCACCAGCGCCCCGAGCCTCAGCGCACCCATCGCGATCAGCAGCAGGCCGGCGAAGGCGGTGGAGATCAGCAGGTTCGTCAGCCCGTAGCGCTGCACGATGCCGTAGACGATGACGATGAAGGCGCCCGCCGGGCCGCCGATCTGGACGTTCGAGCCGCCCAGCGCCGAGATCAGGAAGCCGGCGATGATGGCCGTGAAGATGCCCTGTTCGGGCTTGACGCCCGAGGCGATCGCGAAGGCCATCGCCAGCGGCAGCGCGACGACGCCGACGGTGAGTCCGGCGCTGAGGTCGGCGATGAAGCGGGATCGGTCGTAGTCCTTCAGCGCGTCGAGCAGGCGCGGTCGGAACGGGTGGACGGCAAACGGCAGCGGCATGAGAACTCCTCGGGGCACGGGACACGGCGGCGTGGCGTGCGCACAGGGGGGCCGCAGTGGTGCACGCGTGCCATGAACCGGCGCCGGCGCGACAGCTGCCAGACACGGGGCACGAGGCGGGATCTCATGGACGCAGTCTATCGCAGGCCTCGCGGGGCCGGCCCGGCGCCACGGGCCGCCCGCCGGGGCTCAGAAGGTGTGAAAGAACCCAAGATGCCCGCGGGCACCTTGGGTTCTTTCACACCTTCTTGCTCAGCGCACACGCATGCCGGGCACCGCGCCGGCGTCCGGTTCGAGCACGTACAGCCCCGCGTGCGCCTTCTCGTCGGCGTGCGACGCCGCCAGCACCATGCCCTCGCTGAGGCCGAACTTCATCTTGCGCGGCGCGAGGTTGGCGACCATCACGGTGAGCTTGCCGACCAGGTCCTCGGGGCGGTAGGCGGACTGGATGCCGCTGAACACGTTGCGCGTGCGCCCTTCGCCGGCGTCGAGCGTCAGGCGCAGCAGCTTGTCGCTGCCCTCGACGCGCTCGCAGGCGACGATCTTCGCGATGCGCAGGTCGACCTTGGCGAAATCGGCGATGCCGATCTCCGCCGCCACCGGCTCGCCGCCGGGCGGCGGCGCCTCGACGACCGGCGGCTCGAACAGCGCTTCGAGCAGCTTCGGGTCGACGCGCTGCATCAGGTGCTGGTAGGCGCCGATCACGTGGCCGCCGAGCGCGCGCTCGGCATCGGCGAAGCGCAGCGGCTCGATCTTCAGGAAGGCCTCGACCTGCGCCGCCAGCGCCGGCATCACCGGCTTCAGGTAGAGGGTCAGCAGGCGGAAGGCCTCGATGCAGACGCTGCACACGTCGTGCAGCACGGCGTCCTGCCCGGCCAGCTTGGCGAGTTCCCAGGGCTTGTTCGCGTCGACGTACTCGTTCACGCGGTCGGCCAGCAGCATGGTCTCGCGCAGCGCCTTGCCGAACTCGCGCTCCTCGTACAGCCGCTCGATCTCGGGACGGTGCGCGCGCAGCGCGTCGAGCAGCGTGCGGCCCTCGACGCCCAGGTCGGCCGACAGCCGGCCGCCGAAGCGCTTGGCCAGGAAGCCCGCCGCGCGGCTGGCGATGTTGACGTACTTGCCGATCAGGTCGGCGTTCACCCGGGCGACGAAGTCCTCGGGGTTGAACTCGACGTCCTCGACGCGGCCGTTGAGCTTGGCGGCGATGTAGTAGCGCAGCCACTCGGCGTTCAGGCCGAGGTCCAGGTAGCGCAGCGGCGACAGCCCGGTGCCGCGGCTCTTGCTCATCTTGTCGCCGCCGAGCGTGATGAAGCCGTGCACGTGGACCCGGTCGGGCGTCTTGCGGCCGCTGAAGTGCAGCATCGCCGGCCAGAACAGCGTGTGGAAGTAGGTGATGTCCTTGCCGATGAAGTGGACCTGCTCGACCGCCGGGTCGGCCATGAACGCGTCGAAGTCGCGGCCGGTCCGGTCGAAGTAGTTCTTCAGCGAGGCGAGGTAGCCCACCGGCGCGTCGAGCCAGACGTAGAAGTACTTGTCCTCGGTGTCGGGGATGCGGATGCCGAAGTACGGCGCGTCGCGGCTGATGTCCCAGTCGGACAGGGTCACGCGGCCCTGGTCGTCGGTGGCGAACCACTCGCGGATCTTGTTCAGCACCTCGGGCTGCAAGCGGCCCGGCGTCGCCGTCCACTGCTGCAGGAAGTCGATGCAGCGCGCCGAACTGAGCTGGAAGAAGTAGTGCGCGCTCGTGCGCAGCACCGGCGTCGCGCCGGACAGCGCCGAGTACGGGTTCTTCAGTTCGGTGGGCGAATAGACCGCGCCGCAGACGTCGCAGTTGTCGCCGTACTGGTCCTTCGAGCCGCACTTCGGGCACTCGCCCTTGATGTAGCGGTCGGGCAGGAACATCGACTTCACCGGGTCGAAGAACTGCTCGATCGTGCGCTCGGCGATCAGGCCCTGCTTGCGCAGCGCCCGGTAGATGTCCTGCGCGAGATCGTGGTTCTCGGGCCCGTCGGTCGAGTGCCAGTTGTCGAAGCCGATGTGGAAGCCGTCGAGGTACTGGCGGCGCCCGGCGGCGATCTTCGCGACGAAGTCCTGCGGGCTGAGGCCCGCCTTCTCGGCCGCGATCATGATCGGCGCGCCGTGCGCGTCGTCGGCGCAGACGAAATGCACCTCGTGGCCCATCATCCGCTGGAAGCGCACCCAGATGTCGGCCTGGATGTACTCCATCATGTGCCCGATGTGGAAGGGCGCATTGGCGTAGGGCAGGGCGGTGGTGACGAAGAGCTTGCGGGTCATGGGGCGTTCCGGTGGGGCACGGAATTCTAGGCCCCCGACTCCGCGCGGCGCCGTCCGCCTCAGGGGCGCAGCGGCTCGCGCGCAGGCGGCAGGATCGCGGCCATCGACCAGGCCTGCAGGTCCAGGTCGGCATCGCCGTCGACGAAGGCCGATCCGAGCACGCTCCTCGGCTGCGTCGGGTACACGCGCGTCGACAGGCACAGGCGGTCGTTGGCGTAGACCTCGAGCACGCTGGCGTCGAGCAGCACGCGCAGGCGCAGCGGCTCGTCACGGTCGAGCTCGAGGTGGCCGTGCACGTCCTGGCGGCGCACGCCCGGCTCGAGCGAACTGCGCGAGCGCTCGACGCTCAGGCGGCGGGCGTCGGGCCAGTACACGATGCGCGTGGCTTCGCTGCCGTCGGCGGCGGCCAGCAGCGTCAGGCCGAGCTTCTGGCTGTCGCGGACCGAGCAGATCGTGAACGTCGCCTCGACGTCGAGATGGCGGCCGGCGAAGGTCGCGACCACGCCGCGCCGGGCGCCGCTCGTGGCCACCGGGACCGGCGCCTCGCGCAGGGCCGCGATCTCGGCCGCCGGGCGCAGGTTCAGCCGGCCGCGGGCATCGACCGACAGTTCCCGCGGCACGGTCATCGCGCCGGCCCAGCCGTCGGCGTCGATCAGCGCCTGCTCGCGCTGCTCGTTCATCCAGGCAACCTGCACGGCGCGCCCGTCCGGCGCCGCGGCGACGAGGTGCGCGAAGGCGCCCGCGTCGACGTCCAGCGGCCCGTCCCATTCGGGCACGAAGCGCTCGTTCTCGAAGCGGCCGACGAAGGCGTGCGCGCCCAGGCCGAGCCAGATCGACACGGTGAGCACCCAGCGCTCGCCGACGGGGAAGAAGTTCGGGCATTCCCACATCACGCCCAGGCGCGCGTCCGCTGCGGTGTAGAGCGGCCCGCGGAAGTCCCAGGCCACGCCGTCGGCGCTGCGGTACAGCAGCGCCTGGCCGCGTTCATGGTTCAGCGAGGCGCCGAGCACCATGTACCACCACGCGCCGTGGCGGATCACGTAGGGATCGCGGAAGTCGAGCGGGTCGACCCCCTGCGGCGGCTCGGCGATCGTGCGCGCCGGCTGCTTGGTCCAGCGGCGCAGGTCGGCGCTGCCGGTGGCGGCGCACTGCACCTGGCGCGCGCCGGTGTAGCCGGTGTAGTAGAGCGTGGGCACGCCGTCGACGAGCGCAAAGCTGCCCGAGAAGCAGCCGGCGGCGTCGTCGCCGGGCGAGGGCGCGAGCGCGAGCGGCTCGTCGCGCCAGTGCGCGAGGTCGGTGCTGGTGGCGTGGCCCCAGTGGATGTCGCCCCACTTCGCGGCGTTCGGGTTGTACTGGTAGTAGAGGTGCCAGCGTCCGTCGTGGAAGCACAGGCCGTTCGGGTCGTTGATCCAGTTCGTCGGTGCGGTGAAGTGGTAACGCGGGCGGTGGAGGTCGTCGCTCATGGTGCGGTTTCGGGGGAGGGGTGCCGGCGGGCGGCGGGTGAGGGATCGGGCCCGGGCGTCGGCCCGGGTCCGGGTGTGGAGTCGCGGACGACGACGTCGCCGGCCACGCGCAGCCAGGCGTCGGCCGGGGCGGGCTGGCCCGCGATGAGTTCGAGCAGGCGTTCGACGCCGAGGCGTCCCATCTCGAAGTAGGGCAGCACCACGGTGCTGAGCCGCGGGCGCACGGCCTCGCAGACGAGCTCGTCGTTGTCGAAGCCCATCAGGGCCATGTCCTGCGGCACCCGCAGGCCGAGGGCCTCGAGCAGCCGGATGGCGTGCAGCGCCATGACGTCGTTGCCCACGCACAGCGCGGTCGGGCGCTCCGGCAGGCGCACGATGTCGTCCAGCGCGGCGCTCAGCGGTTCGAAGGGATCGCGCGCCAGCATCTTCGAGCCGATGCGGACCGGGCAGTGCTGCGCCGCCAGCCCGTGGCGCGCGCAGCTGTCCAGGAAGCCCGCCTTGCGCAGCCGGCCGGCCACCATGTTCTCGTCGATGCCGACGTAGCCGATGCGACGGTGGCCCTGCGCGACCAGGTGGTCGACGACGCGCGCCTGGCCGAGCGCGTCGTCGGGCACGACGGCCGGCGTGCGCGCCAGGTCGAAGCAGTTGACCAGCACCAGCGGCGTGTCCTTCGGCCGCGGCAGCAGCACCTGTTGGTGGAAGGGGGCGGTGTAGATCACGCCTTCGACGCGGTGCGCGGCGAAGGTCCGCAGCAGGGCCTCGACCGTGTCCGGGCCCCCGCCCATGTCACCCGCCAGCAGCGTCTTGCCGGCCGCGCGGCTGGCCAGCTGCGCGCCGCGCAGGATGTGCAGGTCGGACAGGCCGGCGCGCGGCGTGGCGACTTCGGCGTCGCTGAACAGGCCGGTGATGAAGCCGATCAGCCCCGACTTGGCCGAGCGCATCAGTCGCGCCCCGTGGTGCGGCTCGTAGCCGAGCAGCTCGATCGCGCGACGGACCTTCTCCATCGTCTCCGGACGGATCGAGCCTTCGCGGTTGACGACCCGCGAGACGGTCTTGATCGACACCCCGGCGAGCTGCGCGACGTCGTGAATGGTGGCCATCGTGGGATCCGGTTCGAATGACAACGTAAGACATTCGAATCGTCGTCGATGGTCCGCACAAAGTCAAGGTGCCAGACGGGCCGTCAGTCGAGTTCAGCCGGGCTTTGAGTTTAAGTCGTTGATATATATATGAAAACTTTTGACGAAGCGGTGAGATGGAAGTGATTCCGGGTTTTCCCGGATGTCGGGTGTCCGATCGAGCGCCTACATTGTCGAGCAATGACAACATTGTCATTCAAGCCCTGACACCCCACCCCGAGGAGATCACGATGAACGTTCCGACCTGCTTCCGCCGCCAGCTGCTCGTGCTCGGCCTGGCCGCCTTCGGCGCCGCGTCGGCGCATGCCCAGACCACCTTGTCGATGTGGTACCACGGGGCCGGCAACCCGGTCGAGAAGGACCTGATGGCCGGGATCATCAAGGACTTCAATGCCAGCCAGAAGGAGTGGAAGGTCGAGCTGCAGCAGTTCCCGCAGGAGGCCTACAACACCTCGGTGGTCGCGGCCGCGGTGGCCGGCAAGCTGCCCGACATCATGGACGTCGACGGTCCGATCATGCCGAACTGGGCCTGGTCGAAGTACCTGCAGCCGCTGGCGCTGCCCGCCGGCGCGATCGACAAGTTCCTGCCCGGCACGATCGGCAAGTGGAACGGCAAGGTCTACTCGGTCGGCCTGTGGGACGCGGCCTGCGCGATCTTTGCCCGCAAGTCGGTGCTGACGGCGAACAACATCCGCATTCCGACGCTCGACAAGCCCTGGACCAAGGCCGAGTTCGACGCCGCGCTGGTCACGCTGCAGAAGAGCGGCAAGTTCGACTACCCGATCGACCTGGGCCTGGCCTGGAAGGGCGAGTGGTACTCCTACGCCTTCGGCCCCTTCCTGCAGAGCCACGGCGGCGACCTGCTGAACGCGGCCGGGCCGAAGGCCAACGGCACGCTCAACGGCAAGGCCGGCGTCGAGTTCGGCACCTGGTGGCAGAGCCTGTTCACGCGCAAGCTCACGCCGGGCACCTCGCAGAGCGGCGCCGACCGCGAGGCCGGCTTCATCGACGGCAAGTACGCGCTGCAATGGAACGGCAACTGGGCGGCGCTGCCGGCGCTGAAGAAGTGGGGCGACGACCTCGTCTTCCTGCCCGCGCCGGACTTCGGCAAGGGCCCGAAGATCGGCGCCGCGTCGTGGCAGTTCGGCGTGTCGGCGACGAGCAAGAACCCCAAGGGCGCGAACGCCTTCATCGCCTTCGCGCTGAAGGACAAGTACCTGGCGGCGTTCTCCGACGGCATCGGCCTGATTCCGTCGACCCCTCAGGCCGCGGCGATGACGAAGAACTATGCGAAGGGCGGCCCGATGGAGGTGTTCTTCGCGCTGTCGGCGAAGCAGGCGACGCTGCGCGCGTCGACGCCGGGCTACGCCGGCGCCTCGGGCGAGTTCGAGAAGGCGCTCTCCGACATCGCCAACGGTGGCAAGGTGGCCGACGCGCTCGACACCGCGGCCGACGCGATCGACGCCGACCTGAAGAAGAACAACAACTACCGCTGAGCGCGGCCACAGCGACAGGACCCGAGCCCATGACTGCCCCTTCCACCACCAGCGCCCCCGGCGCCGGGCGCGCGCGGCGCTCGGGCCTGCTCATGGTCTCACCGGCCATGATCCTGATGGCGCTGTTCATGATCCTGCCCTTCCTGCTGGCGTTCGCGATGTCGTTCACGAACCAGCGCCTGGTGTCGCCGAACCCGGCGCAGTGGGTCGGCTTCGACAACTACAAGCAGATGCTCGACGTCGGCGTGCTGGTGCTGTCGCCCGAGAAGGACGCGCAGGGCCAGCCCGCCCGCGAAGCCGACGGCAGCCCCGTCTACCCCGGCCTGCGCGAGTACACCCGCGACAACCCGGACTACCCGCAGCTGAACCGGATGCGCGAGTGGTTCCACCTCGACTGGAGCGGCGACCAGCGGCTGTACGTGCTGGCCAGCGACGTGATCTTCATGAAGGCGCTGGTGAACACGGTGCTCTTCGTGGTGGTCGTCGCGCCGGTGCAGGCCCTGCTCGCGCTGCTGCTGGCGATGCTGATCAACCAGCCGCTGCGCGGCATCAACTTCTTCCGGACGATCTACTTCATGCCGGTGGTGATCTCGATGGTCGTGGTCGCCTTCCTGTGGCGCTTCATCTACGCCGGCGACAACGGCCTGCTGAACGCGCTGCTGGGCCAGCTCAGCTTCGGCGCGATCAAGCCGGTCGACTGGCTCGGCCAGCCGAGCACGGCGCTGGGCGCGATCATGGCGATGTCGATCTGGCAGGGCGTGGGCTTCCACATGATCGTGTGGCTGTCGGGCCTGCAGACGATCCCGGCGTCGCTGTACGAGGCCGCGGCGCTCGAGGGGGCGTCGAAGTGGCAGGTCTTCCGCTTCGTCACCTGGCCCGGGCTGCGCAACACCGCGATCCTGATCATGGTCGTGATCACGATGCAGGCCTTCACGCTGTACCCGCAGATCGACGTCATGACGCGCGGCGGCCCGCTCGACTCGACGCAGTCGCTCGTGTTCCAGGCGGTCCAGCGCGGCTACGGCAAGCAGGACATCGCCGGCGGCAGCGCGATCAGCGTCTTCCTCTTCCTGTTCGTGCTCGCGATCTCGCTCGGCCAGCGCTGGCTGACGCGCGAGAAGAAGTGAGCCGGAGACCGACATGAAACACCCGATGATGCCCACGATCGCCGCCAAGGCGCTCAACTACACGCTGCTGACCTGGATCGCGCTGGTCTTCGTCTTCCCGATCGTCTTCATGATCGTGTCCTCGCTGAAGCCCGACCTTCAGCTGCTTCAGGACGCGAGCTCGCTGCGCGCCTTCCTGCCGGTCGGCGACATCTCGTTCGACAACTACCGCAACGCCTTCCAGCGCGTGCCCATCGGGCACTTCATCTTCAACTCGGTGCTCGTCACCGCGGTGACGATGGTGCTGTCGCTGGCGGTGTGCTCGATGGCCGCCTTCGCCTTCGTGTTCCTGGAGTTCCCGGGAAAGAACGCGATGCTGGCGGTGGTGCTCGCGACCTTCATCGTGCCCTTCGAGTCGATCGCGATCCCGCTGCTGCTGGTCGTCAACAACCTGCCCTGGATCGGCGCCGGCGGCGTGACGGTCGGCTGGCTGAACTCGTACCACGTGCAGATCGTGCCCTTCATCGCCGACGCGCTGACGATCTTCCTGTTCGTGCAGTACTTCCGCGACCTGCCTCGCGACCTGGTCGAGGCGGCGCGTGTCGACGGCGCGAGCTACTTCCAGATCTACCGCCGCATCATCCTGCCGCTGGCCGGGCCGGTGTTCGCGACCGCGGCGATCCTGAAGTTCCTTGCCATGTACAACCAGTACCTCTGGCCGGTGATGGCGGCGCAGTCGGAAGACTACCGCCCGATCATGGTCGGCCTGCAGTACTTCTTCCAGCTCAACATCGCCTGGGGCGAGATGATGGCCTACCTGACCGTCATCACGGTGCCGGTGCTGCTCTTCTACCTGAGCCTGCAGCGCGCCTTCATCGCCTCGATCGCCTCCACCGGGGTCAAGGGCTGACCTGTCTGCTCCCCCCCCCCCCAACGTTTGCCGTGCCCGACCCCCGCGGGGGTCCGCCGGCCGGCCGCCGCGCCCATCACGACACTCTGATCGGACCCACACCATGCACGACGTACGCCTCACCGGACTGCGCAAGTCCTACACCTCCGGCATCACCATCATCCCGGGCCTGGACCTGGTCATCCCCGCCGGCTCCTTCACCGTGCTCGTCGGCCCCTC
>Ga0116176_10004555_pt1 | contig 10054 bp, 8 predicted proteins | sample AD_STIC08_MetaG_FD_89803 | JGI IMG/M metagenome (GOLD analysis project Ga0116176, IMG submission 89803) | Active sludge microbial communities of municipal wastewater-treating anaerobic digesters from USA - AD_STIC08_MetaG | ecosystem: Engineered > Bioreactor > Anaerobic > Digestate | place: USA... | reverse complement strand
CTTTTGATTAATTTTGCTTCTACATTCATTTCTGACAGTTTTTGGGGTTAAACTTCTTTTTGTTTGCTTTAAATTCAAATAGAGTTTAATCCCTAACTGTCAGATTAAGTCTTGACTAATTCATGTTATATGCAGGCGTATTTTATTTGTCCAGGTAATAGTCATGTTGTACTAGCAGGCTCTTTTGCAAGTTTTGGTTTTGTGTCGCTTGTGTGACTTGCAAAAGTGCCTGCATCCGGATCATGTCTGAGTAGTCTGAATATATTTGATGAAGCTGCCCAGAGTCAGAATTTGGTCCCGATATTTTGTAGGAAAACTTGAAATATAAAATCTAGGCACTACCAATTGAACATTTGATTTAATCATTTCATCCAGTTGGTTGGAAGATATCCCCTGCTGTAAAGTAAAAAGGTGTTTTGTTTTAATCCTGTCTGCCTCGTTAAGAATTTGTCTCCATCTGTCTTTACATGTTGTCTTTGACGCCAAAACACAAAGTTTTTCAGGATTAAATCTTGGATTAAGATATGCTTCCTGACTTGGGAATAAAAAGTCGGGCTTCTTATTACCTTCTGTATTTACTTGAGATTCAAAAGATACTTGTGAAAGACTAAAGACTTCTGTTAGATGATGTTCTAGAGATTTACCTGCTCTGCTTTTTCTTCGGTTCAGGATCGTATTTGCTGTTTCGACTAATTCTTCTACTGAGGAGAAGGGAGTATTAATCCTAATAGCATACCGGTCATTTTCGATTGTTTTAAACAGTTTAAACTCTGCATCAAGCCAGTTAATCAAAATATTGTCCGGATCATTTATTACCTGATTAAGTTTTATTTCAAAAGCATTATTGAAGCATCGTCTTGCATTAAGTGAAAGTTCTGTCGTTACTGGAAAGTCTATTTTCAGTGATTTCAGATAGGTAATAAAGCACTGATACATTTTATCTTCCCGAGAAAGCTCAAATTGTTTTGGAATAATTTTATTTGTGTCGTTTACAGTAATATTGAGCGCTGCAAGAAAATCTTCTATTTCTTCGTCTTTCTGAAGTACAAATGCTTCATAATTTTCGGATTCGCGTTTGCATAGGATCAATAAGTCACCGACATTATCTTCTGTTAAGAAAGGGAATCCTTTTCCGAACCTTGTTAGTCTATATTCATTTCTTGTACCAACACCGTAGTAGATAAAACGACTTGTCGTAATAAAGTCATTTTGCCATTTAATTGTAACCATTAAATCACGGTTACTGCCTTTCTCTCCCGGTTTTGAAAAGAATAAGGGCCAGGCATTTTTATGAATGTGAAAGCCTGACTGATGACCTCCTGTAGTACCGGTATCGTTAGCAGTAATAAATTTTGTAAATGCTATTTCAGCTTTTTGTGCTGACTGTACTGCGTTTTGAAGAATACTGTCCATTTTGTTTTTGAAGTTCGGAAACCAGTTTTCCGGCAACAGCTTTCATTAGAGGAACTACGACAGAATTTCCAAATTGTCTGTAAGCTTGATTGTCTGATACAGGAATAATGAATTTATCAGGATAGCCTTGCAATCTGGCACACTCTCTTGGAGTCAGTCTTCTGGGATTCCTGCCTTTTTGCGGAATAAGGATTTCAGAACCGTCCTTGTAATAACGAGCGCTCAAGGTTCTGGAAATTCCATTTATATCTGTCAGACCAAATCCGAATCCATTACCTTTTGCTTTGTGTTTTTCGGAATAGTTCTTTAAGTATTCCCACAATTTATCTGTAAGTGTATATTTTTTATCAGGATTCTTTTCTAGTATATCGGACAGTTTGTGAATTGGAGCAGGCATTTCGGTAAATTGAAATTCTTCCTTTCCCTTGAAAATTTCTCTTAAGAATCCAACGATTACGATTCTCTCACGGTGTTGAGGTACAAAATACTTACCATCAAGAACATCAAAATGTATGTTATATCCAAGATTATCAAGAGTTTTTGAAATAATACGAAATGTATTACCTGAATCGTGTGAAACTAGATTCTTAACATTCTCAAGTAGAAAAGCTTTGGGTTTCTTTTCGTTAAGTATTCTGGCTATGTCAAAGAATAATGTTCCCTGTGTTTCATCTTTAAATCCGTGATTCCTGCCCAGTGCGTTCTTTTTTGATACACCGGCAATCGAAAATGGCTGACATGGAAATCCGGCTACTAGAACATCATGATCCGGGATCTCTTTTTCGTTAATTTTTGTAATGTCACCGAATGGTACCTCTCCGAAATTTGCCTCATAGGTTTTTTGAGCAAAATAATTCCATTCACTTGAAAAGACACATTTACCTCCATGACTTTGGAAGGCTATCCTAAATCCTCCAATTCCTGCAAAGAGATCAATGAAGGTGAATTTTGGTTTTTGGACAGGCGGAAATGGTATATCCCATTCAATCGGTAGTCTGTCTTGGAAGTATGGCTCGTCTACCGGATCTGCTTCCAGTTTTAGTTTGTAAATATATTCAGTGGCCTGTGTTATAAACAAATGTGATACTCCATTTTTCTGTGATTGAAGAAAATGAGTAAGATAGGCCAAATGAGTTTGTTCTGGTCCTGAGATATTTATGTTTAGTTTTCTCCTTATGTCGGAGTATTTAAGCATCCTTTTGGTTGTTAATTGCTTCAATGATTTTATTAATACAAATGTCCAGTTTTTTATTAATATCCTGGCTCCAAAATCTTATGACTTTCCATTTTTTTTCAACAAGATAAGCATTAACTGATTTGTCTCGTTTCATGTTTGATTCTATCTTCTTCCACCAAAACTCTCTATTTGTCTTGATTCTGTATCTATTTGTATTCCAGTTTTTACCGTGAAAGTATTCACTGTCTACGAATATAGCAATTTTATGTTTTTTAATTGTTAAGTCCGGTTTACCATAGACTGTTTGATCATTCTTTCTATATCTGATTCCTTTTGCCCATAGACTTTTCGCCAGAAGCACTTCCATCTTAGTGTTTTTGCTTCTGATAGCCTTCATATTTTTTGATCGTTGCTCTGGAGTAAGGACATCCATGATCCAAATTTAATATGAAACGGCGGGATGACAAAACATGCTCTTTTGGTGGCCGAGGGGTTGGATATTGCGCGTAGGGGCCACCAAATGTGCATGTTCGTGATGGCTTATCGCTTGCATTTAACTGGAAACAAAGATGTGAAGAAGCATTTGACGAACTTTATTCCAGCTCAAATTCCAGATATCCAGAGAAAGCAAAAAAACAATTACTCTTAGAGCACCAGGATTTTCACCCGAAAGCGGAGTGCCATTTGCAGCTTTAATCCATCCTTCAAACCCTGATTCAAGAGCTTATGGAGGTATGTCATTTGTGATTTTTCCCGTAGACAACGGTCCATGCCTCGTATCATTAGTAATTGGAACCCAGGGCCTGAGTCCGGATGAGAGTGTCCTTGGACGTCCTGGTCATATCAGGAAAGTTCGGGCAATCTGCAACATGGTGAACTCCCAGCATGAAAAAGGAGAATTGTTAGCATGGTCAAAACAAGATCCTACAAGAACGGATCTGGACGTCCCGTTTAACATCAGACAGATTTTTAGTGATTATTCATCGGTATTTGACAGATACGGCAAGGTACTTTATGGAATTTACCGGCCGACAGAGAACCAGGAAACCACAGCTAAATTACTAAAGGCATTCCTTGATCTTATGTTTGAAGAAAGGGGGATTACTCCAAGAGCAGGCTCTATACAAGATAACGAAAACATAAGAGCTGAATACTTTACCAACTTATTCCCAAAGATCGACTCACAAGAAGTTGTTGACCTTTTAAATACACGAAAATATGTCATTCTGGAGGGGCCTCCGGGAATCGGGAAAACAAGAATGGCAATGCAAATTTTGAGTGAAAACTATCATAACCACGGGACAACAATTCAGTTTCATCCTAACACAACTTATGAGACTTTTATTGGCGGTCTGTCACCAGAAAAGGACACCAGTGAATTAGGCTTTCATTTTACACCTAAAAAAGGTGAATTAATGGAGGCTGTCGTCGAAACATTAAAATCAGACGGCAGGAGTTACCTGCTGAATATTGATGAAATCAATCGGGCAGATCTGTCAAAGGTGCTTGGCGAAGCAATATATCTGTTTGAGCCTAAGAGCGCCAGAAAAGTAAAGCTTGCACATGATTATGGTGAACCCATTTTCAACGTTTTGCAACTTCCGGAAAACTTACATATACTGGGGACCATGAATACTGCCGACAGGAGTATCGCTATTGTTGATGTTGCTGTACGAAGAAGATTTGCATATCTCAAGCTCTGGCCGCAAATGGAAGTTGTTATGCAAAATTCCTGTGAGCTGATGCAGGAAGCTTTCCTGAAGACTATTTCTATTTTTGTGGAATACTCGAACGATGAAGCATTTAACCTGGTCCCTGGGCACTCATATTTTCTCGAAATTGACCCTGAGAAAGCAAAAAATACATTGAAGGTTGAACTTGTGCCACTACTTGAAGAATATCTGGCACAAGGATATGTTGCCTCATTTGCTGATTCGATAAGAGGTCACCTGCAGTGGATAGAAAGTCTGTAAGATGTTTGTTGAAACATGGCTAAACAATCAGGAAGAAGATCGTTTTTCCGGGCTCCACAAGTCTCAGTGGAGAAATCGGCTACTCAATGTATTGAAATGACTGATTTGGGATTGTGCGAGATACCTGCACAGTTTTTATTGAAGGATGGCAGGACTCGTAATCCTGAATCTCAGATTGCCAGGCTTGCCACTCAATTCATACACGACAACAGAGGTATACTTCACGACTTTGGGGTAAGCGTTGAAATCAGATACGATGGACAAAAAATATCGCTTTTATTCTCATCAACAAATTGCATTGGCGCTGCACCTTTGCTGTCACCTACCTCCGGAAGGGTAGATTACGGACTTATAATTAAACCAAGATTTGATTGGTCAGGCTTAGGTCCAATGCTTTCGTCAATGGGATGGAAAATTGTCCCGACTCCTTTGAGACTACCTTTAGTGCCCGGGACAGAAAGGAAGATCCCGCCATGGGTTCTCTCAAGTATCACTTTGTACAGGATCCAGTTAATGCTTGATCAGCTTAACAGAAATTTCAGTTTCATTGAGGCGGATCTTAGTGCTCCAAAGGGTTCAGTAAACTGGAATCAGTATGCCACCCGGCGCCTGCCAACATTAAGATTACTAAATATACCCTGTAAATATCCCAGTTTACAAGATAATGATGACCTTAAGTCGGGTATTCACCATACTCTTAAACTCATAATGGCTTCGCTTCAAAGTCAGAGGGCAGCAGGTATCTTTGTATTGCAATTAGTTGAACTTTGCCAATATTTGATTTCTAGAGTTAATTCAGTGTTGCCAAAACAACCTACCTCAATTAGCATGCAACGCTGGAATACTATTCCAATCCGTACTGAGGCTTTTAGAGAGGGTCTACGGGCTATTGAATGGACAATTGAGGAACGAGGCTTAGCCGGGCTTTCAAACTTACAGGGTCTGCCATGGATAATGCCAATGGAACATTTCTTTGAAGCCTGGATAGAAACTGTAGCTGGTGATATTGTTCGTAATATTGGCGGCCAGGTAAAAGCAGGCAGAAAGCGTGAAACTATCACTCCTATCTCTTGGGATCCCCCATTCACAGGCTCTCAGAAATATTTACTGCCTGATGTAATTATTGAAAGGGAGAATGATATTATAATCCTCGATGCAAAGTACAAACAGCATTGGGAAGAGATTAATTTTCATACATGGAGTAGAGTTGAGGAAGTAATAAGAGAACAACACCGGGAAGATCTGCTTCAAATATTAGCCTATTCAACTTTATCAGATAAAAGAAATATAACAAGTTGTCTGGTTTACCCATGTCAAGAAACTACCTGGAGATCAATGATTTCTAGAAACAGGATCTTCCATAAAGCTTCATTATACGCTGGTAATCGAAAAATAAATCTCCTGCTTACGGCAGTACCAATGACTACAGATAAGACAGAAGCTATAAAATTTTTAAGCGAAGCATTACGAAATTAGTTGAAATATGAAATAAGATCTGTCTGGGAATATTAAAAACCGGACAAGAATGAGACTCAAAATTTAAAGCCTAATGGATTTAGAACGAGATTATGACCCCAAAAATCCAGTGTATTATAAAAGTCCAGGCTCCAGCCTAATCAAGCAAAAACGGCAAGCATAACACTCTTTCCCTCAGACTCTTATCGTTTCAGATAAAAATTCGTGAATATTTCAGAATAGGATAATTGCCCGAGTTGATACTTAAGATGGATATGAATCATATTCAGTCCTTTCAGGGCCTACGGCAGAGGTGCGACCTTTGTCAAAACTCTGGCATGGTGATATAATTCTTCGTACCAAAGCTTGCTATTCTCCGGATTGTTTAAACCCAATTTTGGGTCTCGGCTCATTGTTTTCCCTGATCATTTGCTGTAAAGCCGTGAAAACGATTCTGAACTGCTCATCATACTTTTGCTCAAGCTTTCCTATTTTGATGGCCAGATCTTTATGAACCTCCAGCAGTTTCCTTAATTTTACAAATGTCCGTAGAATTGCAATATTGACCTGCACTGCTGTATTGCTGTTCAGAATACTTGAAAGCATGGCAATACCCTGTTCTGTAAAAGCAAATGGTTTTGATCCACCTAATACTTTTTTTGATGGTATCACATTTTGTGATACCAAAGTATCAATCTCCTGATCTGTAAGCTCAAACATAAAATCCACAGGGAACCGTCTTATATTTCTTCTTACTGCCTGCTTTAATACCCTGGTTTCCACCATATAAAGCTTTGCCAGATCAGCATCCAGCATTACCTTTTCACCCCTCACAAAATAAATGAAACTGGCAATGGTCTCTTCCATGATGGCAGGCAACTTACTCATAATCTGTTGGTATCACAATTAGTGATACCTTGTTTTAATTCATTAATGCTTTTATATGCAGCGAGCATAATTTTGATAAATTTAATTAAAATTTTTCACTAAGTCAATCATAGCCAGCAGAAAATATCCGGCTCCGGATGCGGATGCAGATACAAGGAAATGATTTCTCCTGTCAATGGATGTCTTGAAGTACTACAGCCTTGCAGTCTCCTCGTCCCTAAGTCACTTAGTCACTTCAGTCAAAAGCCACACCTTCGCCTTTGCCCTCGACGCCCCTATAAATACCTGAAACTGATTTCTTCTGTCAGAAAGCGGTGAGCTGACCAGTATCACAACATCCCTCTCCAATCCCTTTGCCTTTAGCATGGTTGTGTAACGTGCCTTGCCTGATATAATTGTATAATTGCCCGGAGCCAACAGGTCAAAACCTTCATCTTGCCGAATTGCGGACAACAATTCCGATCCTTCCCTGAGAAGGTCGGCAGTAAAAAGCACAATGCAATTCTCATTTTTCACTCCCCCAAGTCCTTTCTCACGCACGAGGGCAGATTTTATCAACTTAACTGCCTCCTCAGGGCTTCTCCATCCGCTTATTGAAACATCCTCGCCGTAATCCTTTTTTATGTTGAGGATTCCCGATGCTGCATCCTGAACAAATTCATCAATCCCGTGCCCTGTATTGACCCTGAGGCTCGATGTGAGATTATACGTTGCAGCATATGAGCTGAACATGTCACGTGTACGTATGTAATGAGTAAGATCGCTGCCGTCGGGATAATCCTGGCTGTCGTCGTAGAAGATGAACCAGCTTCCGTTCTCAATCGGATTGTTGCCCTTCAAAAGGGCTTTCAGCATGAAGTCGATGCCCTTGTCAAAGATATCCTGGGCTTCGTCGACTACCACAAAATCGTATTTCTCCTTGTCGGGCCTTCGTCCGGCTTTTGAAACCGCTCCCTTCACGCACTGCCTCAGCTCTCCTTTTTTTACGACCTCCCTGGAGGGGATCAGCGATCTTTCGCCCGATAATTTTCCAAGTTCGGACGCCATGTCAAAATAGAGTCTCACATTTATCCTGTCAGGAGGTATGCCAAGTTCCGGATCCGTCAGCTTTTGGTTCATCTCCGCTGCCAGGAGCTCGTTCCAGCAGATATAAAGTCCGGTTTTGGCATTATCACAAGTTAGTCGCCTGATTAAATCGACAGCATATGTTGACTTTCCACTTCCGGGGGGTCCTTGTATCATTATGCGCCTGTTGGAGTCAAGGCCTTTTAATATTGCAAGCCCTTCCTTTCTGCGCCTGTCCGATTCTTCCAGGTTGAGTCTCAAAAGGGATCGGTACAGGTCAGGATCGAACCTGGGCGTCAGTTCATCGCATAATCTGATTATTTCCTCCTCTTCCAGTTCCTTCCAGCTTATCATCCTGGTTTTCCCCAACAGTTTCTGATCCTCCCTGAACTTTTCGATTTGGTCTTCCAGAGATTCAAGAACCATTGCTGACAGGCCTTTGCCGCATCCCCGGAGCCAGAGAAAGTCAATACTCATTCCCTTCCGGCCAAAGGCACAATCAGGGAAGCAAACCATTTTCCCAACAAAAATATTCTTCAGACCTTTTTTCCAAAAATACTTCCTGACTGCACCGGCATTTCCATCAACCTGCGAGAAAGGATCGTCCATGGCTTCCCTTGAACGGGGACCTGTCATCCTGTAATACCCCGTCGTTTCATCTGACCTTTGGCCGAAACCAATCTCACCTCACTTCACTTCAATGACCATCAGTCCAAGGCGGGTAAAAACAAGAAAATCAATCTCGCCGGCAAGTTGAGTCTTATGGTAATCAGATGAGATCCTGAGATGATGGATTATGTAAAATATCTCATCATCAAGGCTCGTGAATAGCTTATCTGCCGATCGTTCACCCTGGTCGGCAATGTGCCAGGAACTGTAAAGGCGCTTGATCATACTATGAAAATTGCTCGTATTGATTAAACGGAAATTTTATGGATTTAATGCCTGTTTTCTGCTATTAGTTATACAATGAGCTTAATAGCTGCCGACCATTCCTGGTTGTAGACTTCCACGATCCAGGTGAGTAAAATAATCTAAAAGGGTGGATTTTTTATTTGACTTAATATTAAGAAAGGCGTATATTTATCACTATTAATATATAAATTACGCCAAAATATGAAATCACGTTCTATAAAAAACGCTATTATAGGGAAGAGTAAATCTGCCGCCGGGAGAATAGTCGTCCTTACAGGAGCAAGACAGACTGGAAAAACCACCCTTGCAAAACTCGCCTTTCCTGAAATGAAATACATTGCACTTGACGATCCAATGCTTTCAGGGCAATATGCATCCCTTACAGCTGACCAGTGGAACCATTTGTATCCGTCGGCCGTCCTCGATGAAGTACAGAAAATCCCTTCTGTTGTGGAAAGCATCAAAGCCGTATATGACAGATTCAATGATTCCCGCTATATTCTTACCGGTTCAAGCCAGCTTCTCCTGATGAGCAAGGTGCGTGAATCACTGGCAGGCCGATGCGCGATCTTCGAGCTTTATCCCCTTACAATCCCTGAAATTTTATCTCAAGACTGGTCAGATACTGTAAACAGATCATTCTTCCAGAAATATCTTGAATCTTTCGAGTTACCGCCGCTTTCACCTTCATTTATGATGGATGCAGCATACGCTGAAAGAAATGCCGCGCTCCGGTGGTATCTTGAGTTCGGAGGATATCCGGCACTCGTCGATCCTGCACTGGGCAATGAAGAGAGGTATGAATGGCTTACCGGCTATGTCCGCACCTATCTTGAACGGGATGTGCGCGACCTTGCTAATTTCAGGTACCTTGAGCCTTTCGTCAAGGTACAGAAGATGACATCCCTCCTTACCGGGCAACTGATTAATTATTCCGATCTGGCAAGGGAAGCCGGAGTTACGGCGGCTACTGCACAGAGATTTGTAAGCTATCTTGACATGAGCTATCAGACATTTCAGCTGCAGCCATGGACAAGGAACAAGCTGAAACGGCTTACAAAAAGTGCAAAGCTTCATTACCTCGATCCTGGCATTCAGAGGGCAATAATCGGGAAAAGGGGCGGAATGTCGGGAAATGAGTATGAGAGCGCTATCGTGGCGGAAATTT
>Ga0116176_10004548_pt1 | contig 10060 bp, 7 predicted proteins | sample AD_STIC08_MetaG_FD_89803 | JGI IMG/M metagenome (GOLD analysis project Ga0116176, IMG submission 89803) | Active sludge microbial communities of municipal wastewater-treating anaerobic digesters from USA - AD_STIC08_MetaG | ecosystem: Engineered > Bioreactor > Anaerobic > Digestate | place: USA... | reverse complement strand
TGTCGGGCGGCGAGCGGCAGATGCTCGCGGTGGGCCGCGCGCTGATGGGCAAGCCCGACCTGCTGATGCTCGACGAGCCCAGCCTGGGCCTGGCGCCGCTGGTGGTGCGCGAGATCTTCCGCACCATCGAGGGCCTGCGCGCCACCGGCGTGACGATCCTGCTGGTCGAGCAGAACGCGCGCGCCGCGCTCGAGGTGGCCGACCACGGCTACGTGCTCGAGATGGGCGAGATCGCGCTCGAAGGCCCGGCCGACGAGCTGGCGCGCGACCCGCGCGTCATCGACACCTACCTGGGTGCGGCGCGGCCGAAGTCCGCCGCCTGACCCGAACCCGCGAGCACCCCGCCATGTGGCAGTACGACGCGCCCTTGCGCGACATGCGTTACGTCATCGAAGACCTGCTCGGCCTGCCGGCGCAGTGGGCGGCCATGCCGCGCTTTGCCGAGCTCGACGCCGACACCGCGCGCCAGGTGCTCGACGAGGCGGCGAGGTTCGCCACCGAGGTGCTCGCGCCGACCAATGCCGCGGGCGACACCGAAGGCTGCACCTGGCGCGACGGCGAGGTGCGCACGCCGCGCGGCTACCGCGAGGCCTACCGGGCCTTCGTCGACGGCGGCTGGCCGGCGCTGGCCTGCGACCCCGAGGTCGGCGGCCAGGGCCTGCCCGCGGTGCTGAACGCCGCGCTCTACGAGATGCTGGCCGCGGCCAACCACGCGTGGTCGATGTACTCCGGCCTGCTGCACGGCGCCTACGAGTGCCTGCACCGCCACGGCTCGCCCGAGCTGAAGGAACGCTACCTCGGCCCCATCGTCCGCGGCGAGTGGCTGTCGACGATGTGCCTGACCGAGGCGCACTCGGGCTCCGACCTCGGCCTGCTGAAGACCCGCGCCGAGCCGCAGGCCGACGGTTCGTACCGCCTGCGGGGCACGAAGATCTTCATCTCGGGCGGCGACCACGACCTCACCGACAACCTGGTGCACCTGGTGCTCGCCCGCCTGCCCGACGCACCCGCCGGCACCAAGGGCCTCTCGCTGTTCCTCGCCCCGAAGATCCTGCCCGACGGCACGCGCAATGCGGTGCGCTGCGACGGCATCGAGAAGAAGATGGGCATCAAGGGCAGCGCCACCTGCGTGATGGGCTTCGACGGCGCCACCGGCTGGCGGGTCGGCGAGCCGAACCGGGGCCTGGCGGCGATGTTCGCGATGATGAATTCGGCGCGCGTGCAGGTCGCGCTGCAGGGGCTGGCGCACGCCGACAACGCGCACCGCAACGCGCTGCGCTACGCCTGCGAGCGGCTGCAGTCGCTCGCCCCCGGGGCCGAGGGCGCGGCGCCGCACGCCATCGTGCACCATCCGGCGATGCGCCGCATCTTGATGCGCCAGCGCGTGCTGGTCGAGGCCGGCCGCGTGATGGCCTACGAGGCCGCGGCGCTGATCGACCGCGCCGACCACGCGACCGACGCCGACGATCGCCGCCTCGCGCACGAGCGCGCCGCGCTGCTGACGCCGGTGCTCAAGGCCTTCCTCACCGACAACGGCTTCGCGCTCGCGAGCGAGGCGCTGCAGGTCTTCGGCGGCCACGGCTACGTGCACGAGTGGGGCGTCGAGCAGTGCGTGCGCGACAGCCGCATCGCGATGATCTACGAGGGCACCAACGAGATCCAGGCGATCGACCTGCTGGTGCGCAAGGTGATGGCCGACGGCGGTGCGGCCTTCGACGCGCTGCTCGACGCGGTCGAGGCGTCGGTGCCGGCGCCGGCCAGACACCGCGCCGCCGCGGCCGACGCGGTGTCGCGCTTGCGCCGTGCGACGCGCGCGCTGCTCGACGCGGCGCGCGGCGACCCCGAGCTGCCGTACCGGGTGGCGGGCGAGTTCCTGCGCGCCACCGGGCTGGTGCTCGTGGTGCAGGCCTGGGCGCGCGCCGAGGCGGTGTCGGCCGCGCCGGCGGCCGCCGGCGACGCCTTCCACCTGGCCAAGTGCGAGGCCGCGCGGCACTGCATGGACTACGTGCGGCCCGAGCTCGGCTTGGCGCTGGCGATGCTCGACGCCGGCCGCGCACCGCTGGCGCCGGTGCGTTCGTTCGAGCCGGCATGACCGCGTCCGCAACGAAGCCTGCCGTCGAGGCGCCGGCCCTGCCGGGCGCGCTCGACCACTCGCGCCTGACCTACCTGCTGGGCTACGCCACCAGCCGTGCGTCCATCGAGCTGAAGAAGGATTTCCGTCGCCACCTCGGCGGCCCGCTGGGCCTGAAGGCGGTCGAGTTCTCGATCCTGATGCTGCTGCTGTCGAACCAGGACGTGAACCCCAAGCAGCTGTGCGAGGCGCTGGACGTGTCGGCGCCGAACATGGCGATCACCATCGACCGGCTCGCCGAGCGCGGCTGGGTCGAGCGCTCGCGCAGCACGCGCGACCGGCGCGCGGTGATCGTCGACCTCACGCCCGCCGGCCGCGACCTCGCGCTGCGCGCCGACCGCATCGCCCGCTCGATGGAGCAGACGCCGCTGCAGGTGCTGACCGCGGCCGAACGCGCCCTGCTGATCGAGCTGCTGTTCAAGGTCGCCCGCGGGCGGCGCGAGCCGGCCTGAGCGACCGCGCGGGCCCGCCCATCGGGTACGCTGCCGCGCCGGCCGTGTCGCGCCGGAAGCCGGAGGCCCGCCGTGACTGCCCTGATCGCACCCAGTCGCCATCGCCCGCGGTACCACTACACCGCGCCGCGCGGCTGGCTGAACGACCCGAACGGCGTGGGCTTCCACGCCGGTCGCTACCACCTCTTCTACCAGTTCAACCCCGCCGCGCCGAGGTGGGGCGACATCCAGTGGGGCCACGCCAGCAGCGCCGACCTGCTCACCTGGCGCGACGAGCCGGTGGCGCTGGTGCCGTCGCCGGGCCACGACGCCGGCGGCTGCTTTTCCGGCAGCCTGGCGCTCGTCGACGGCGTGCCCACGATCTACTACACCGGCTACACGCCCGAGCGCCAGGTGCAGTGCGTGGCCACCGGCAGCGACGACCTGCGGCACTGGACCAAGCAGCCGCAGCGCACGATCGTCGACCCGCCCGAGGGCGTGGGCGCGACCGACTTCCGCGACCCCTACGTCTTCCGCCACGACGGGCAGTGGCGCATGGCCGTCGGCGCCTCGCTGCGCAGCGAGCGCGGCCAGGTGCTGCTCTACCGGAGCGACGACGGCGTGCAGTGGCACCACCTCGGCCCGGCGTACACCGCGCCCGACCTCGCGCACGGCGTGCTGTGGGAGTGCCCGAACCTCTTCCCGCTCGGCGACCGCTGGGTGCTGACGGTGTCGGTCTGGCCCAACCTCGGCGTGCTGGCCTACGTCGGCCGGTTCGACGGCACGAACTTCGTGCCCGAGTCCGAGAGCGTGCACGACGTCGACGGCGGCGCCTTCGCGCACCTGGCGATGCGCGCGCCCGACGGGCGCACGCTGCAGTGGTCCTGGCTCAACGAGCAGCGCGCGCAGCCCGCGATCGATGCCGAGGGCTGGGCCGGCGCACTCAGCGTGCCTCGCGAGCTGGCACTCGACGCGCGCCATCGCCTGCTGCAGCGGCCCGCGGCCGAGGTCGCGGCGCTGCGGCGCGGGCCGGTGCCCATCACGGCCACCGGCGAACGCCGCGGCATCACGCACCGCTTCCAGGGCACCTGTCTCGACCTCGAGGCGCGCTTCACGATGCGCGACCGCCTGAAGTGCGGCCTGGTGCTGGCGGCGTCGCCCGGGGGCGAGGAGTCCACCCGCGTGCTGTTCTGGCCCGACGCGCGCCGCCTCGTCGTCGAGCGCGGCGCCAGCTCGCAGGACCCCGGCACGCGCCGGCAGGACCTGTGGGCACTGCTGGTGCTCGACGAGGGCGAGCCGCTGGACCTGCGCGTGCTGCTCGATCACAGCGTGCTCGAGGTCTACGCGAACCAGCGGCTGTGCCTGTCGACGCGCCTGTACCCGACACGCGCCGACAGCCTCGAGGGCTGGGCCTTCGCCGACGGCGACGCCGACGTCGCGGTGCAGGCCTGGACGATGGGTGGGGTGATCGACGCCGCGAGTGGGCGCTGACTGGGGTTGATCCTCAGTCGGGCCCCGCCGGTTTGCGGCGATGCTCCGGGCCGGAGGAAACACCTTGAGCGATCGTGGAGAGTTCTGCCGCCGCCTGGCGCAGGAGGCCGGGCGCCGGGCGCACACGGCCTTCGGCGTGTCGCCGACGTCGATGAAGGGGCGGCACGACGTCGTCACCGAGATGGACCGCGAGGTCGAGCGCTACATCCGCGCCGCGATCGAGGCGCGCTACCCGGGCGAGGCGATCCTCGGCGAAGAGGAGGGCGGCAACGCCACCGGCGCCGCTTTCGCCTGGATCATCGACCCGATCGACGGCACCGCGAACTATGCCCGGGGCATCCCGCGCTACTGCGTGTCGATCGCCTGCCTCGAGGACGGCCAGCCCTGCGTCGGCGCGCTGCACGACCCGAGCGTCGAGCGCCTGTACCACGCCGAGCGCGGCGGCGGCGCATGGATGAACGGCGAGCGCCTGGCCGTCAGCGCCTGTGCCGAGATCGGCGCCGCGGCCGTCGAATGCGGCTGGTCGACGCGCCGGCCGATGGCCGACTACCTCGCGCTGATCGGCCGCGTGATGAACGCCGGCTGCGCCGCGCGCCGCAGCGGCTCGGGCGCGCTCGGCCTGGCCGACGTGGCGGCCGGCCGCATCGAGGCCTACGTCGAGCTGCACATCAATTCGTGGGACTGCGCCGCCGGCCTGCTGCTCGTCGCCGAGGCCGGCGGGCGCAGCAACGACTTCTTCACCGGCGACGCGGTCGCGTCCGGCAACCCGCTGGTCGCGACCAACGCCGCGCTCGGCGAGGCGCTGGCCGACGTGTTCGGCGTCGCCCCCGTCCACTGACCCCAGGAGAGACCCATGACCCACGCACGTGCCTGGCTGGCCGCCTTCGGTGCCGCCGCGGCGCTGTCCACCCCGCTGACCGCCTTCGCCCAGGGCGAGCTGGTCGTCTACTGCACCGTGCAGGAGGAGTGGTGCCGCCCGATGGTGGCGGGCTTCGAAAAGGCCACCGGCATCAAGGTGCTGATGACGCGCAAGAGCTCGGGCGAGTTCTACGCGCAGATCAAGGCCGAGGCTGCCAACCCGCGCGGCGACATCTGGTGGGGCGGCACCGGCGACCCGCACCTGCAGGCCGCCGAAGAGGGGCTGACCGACCCGTACGTGTCGCCCAAGCTCGACGAACTGCAGGACTGGGCGGTGCGTCAGGCGCGGGCCTCGCAGTTCCGCACCGTGGGCATCTACGCCGGCGCGCTGGGCTACAGCTACAACGCCGACGAGCTCAAGAAGCGCAAGCTGCCCGAGCCCAAGTGCTGGGCCGACCTGACCAAGCCGGCCTTCAAGGACGAGGTGCAGGTCGCGAACCCGAACTCCTCGGGCACCTCGTACACGATGCTCGCGACGCTGGTGCAGATCATGGGCGAACAGAAGGCCTTCGACTACCTGAAGGCGCTGCACAAGAACGTCAACCAGTACACCAAGTCGGGCGCCGCGCCGGCACGCGCCGCGGCCACCGGCGAGAGCCTGGTGGGCATCACCTTCCAGCACGACGCCGTGGTCCAGGCCATCGGCGGCGCCCCGGTGAAGATCGTCTCGCCCTGCGAAGGCACGGGCTACGAGATCGGTTCGATGAGCATCATCAAGGGCGCGAAGAACCTGGCCAACGCGCGCAAGTGGTACGACTGGGCGCTGTCGCCCGAGGCGCAGGCCATCGGCGCCGACGCGAAGGTCAGCTACCAGGTGCCGTCGAACAAGAAGTCCAAGGTGCCGGCGCAGGCGCCAAAGCTCAGCGAGATCAAGCTGATCGACTACGACTTCGTGAAGTACGGGTCGTCGGCCGAACGTTCGCGGCTGCTGAAGAAGTGGGACGCCGAAGTCGCCACCGCACCGAAGTGAACCGCCCGGCCCGCGCGGCATGACGGCCACGATCGTGACCCCGCCGCCGGCCGTCGCGCACCCCGCCGACCGCAGCGGGAGGGCCGTCGCCGCGCTGGCCCTGCTGGCCGTGCTGGCCCTGCCCTGGGCGCTGGCCGGCGGCGCGCCCGCGATCGGCCTGGCCTGGGCCGGGCAGGCGATGCTGTGGCCGACGATCGCCGCGGCCGCCGCGCTGCCGGCCTGCGTGTGGCGCGGCGCGCACGGCGCCGCGGCCGCACTGGCCGGCGCCCTGGTCGTCTGGACCCTGCTCGCCGGCTTTGCCGGCGGCGCGGGCGGCACCTCGTTCGGCCTCGGCGCGGCGCTGCTGCTGGCGGCCGCGACGGTCAGCGGCGCCCGCTCGATCGCGCGGCGCGGGGCCTTCAAGGCCGACGTCACGGTCTCGACCATCGTCGTCGTGATCGCCTCGCTGCTCGGCCTGTTCATCTTCTACCCGGTCGGGCGCTCGCTGTTCTCGGCGCTGGTCGACGAGCACGGCGGCTTCGCGCTCGGCCTGGCCGCCGAACGCCTGCTGACCGAGGACATCTGGGGCCTGGCCTGCCTGGCCGGCGGCGCGCACTGCGGCGTGGCCGTGAACTCGGCGATCCTGGCCACCGTCGTCGGCCTGCTGTCGACGCTGATCGCCCTCGTGCTCGCGCTGGCCGTGCAGCGCGGCGGCCTGCGCCAGGCCTGGCTCGTCAAGCTGATGTCGGTGCTGCCGATCGTGACGCCGCCCTTCGTGATCGCCTTGGCGCTGGTGGTGCTGTTCGGGCGCACCGGGCTGGTCACGGGCTGGCTCGGCAGCGCCTTCGGCGTGCCGCGCTCGCGCTGGATCTACGGCCTGCCCGGCGTCACGCTGGCCCAGCTGCTGAGCTTCACGCCGATCGCCTTCATGATCCTGCACGGCGCGCTCGCGGCGATCAGCCCCGCGCTCGAGGAGGCGGCGCAGACGCTGCGCGCCTCGCGCTGGCGCGTGTTCCGCAGCGTGACCTGGCCGCTGCTGCGGCCGGCGCTGGCCAATGCCTTCCTGCTCGGCTTCGTCGAGAGCCTGGCCGACTTCGCCAACCCGATCGTGCTGGCCGGCAACTACGAGGTGCTGTCGACGAAGATCTTCTTCGCGGTCGCCGGCGCGCAGCACGACCCGGGTCGCGCCGCGGCGCTCGCGATGGTGCTGCTGGGCTTCACGCTGCTGGCGTTCTGGGGGCAGCAGCGCTGGCTGGGCCGGGCGTCGTACGTCACCGTCAGCGGCAAGGGCGACGGTGGCATCGCCGCCCGGCTGCCCACCGGCCTGGGCCGGCTGTGCATGGGCGTCTCGGCGGCCTGGATCGTGTTCACGCTCGCCTGCTACGCGGTGATCCTGGTCGGCGGCTTCGTCAAGGACGTGGGCCGGGGCGACATGACGCTGTCGCTGACGCACTTCGGTGCCGGCTTCGGCATCGACACCGGCGTGGGCGGCCTGACCTTCACCGGCTCGGCCTGGAACAGCCTGTTCACGACCATCGAGGTGGCCGCGGTGTCGGCGCCGCTGACGGCCGTCATCGGCCTGCTCGCGGCCTACGTCATCACGCGGCACCAGTTCGCGGGGCGGCGCAGCTTCGAATTCCTGACCATGGTGGCCTTCGCCGTGCCGGGCACGGTGATCGGCGTGGCCTACATCGTCGCCTTCAACACCGCGCCGCTCGAGCTCACCGGCGGCATGGCGATCCTGGTGCTGTGCTTCGTCTTCCGCAACATGCCGGTGGGCGTGCGCGCCGGCGTGGCGGCGCTGGCGCAGATCGACAAGACGCTCGACGAGGCCTCGTCGACGCTGCGCGCCTCGACGCTGCGCACGCTGCGGCGCGTGGTGCTGCCGCTGCTGCGGCCGGCGATCGTGACGACGCTGGTGTTCAGCTTCACCCACGCGATGACGGCCGTCAGCGCGGTGATCTTCCTGGCCACCGCGAAGTACAACCTGTCCACCGTCTACATCATCGGCCGCGTCGAGGCCGGCGAGTACCCGCTGGCGATCGCCTACTCGACGGTGCTGATCTTCTTCATGCTCGCCGTGCTGCTGCTGGTGCAGCGCTACACCGGCGACACGCGGCTCGGGCGGCGCGCCGGCGGCGCCCTGGTCACCGGACATTGAGAGCCCCATGAGCGCAACCTCCAGCGGCGGTGTCGACTTCGAAGGCGTCAGCAAGCGCTACGGCGCGGTCACCGCGGTCGACGACGTCTCCTTCCGCATCGCGCCGGGCGAACTCGTCACGCTGCTCGGGCCCTCGGGCTGCGGCAAGACGACCACGCTGCGCATGGTGGCCGGGCTCGAGCCGGTGTCGGCGGGCACGATCCGCATCGGCGGCGCCGACGTCACGCTGCGCGCCGCCAACGAGCGCGACGTGAGCATGGTGTTCCAGTCGTACGCGCTGTTCCCGCACATGAACGTGCTCGACAACGTCTGCTACGGCCCGCTGTCGATGAACCCCGACAAGGCGCGCGCCCGCGAACTGGCGCGCGCCAAGCTCGAGATGCTGGGGCTGTCGAGCTTCGAGCAGCGCCTGCCGTCGGAGCTGTCGGGCGGCCAGCAGCAGCGCGTCGCGGTGGCGCGCTCGCTGGTGCTCGAGCCGGCGGTGCTGCTGTTCGACGAGCCGCTGTCCAACCTCGACGCCAAGCTGCGCCGCCGCGTGCGCCAGGAGATCCGCGAACTGCAGCAGTCGCTGTCGCTGACCGTGCTTTACGTCACCCACGACCAGGAGGAGGCGCTGGCGGTGTCCGACCGCATCATCGTGATGGACGGGGGCCGCATCGCGCAGCAGGGCACGCCGCACGAGCTGTACGAGACGCCGGCGAGCCGCTTCCTGGCCGACTTCATCGGCGATGCGAACCTGGTCGACGGCGAGGTGGCCGTGGGCGCGTCGGGCGCGGTGTTCAGCGCCGGCGGCACGGCCGCGCCGGTGCGCGGCGAACGCGTGCGGCCCGGACCGGCCACGCTGGCGCTGCGGCCGCAGCGGCTGCGCGTCGTGCCGGCCGGGCAGGGCGTGCTGCCCGGCACCTGCCGGCGCAGCGCCTACCTGGGCAGCCGGCACGAACTGATCGTCGACACGCCCTGGGGCGAACTGCTGGTGTTCGACGCCGACATGCACCGCAGCCACCGCAGCGGCGACGCGCTGGGCATCGACTTCGACGCCGACGCGGCGATCGTGCTGCCGCGCTGAGCGCCGCTCAGACCCGCTCGAGCACGATCGCGATGCCCTGGCCCACGCCGATGCACATCGTGCACAGCGCGTAGCGGCCGCCGCTGCGGTGCAGCTGGTTGACCGCGGTGGTGACCAGGCGCGCACCGCTGGCGCCCAGCGGGTGGCCGAGCGCGATCGCGCCGCCGTTCGGGTTGACGCGCGCGTCGTCGTCGGCCAGGCCGAGCTCGCGCAGCACGGCCAGGCCCTGCGCCGCGAAGGCCTCGTTCAGCTCGATCACGTCCATCTGCGCCAGCGTCAGCCCGGTGAGCGCCAGCACCTTGCGCGTCGCCGGCGCCGGGCCGATGCCCATGATGCGCGGCGCCACGCCGGCGGTGGCCATGCCGACGATGCGCGCCCGCGGCGTCAGGCCGTGGCGGGCGGCCGCGGCCTCGCCGGCGATCAGCAGCGCGCAGGCGCCGTCGTTGACGCCCGAGGCGTTGCCGGCGGTCACCGTGCCGTCGGGGCGCACCACGCCCTTGAGCCGGGCCAGCGCCTCCAGCGAGGTCTCGCGCGGATGCTCGTCCTTCGAGACCACGACCGGATCGCCCTTCTTCGGCGCGATCGTCACCGGCACGATCTCGGCGTCGAAGACGCCCGCGGCCTGTGCCGCCACCGCCTTGCGCTGCGAGGCCAGCGCCATGCGGTCCTGCGCGTCGCGCTCGATGCCGAACTGCTGCGCCACGTTCTCGGCCGTCTCGGGCATCGAGTCCACGCCGTAGCGCTCCTTCATCAGCCGGTTCACGAAGCGCCAGCCGATGGTCGTGTCGTAGACCGCGTTGCTCCGGCTGAAGGCGCTCTCGGCCTTGGGCATCACGAAGGGCGCACGGCTCATGCTTTCGACGCCGCCGGCGATCATCAGCTCGGCCTCGCCGCCCTTGATGGCGCGGGCAGC
>Ga0116176_10004547_pt1 | contig 10062 bp, 7 predicted proteins | sample AD_STIC08_MetaG_FD_89803 | JGI IMG/M metagenome (GOLD analysis project Ga0116176, IMG submission 89803) | Active sludge microbial communities of municipal wastewater-treating anaerobic digesters from USA - AD_STIC08_MetaG | ecosystem: Engineered > Bioreactor > Anaerobic > Digestate | place: USA... | reverse complement strand
CTCCGCCACCAGTGCCTTGACCGCCAGTTCATGGAAAGCCGCCTTGTCGGCGATGAAGGCCGACAGCGGCAAGGCCGCGCTCTCGCCCCGGCGATAGATGCCGCCGCCGAGGAAGTAGTTCGGATGCGCGCCGCCGGTAAAGGTGCCGACATAGTCGCTGACCGAGATCACGTCATCAAATACGCCAGTTACCTGATGGGTGATGTCGAGCGTGTAGCCCATGAACCAGGGTTGCTCGCCCGTCACGGCGGCGTCCTCGTCTGCACTCTTGCGGTCGGCATCAGCCGAGGCGGCGAATTCATCGATCTGGTCACGCGCCGCCGTCCACAGCCGCCAGGCGAGCGGCGGGTCGAACGTGAGGATATCCGGATCGATCTCGGCGGTGGCGGTGTAGTTCTCGCTCTCCAGCGTGGTGGACAGCTGGAAGCCCTCGGGCACGGCCGGCGCAGCCGCCTCACCGGCCGATTCGGGCGTCACCGCCGCTTCACTTGCGGCGGCGTCGGTTGCGGCGTCTTCCGCCTCGGGCGCACACGCGGCCAGCAGGAACGCCGCCAGGGTTGAGGCCGCAATCAGTCGAAACATGCGAGTTATTTCCCTTCAGAGGCTGAGCAGTTCGGCGTCGCCGCCCTGCGCCGTGATGTTCACACTTACCACCCGCTCGGTGGCAAAACGATGGAGATAATGCGGTCCGCCTGCCTTGGGTCCGGTGCCCGAAAGGCCCTCGCCCCCGAATGGCTGCACGCCGACCACGGCCCCGATCATTGAGCGGTTCACATAGGTATTGCCCGCCGGCATCGCGGCCTTCACGGCGGCATGGAAGCTTTCCAGCCGCGAGTGGATGCCCAGCGTCAGCCCGTAGCCTTTCGCGTGCAGCGCTGCCCCGGTGGCCGCAATATTGTCGGGATCATAGCGCAGCACATGCAGCACCGGCCCGAAGGTCTCCTCGGTGATCTGGTCGAGCGACTTGAGCTCGACCAGCGCCGAGCCAAAGCCGCAGCCGCCGGCGCCCATCGCGCCCGGGTCGATCTGGTGCAGGACTTTCGCCTCAGTCGCCATGCGCGCCAGATGCTTCTCGAGCAGCCCGCGCGCTTCGGCATCGATCACCGGACCGGTATCGGTGTCGGGCAAGGCCGGATCGCCCATTTTCAACTCGTTCATCGCGCCCTTCAGGCCTTCGATCAGTGTGTCGGCCGTGGCGTTCGGCAGGAAGGCGATGCGCAGCGCCGAACAGCGCTGGCCGGCCGAGCCGAAGGCTGACACGATCATGTCGTCGATCACTTGTTCGCGCAGCGCCGTGGTGTCGACGAACAGGCCGTTCAGCCCGCCGGTCTCGGCGATCAGCGGAATGATCGGCCCGTCGCGGTGCGCGAGCGTTCGGTTGATCAGGCGCGCGGTGGACGTGCCGCCGGTGAAACAGACGCCTGACACGCGCAGGTCCGCTGTCAGTTTCGCGCCGACTGTCTCGCCGCGCCCCGGCAGGAGGTGCAGCGAGTCCACCGGCAGGCCGGCTTTGTGGAACAGGCGCACCGCCTCGAAGGCAATCAGCGGCGTCTGTTCGGCGGGCTTCGCCACCACCGTATTGCCGGCCGCCAGCGCCGCAGCGATCTGGCCGGTGAAGATGGCGAGCGGGAAATTCCACGGACTGATGCAGCAGAACACACCTCGTCCGTGCAAGGACAGATGGTTGGTTTCGCCCGTCGGCCCCGGCAGGCGCACGGGCGCTGCGAAGTCAGAGGCCGCCTGCTGCGCATAGTAGCGGCAGAAATCCACCGCCTCGCGCACTTCGGCAATGCCGTCCGGCAGCGTCTTGCCGGCTTCGCGCGACATGATGGCGATCAGGCGCGGCGCTTCGGCCTCCATCGCATCGGCCATTGCATGCAGGTATTCGGCGCGCTTTGCGCCGCCCAGCGCATCCCAAGCCGGCTGCGCCGCCACCGCCGCATCAAGCGCGCGATCGATTGTGGCGGCGTCGGCTTCCAGCGCCGCGCCGATCACGCGCGACGTATCGGCCGGCGCACGCACCATGTCGCCGCCGCCGCTGACGGCCTGTCCCGACACGAGCGCGCCCGCGGCAAGCGCCGGACCGTCATCCAGCGCCTTCACGGCTGCCGCAAACCCGGCGCGCACCCCGGCCTGGCTGAGATCGTGCCCCATCGAATTCCTCCGTCCACTGCCATAAAGGCGCGGCGGCGTGGGAATGCGCGGATGCCGGCGCGGGCCAACTTCCACCTTGGCCACAGGGTCAGTCACGACCTGCTCGGGCGGCACCGCCTCATCCAGGAAGGAATGCACGAAGCTCGTGTTCGCGCCGTTCTCCAGCAGACGGCGGACGAGGTAAGGCAGCAGGTCTTCATGCGCGCCGACCGGCGCATAGACGCGCACGCGCCCGCCCGCCTCCGCGGCCTCATAGAGCGGCTCACCCATGCCGTGCAGGCGCTGGAATTCGAACGCAGACACACCAGCTGCGCCCGCCAGCAGGTCAACCGCCGCCAGCGTGTGCGCATTGTGCGTCGCAAAGCAGGGATAGATCGCCGGCGAAGCGGCCAGCATCGCCTTCGCGCAGGCGAGGTAGTGCACATCGGTGCCCTGCTTGGTGGTGAACACCGGGAAGTTCGAATAGCCTTCGACCTGCGCGTTCTTGATTTCGGAGTCCCAATAGGCGCCCTTCACGAGCCGCACCATGAACCGGCGCCCGGTCACCTCGGCCAGCGTTGAAAGCCGCTCGATCACCGCCAGCGCCCGCTTCTGGTAGGCCTGCACCGCAAGCCCCAGTCCCGTCCAGCCGTCCAGCGACGGCTCCCGTGCCAGCTTCTCGAAGATCTTCAGGCTGATGACCAGCCGGTGCGCCTCTTCCGCGTCGAGGCAGAGGCCGATATTCGCCGCCTTGGCCTGCTCGCAGAGCTTCAGCACCTTCGGATACATCTCGGCCATCACGCGCGCTTCCTTGACCGCAAGGTAGCGCGGATGCAGCGCCGAGAGCTTGACCGACACGCCATTGGCATGTTCCGGCAGCAGCGCCGGGTCCTTGTCGGCCGCGACGGCCGCGATGGCGTTCTCGTAGGCCTTGAAATAGCGCGCCGCGTCTGACGCGGTGCGCGCACCCTCGCCCAGCATGTCGAACGAGAAGTGCGCCGCATCGCCCGACTTCACCATCCGCCGGCCGCGCTTCAGCGCTTCCTCAACCGTCCGCCCAAGGACGAACTGTTCGCCCATGATGCGCATCGCCTGCATCATCGCCGCACGGATCACCGGCTCGCCGCTCTGGCGGATCAGGCCGCCGACGAAGGCCGATGGCCCTTTCTTCGCGCTTTCCGGCGCGCCGATGACACGGCCGGTCAGCATCAGGCCCCAGGTGGACGCGTTGACGAGCCAGCTGTCAGATTGTCCCTGATGGGCGCCCCAGTTGCCGGAACGGATCTTCTCCGCGATCAGGTCATCGCGCGTCGCCGCATCCGGCACACGCAGCAACGCTTCGGCAAGGCACATCAGCGCGAGACCTTCGGAATTGGTCAGGCCGAATTCCTCGAGGAAGCTCTCCATCATGCCCTTGCGCCGCCCTTTGGCCCGCGCCAGCGTCACCAGCTCGCGGCCCCGGCGCACGGCGCCCTCGCGCACGGGTCCGGGCAGCACGCCCTTTTTGAGCAAGCCCTCGAGGAGCGCCTCCTCATCAGCAAATTTCAGGGCGTCGAGCGCATCCCAGTCGACCGGGAGCGAGGCAAGTGTATCAGGCATGGGAACAGGCGGGCTCACTAGGAAAGAGGCAAAGTCTTGCGCCTGCGACGCAGGCTTGGCGCAAGAATACCCGCGCGCGCCTTGATGAGCGAGAGGAATTTGGCGGCGATTGGTTTTCCGGGCGCGCTAGTGCAGCGTCGCCTGGAAGCCGCCGGGGGCCTGCACGCGGAACTCGACCCGGTTGCGCCCATTGTGCTTGGCCGCATACAGGCGCTCGTCGGCGCTGCGATAGAGGTCGCTGAAAGCGAACGGCTGGTCGAAGGCGACCCCGCCTACGCTGATCGACAAGGCATGGCGCGCGCCGTCCGGCGTGAAGTCCGCCCGCGCCACCGCCTGGCGGATACGTTCGGCCACATCGGCGGCGCTGTCGGGCGCCTGGCCCGGCATGAACACGCAGAATTCCTCACCGCCCACCCGGCCGACGAGGTCGGTATCGCGTACCGTTTCGCGAATCGTCTTCGCGATGAGCTTCAGGGCCTCGTCGCCCTTCTGGTGGCCGAAATGGTCGTTCACCGCCTTGAAGTGGTCGACGTCAATCACGAGCAGCGCGCCACCGCCCCGGCGGTCGGATTCCTCGACCCGCTTGAGGTAGCCATCGACCAGTTCGGTGAAGGCGCGCCGGTTGAGCAGCGAGGTCAGGCTGTCGGTCGCCGCGACCGTCATCAGTTCCTTGTGGGCGATCGCCAGCTGGCGCATCTTGTCGAGCAACAGGAAGAAAAACGGCGGCGCCAGCACCAGCGGTATCACGACATTGTTCACCGGGTCGGCGCCCCAGCGCCAGCCGCCCGCGGCCACGTCATAGCTGTCGACCGCAAACGCGACCCCGATGCAGACCAGCGTGCCGACGGCCATCAGCGCGTAGACCCGCGCGCGGCCTTGCGCAGACCAGTCAAGCTTCATGAGGGCGCGCGCCTGTATCATATTCTGCAGAATGCACGATATTGCTTAAGGAAAGGCTGAGACGCGCCGGCCTGCCGCTGGGCGCTTCACAGGCCGGAAGGGCGCGCTTATACCGCCGGGACGGGTGGGTCCTTGACGGGGGTTGGGGTAGCTAGGCCTTTACGGCCCAATTCAAGCCCGCCATGTTGCGATCGGCCTCGCGGCCAGGATGGAGCCCTGATGCGAATTATGCTCGTCACCGACGCCTGGGACCCGCAGGTCAATGGCGTCGTGCGCACGATGAAGCGCATCATCGCCGAGACCGAGGCGATGGGCCATGTCTGGGAGATCGTGCATCCGGGCGCCGGCTTCATGACCATGCCGCTGCCGACTTATCCCGAAATCAAGATGGGCCTCTGGGGCCGTCCGCGCATCAGCAGCATCTTCCACGAATTCGAGCCCGACGCGGTGCACATCGCCACCGAAGGCACGCTCGGCATGGCTGCCCGCGCGGTCTGCCTGACCGAGAAACACCCTTTCTCGACCGCCTATCACACGCGCTTTCCCGAATACGTTTCCGCGCGCCTGCCGGTGCCGGTGAGCTGGGGCTATTCCTTCGTGCGCTGGTTCCACAAGTATTCCGGCAAGGTCATGGTCGCGACGCCGTCCCTGATGGCCGAACTGGAAGGCCACGGCTTTTCGAACCTTGTCGCCTGGAGCCGGGGCGTCGACACCGAAAGCTTCACGCCGCTCAAGCGCGTCGAGGAAGGCCAGCCCGGCGATCCCTTCGCGGGGCTCGCGCGCCCGATCTTCCTGTATGTCGGCCGTGTGGCGGTCGAGAAAAATATCGAAGCCTTCGTCGGGCTCAAGCTGCCGGGCACCAAGGTGATCGTCGGCGACGGCCCGTCGCTGGAAGAGCTGAAGGCCGAGTACAAGGACGCCGTCTTCATGGGTGCGAAGTTCGGCGACGAACTCTCGACCATCTATGCGAGCGCCGATGTGTTCGTCTTCCCGAGCCTCACCGACACGTTCGGCCTTGTCGTGCTCGAAGCGATGGCCGCCGGCACACCGGTCGCCGCTTTCGATGCCACCGGCCCGCGCGATGTCATCCCCGGATCCGGCGCCGGCACGATCACGCCGCTGGACGGCGATCTCGCCAAGGGCGCCCTCGACTGCCTGTCGCTGAGCCGTGAAGCGGCGCGCGCCCACGCCGAGACCTATAGCTGGCGGGCCTGCGCCGAGGTCTTCCTCGAAAACCTGCAGCCGCTGCCGCCGCCGCAGCGCCGCCGTTTCTGGCACAAGATCCGTATCCGTCGCCGCAAGGCGAAACCGGAAGCGCCGGTCGCCTGACCTGACCTCCAGACACGAAGAAGCCCGGGCAGCTGCCTCAACAGCGCCCGGGCTTCGCCTTCTGGCGCCGGTTACGGCGTGGTGGTTGCGGCCGCTTTCAAAGTCGCAGCCGCTTCCTGCGCCTTGCCAAGTTCATCCGGGTGCAGAGGGATCAGGCCCTTCTCGATCAGGTAGCCGTCTTCACCAGCCGCGCCGTCGCTCACCGACTCGGTGACGAATTCGACGAGGCCGGGCACCAGCGGGATGTTCTGGTCCTTGACGTAGAAATACATCACGCGGGCGAGACCGTACTGGCCGGTGGTGATGTTCTCGAAGGTCGGCTCGATGCCGCCGAGATGGGCGCCTTTCACCCGGTCGCCGTTCTGCTCGAGGAAGGAGAAACCGAGCACGCCGATGGCGTCCGGCGACTTGACGAGCGACTGCACGATGGCCGTGTCGTTCTCACCGAAATCGACCCAGGCACCGTCCGTGCGGATCGTGTGGGCGTAGGCCTTGAACGCTTCCTCATCCGACTTCTTCAGCGCGGCGAGTTCCGGCACTTCCAGCGCGCCGAGTTCCATGCCGAGTTCGACGAAGGCATCGCGCGTGCCGGAGGTCGGCGGCGGGCCGAGCACGAGGATCGGCTTGGCGGGCAGGTTCGGCGCAACCTCGTTCCAGGTCTTGTAGGGGTTCGGCTTGAAGCCGCCGGCGCCGTCCGGAATGTCCTTGGCGAGCGCGAGATAGAGCTCCGGCTTGGTCAGGTCGAATTGCGGGCCTTCCTTGGCATTGCCGATGACGATGCCGTCATAGCCGAGCGGGATTTCGGTGATGCTGGTGACGCCGGCCGCGACGCACAGGTTGCGCTCGGAATCCTTGATCGGGCGCGAGGCGTTGGAAATCGACGGCTGCATCGGGCCGACGCCCGCGCAGAATGCCTTGAAGCCGCCGCCCGTGCCGGTCGATTCGACAATCGGCGTGCCGAAGGAGGTCGTGGCGCCGAAACGCTCGGCGATGGTGCGCGAGAACGGGGCAACGGTCGAGGAACCGACGATCTTGATCTTCTGGTCAACGGCGGCCGCAGCGACGGGCGCGGCAGCCGAATCATCTTCCAGTTTCGACAGGTCGCTCTGGCCGCAAGCGGTCGCCGCCATGATTAACGCCGCCGGAAAGGCCGCTTTGACAAAGGACGTGAACATGGGGTCGTCTCCGCTTGGTTTGGCCCGCAATAACTGGGGATTCGGGCCTTCGCCATACGCGTGTTGCATGACGGTCTTGTAGAGGAAAAAAGATACTTTTGTGACAGTCCGGACAGGGGCGAAATTTCTTCTTGCAACTCCGGGAATTATCTCCTATTTGACCCCTCGAAATTGATGTGGCGGACATCTGGGCTAACCCGATAAGGGGGGCCCCCTGTACTAACGCCCAAAGCTGGTTTGAAGCCCTTTGGAGGTTAGGTGTCATGCACACTTACGCGACCCCGTATAATATTGTGCGTTCCGAACAACCGGAACTGCCGGTCTATTGCTTCCGTCCGAAACGCGTGACGGCGGCTGCGCGCTGGTTCGTCGAGAAATTCCCGGCCCAGCCCTTCTATGCCGTCAAGGCCAACCCGGCCCCGCACGTGCTCGACGCCCTCTGGGACGCCGGCGTGCGCAGCTTTGACGCCGCCTCGGAAAAAGAGATCGCGCTCATCCACGGCCGCTTCCCCGGCGCGCGGATCGCGTTCCTGCACCCCGTGAAACCGCGTCACGCGATCAAGCGCGCCTACGAAAACTACGGCGTGCGCATCTTCGTCACCGACACGGTGGCGGAGCTCAACAAGATCGTCGAAGCCACCGGCCACGCGAAAGACCTGACCATTCTCGTGCGGATCGCTGTCTCGTGCGAAGGCTCGGCGCTGCCGCTCGCCGGCAAGTTCGGTGCCGGCCCGGAAGAAGCCGCTGAGATCCTCCGCCTCGCCCGCCGCCATGCGGACGAAGTCGGCGTGTCCTTCCATGTCGGCAGCCAGGCGATGAAACCCACCGCCTGGGCCCAGGCCATGGCCGATGCCAGCCGCATCATCATCGATGCCGGCGTGACCGTGGACATCGTCGATGTCGGCGGCGGCTTCCCTGCGATCTACGCCGACAAGGCGCCGCCGGAAATGGACGACTATGTCGCCATGGTGATGCGCTCGTTCGAGAACATGTTCGTGCTCGAGAACGCCGAACTCTGGTGCGAGCCGGGCCGCGCGCTGGTCGCCGAAGCCGAGAGCCTTCTCGTGCGCGTCGACCTTGCCAAGGGCAACACGCTCTACATCAACGACGGCTCGTACGGCTCGCTATATGATGCGGTGCACGAACGCTGGGACTTCCCGGTGCGCGCGATCGCCGGCGATGCCCGCAAGCTCGGCCGCATGGTGGAATACTCCGTGTACGGCCCGACCTGCGACTCGACCGACATGCTCGCCGAGAAAGTCTGGCTGCCCGCCGGCCTGACCGAAGGCGACTATATCGAATTCGGCAACATCGGCGCCTATGGCCGCGCGATGGCGACCCGCTTCAATGGTTTCGGCGAAGCCGACACCGCCATTGTGCAGGATGCGCCCTGGCCGACGCTTTACGGCTCGGTTGGTGCGGAAGTCGTCGCGTTCGGCGCCAAAGCGACGAACTGAATCTCAGGAAACCCGTAGCGTCTCAGGACGCGCGTGATGCCATCCGTCTCATCCGGCGGGCTGGTGAGGCTGGCTGTGCCTCCCTGCCCGCCGGAATGAGTATTCTCCGGCAGTACACGGATCGTCTGGCGGGCAATCGCGGCGCCTGAATCGATATAGGAAACGGGCCGCGGCGCCGTCGCGATCAACTGGCCGCGCACCAGCGGGAAGTGCGTGCAGGCCAGCACGATCGTGTCGATCGCCTCGCCGCCCTCGGCCTCGAACAACGGCGCCTGCGCCGCCGCATAGGCTTCGGGCGGCACATCCTCGCCCCGCGCATGTGCCTCGGCCAACCTCACCAGCTCCAAGCTGCCATGCAGGATCACCCGTTTGCCGGCGGCAAATTCCTCGATCAGCCGCGCCGTATAAGCCCGCCGGATCGTGCCCGGCGTCGCCAGCAGGCCGATCGTGCCGGTCTCCGTCAGCCGCGCCGCCGGCTTGATCGCCGGCACCGTGCCGACCACCGGGATGTCCAGCGCCGCGCGCACTTCCGCCAGCGCCAGCGTGCTCGCCGTATTGCAGGCAATCACGAACACATCCGGTTCGACCGCCTCGACCAGCGCCTTCGCCACCCTCGGCAGCCGCGCCCTCAGGGCCTCGTCCGACTTGTCCCCATATGGGAAAAACCCGGTATCGGCGGCGTAGTGAACGGCGAGGCGCGGCCCCAGCGCGCGGATCTCGCCCGCCACCGTCAGCCCGCCCACCCCGGAATCAAACACCAGGACGCGCCCGCGTGCAGGCGAGGGTTCGAAGGTAAAGGGCATCGTTTCACTCATGGCTCGCGCGAATCTAGGCGCATTCCGGCGGGGCGCAATCAGGGCGACACCGCGGCCGGCCTGCGCCCGGTGGCATAAAACTTGTTGTGCAGCGCACAATCGAGGGTTAGCGTCGGAGGCTCAACGGATGGGAAAGCGCGAAATGATGGATTTCTGGCTGAGCTCCTGGCGGGCCTACACCACGATCACGGCGGCTTCGCTGGACAATCTACTGACCATGCAGAAGGGCATGATGAGCCTGTCCTCGATCACCCTGTCGGACGGCTTCGACGGTTCGGACGAGAACTACATGCGCGAAGCTTTCCAGCGCGCCGCCGATGCCAATGTGCGCCGCTGGTCCGACACCGCCGACATCCTGCAGGGCCTGCCTTCCTGGGTGCAGACGATGCACGCGATGCCGGGCACGACGCTCACCAACCTGTTCGACAAGGCCCGCCGCGGCTGAACTGATTCCGGCCCCATGGACTTGGCCCGCGCCCTGCTTTACCTCGGGGCATGACCCTTCCCCTTGATACATTGAAGACACTGGAACAGCGCCTGCTCTGGCTGGCGGCCTGGACCGTGCACAACGCCAATCACCTGCGCGACAAGGAAGACGACGACGTCAAGGTCGGCGGCCACCAGGCGAGCTGCGCGTCGATGGTGTCGATCCTG
>Ga0116176_10004519_pt1 | contig 10096 bp, 8 predicted proteins | sample AD_STIC08_MetaG_FD_89803 | JGI IMG/M metagenome (GOLD analysis project Ga0116176, IMG submission 89803) | Active sludge microbial communities of municipal wastewater-treating anaerobic digesters from USA - AD_STIC08_MetaG | ecosystem: Engineered > Bioreactor > Anaerobic > Digestate | place: USA... | reverse complement strand
TGTACCATAAGTTTTTGGCTAAGGTAGCTTAATATTTCGGGCTGAAAATTTCCAACAACCGAGACTATAGCCTTATGGGGCAGGTAGGTAGATAAAATTTCTTCCATGCTCCCAGCGTTGAGGGTGGAGAAACTTTTCAGAAAGACAATCTCGCCCTGCTCCATGAGGGCAACCTTTACCTGCGTATTTCCAACATCAATAATTAAGTTCATACATAACAGGAATATATTGGCGGATGTGTAAATTTATGGGTCATTTTACGGGCAAGGTTTCATGAAGCTTCTGCAACGTTTCAATTGCCTCACTAATTTCACCTACTCCGGCTATACGGATTGTCAGCTTATCCTTTCCCTCCTTGAGCTTAAAGCGCTCGGGATGTTGCTGGATGAAACGAATTATACCCTCAAAAGTAGAAGAACGGTAGTACGGCGAAAGCTGGTTGGAGATGAAATGAGCCATCAGCTGGCCGTTACCCAGTATTAGCTTTTCAAAGCCCAGCTCAACGGCTATCCACCTAAGTCTTACAACGCTTAAGAGATCTTCCACCTGCCGGGGCAGTGGTCCAAACCTATCCCGAATTTCATTCCTGAACCTTTCTAGCTCCTCGGCATTATGGAGGCTATCAATTTCACGGTAGAGCTTAATCCGCTCGGTGGTGTTGGTGATGTAGCTGTCGGGTAGAAGTATTTCCATGTCAGTTTCCACGTGGCAATCGGCATAGGAAGGCTTCCATTCCCTTTGGGTCTCATGTTCGGCCTGAGTTTGAATGGTAACAAACTCCGATTCCCTCAACTCCTCGAGTGCTTCATCCAAAATACGCTGGTAGGCCTCAAAACCGATTTCGGTTATAAACCCGCTTTGCTCCGCCCCAAGAATGTTACCAGCTCCTCGTATATCCAAATCCTGCATGGCAATGCTAAATCCACTGCCGAGTTCGGAAAACTCCTCAATAGCCCTCAACCTACGACGAGCATCTGCTGTTAAAGTTTCCAACGGTGGGGCAAGCAGGTAGCAAAAGGCCTTTTTATTTGAACGCCCTACCCTGCCCCTAAGCTGGTGCAAATCGCTTAGCCCAAACATCTGGGCATTGTTAATAATCATGGTATTGGCATTCGAAATATCCAATCCTGACTCAATTATAGAGGTTGATATAAGCACATCGTAGTCACCGCTTATGAAGCCTAGCATAATTTTCTCTAGTTTCGAGGGCTCCATCTGGCCGTGGGCTACAGCGGTTTTGGCTTTTGGGCAAATCTTATTCACCATGAGCTCCACTTCGGCTATATTTTGAATACGGTTATGCACGAAGAACACCTGTCCGCCCCTATCCATTTCATAATCAATGGCTTCCTTTATAATTGCTGTGCTGAAGGTATGCACCTCGGTTAGTATGGGGTGGCGGTTGGCAGGCGGAGTATTGATTATGGAGAGATCGCGAGCACCCATGAGTGAAAATTGAAGGGTGCGTGGAATTGGAGTAGCGGTTAGGGTGAGGGTATCAACATTCAGCTTTAGCTGCTTAAGCTTTTCCTTTGCTGCAACACCGAATTTTTGCTCCTCATCCACAACGAGTAACCCCAAATCTTTAAACTTCAGCGTGCTGTTGAGTAGGGCATGGGTTCCAATCAGAATATCAATTTTGCCCTCGGATGCCCTTTGGCGTATCTCGCGTTGCTGTGCGGGAGTTTTCATGCGATTGAGAAACTCAACTGTACAGGGGAACCCCTTGAGCCTACTGGTGAATGTTTGGTAATGCTGAAGGGCAAGAATGGTTGTTGGCACCAGCACGGCAACCTGCTTGCTATCGGCAACCGCTTTAAAGGCTGCCCTAATGGCAACTTCTGTTTTTCCAAATCCTACATCACCGCATATCAGCCTATCCATTGGCCTTTCAGCCTCCATGTCTTCCTTAACTGCCTTAGTGGCAGAAAGCTGGTCGGGAGTATCCTCAAAAACAAAAGAGGCTTCAAGCTCCTGCTGCATGTAGGTGTCGGGCGAAAAGCTGAAACCGGGCTGCGACCTTCGCTGGGAGTACAGGGCAATCAACTCCCGGGCAATATCCTTGATTTTTCTTTTGGTGTTCTGCTTAAGCCGCTGCCATGCACCCGAACCCAGCTTATAGATTTTAGGAGATTCGGCATCCTTTCCACGGTACTTTGAAATCTTATGCAGGTTATGAATGCTTACCAGCAGGGTATCGTTATCCTGATACACCAGCCTGATAGCCTCCTGCTTTTTTCCGTTAATCTCAGTTGAAACAAGACCTCCGAAAATTCCAATTCCATGGTCTATATGCACCACGTAGTCTCCCGGCTGTAGATTTACCAACTCCTGCATGGTTATGGCATCCCGACGGTTAAACTCGTGTTTCAGTTTGTACCGGTGGTACCTTTCAAATATCTGGTGGTCGGTGTACAGGTTAATTCGGAGGTTATGGTCAACAAAACCTTCCGAGATGGTCCCTTCCACCGGGTTGTAGGCAATGTCGGGGGCAATACCGTGCATTATTCCATCGAGCCGCTCCAGCTGAGCGCTGTTGTCGGACAGAATAAAAGTTTGATAGCCCCTCCCGGCATCCTCGTTGATTTTTTGAACAAGAAGTTCAAAATTTTTCCCAAATGCGGGTTGGGGAGATGTGCCAAAATCGAAGGTGGGTAGCTGCACGGACAACGGTTTAATACCAAAGTATAGGGTTGACCGGGTGAGCAGGCTGTTGGAAAAAATGTCTCGGGAAGCAAAGTTACTGGCGTTAAGCTGGGTTGCTGTGGAAACAATACGGCTTAGCTCATCCATCCGGTTCAGCACCAATTCCGGATTTTTTACCCAGAGCGTGGTGCTTGGAGGCAGCAAATCGGTCAGCAGAATCCTTGAAGGGTTGTCCTCGGGCGATTGCAGGTTGGGAATAATAGCTACTTCGCTGAGCAGCTCCTTCGATAGCTGGTCTTCCACGTCAAACGACCTAATAGTTTCCACCTCATCACCAAAGAAATCAAGCCTATAGGGAGTGGAAGCAGAGTATGAGAAAACATCCACAATGCTCCCCCTTACGGAGAACTGTCCAGGTTCATAAACAAAATCGGAACGCTGAAAGCCGTATTCTGTAAGTGTATCGCAAATGAAGTCGGGAGAAACTTTTTCGCCCTTCTGGATTTTTATGCTGTTACGGCTGAGCGTATCCAGGCTCACCACCTTTTCAAATAGGGCATCGGGATAGGTAACAACTACAACAGGCCTTTCGTCATTTTCGTTGAGAGCTGGAAGGAGCGCTACAACGTCAGTCCGCTGAACAATAGCATCGGGGAGAGTTTGCCCATACTGAACCGAACGCTTGTAGGACGATGGGAAAAAGTACACTTGATTTTCGGGCAGCAGACACGACAAATCACTAAAAAGATAAGCTGCTTCCTCCTTATCGTTTACCACAACCAGCGATGGCCGTCGCCTCTGCTCAACGTAACCGGACAGTACAAATGCAACCGCAGACCCGGCAAGGCCTTTAAGGAAAAAACCGCCCTCCAGATTCTGACCAGCATCCAAAAGCTGCTTCAGCGAAGGATGCTTTAGGTAAAGCTTATATAGCTCGTGTAGGTGTTGCAATAAAAAAATTTTCAGCAAAAGTAATCCTAATTAGTCGAATTGCGATATGCAATAATGCTCATATTCATACTTTAAACGGACAAAGGCATTGCCAGCATATAGCTTGAAGAACCATCCCTTAGGGTGCTTTTTAAACCCTTTTGCTTTAGACGGTTATAAACGATTCAATCTATCCCGATACTGCTTTACAAAGCCGACCAATATTTTTCTATTTTTACCAAAATTTTCTAGGTATGGAAAAGGGAGTAGTTTCAAAAAGTATGGCAGCGTTACGTCGCGAACCAACCCACACCAGCGAAATGGTGAACCAGCTGCTTTTTGGAGAGACCTTCGACATGGTTGAGCGCCAGGGTGGATGGTTAAAAGTTAAAGGCCATACCGACGGGTATTCAGGATGGATGGACGAAAGACTATCGCTACAGCTACCAGACAACTCGCCAATCTTTACCGACAAACCTAAAATTGCCAGTCGGCTCTTCAGGGCGAAAGCTGCAAGTGGATTCACAACCTACCTTTGTCCAGGATCGCAGCTGCACTCCTTTGATGGAAAAACCTTCAGAAATGGCAGCTCCAGCTTTGTGTGCATGGACACCCCATTCGCCAAGTTGCCCGACAACCCACGCAAAAAAATTCTTGCGCTGTCCACCACCTTCATGGATGCGCCCTACCTATGGGGTGGCCGATCACTTTTCGGAGTTGACTGCTCCGGCCTTGTGCAGGTGGTTTTCGAGATAGCCGGAACTATGCTGCCCCGTGATGCCCGCGATCAGGCTGGCATTGGCCAAACCATAGAATTTGCGAATGAAGCAAAACCTGGAGATCTGGCATTTTTCGACGATGAAAATGGGGTTATCACCCATGTCGGTATTGTTGCCGAAGATGCCACCATTATACATTGTTCGGGATTTGTACGTGTGGACAGGTTCGATCACCAAGGCATATTTAACCTCGAAGCCCACCGCTACACCCATAAGCTAAGAATTATCCGAAGAGTAATTTTTGATTGATAATCTTTTTCCAAAGGCCTATATTTACCAAAAAGAAATCCATGCTGAAAAATCAGATAGTCATCGTCTTTGTCATCATCCTTATTGCAGTCTGGATTGCCTTTAAAATAAGGAATAAGCGGCGCAACCACGGAGATGACGATGAAAATAATGATGAGTTGTCCATGTAATAAGCTGAAAAATGTACTGCTACGAATATCCCCGAATGCTGGTAACAGTTGACGCAGTGATCTTCAGGACCGATACTCAAGGCCACCCTGTTGACTTGCTGCTCATAGAAAGGAAAAACGAACCCTATAAAGGTTGCTACGCATTACCCGGGGGATTTCCAGAGATGAATGAGCTGCTTTCGGACGCAGCAGCCCGTGAATTAAAGGAAGAAACTGGGCTTGACGGAATAACGTTGAAGCAGGTAGGGGCTTTCGACAGGGTGGATAGAGATCCGCGCGACCGCAACATTTCTGTTGCCTAGTTAGGATTTGCCTCTGCTGATAGCCCTTTGCCAAATGCTGGAGACGATGCCGCTACTGCTAGCTGGTTTCCCCTTAATAATCTTCCACCGCTGGCATTCGACCATGCCGAAATACTTGAGAAGGCTCTAAGCAACATTGGTATTTAACTACACAATCATACCAGCGCCAACAGTAACGTTTGTGGTTTCGTCAATAATTATCAGGCTGCCGGTTATCCTGTTTTGCCGGTATGAATCGTAGAAAATCGGCTTGGTGGTTTTAATTGTAATGCAGGCTATATCGTTCATTCCAATGCTCTTTTCATGGTAATCCTTCTCCAGGGTGTTGATGTTTACCTTGTACTTTACCTCCTTAATCAGACACCTCAGGTCATTGGTGGTGTGCTTAACGGCATACTTACCTCCCACCACGAGTGGTTTTTCGGAAAACCAGCAAATCATCAGATCCACCTCCTGCCCCTGCTTGATGCCATTCTCCTCGGGAATGATGAGGCCACCACGCGATATGTCAAGGTCATCATCCAGAAGAATGGTTCCGGATTGCGGGGCGGTAATGGAGTCGAGGCTGTCTGTCCAGAAGTCGATGCCCTTAATCACGGAGCTAAACCCCGAGGGTAGCACCTTCACCCTGTCTCCAACCCTAAACGTTCCGCTAGCCATGCGCCCGGCATAGCCCCGGTAATCGGGAAATTCCGCAGACTGTGGGCGAATAACATACTGAACAGGAAAACGGGCATCCAGCTGGTTGTAGTCGTTCGAAATGTAGAGATTCTCGAGCAAGTACATCAACGTTGGCCCCTGATACCAATCCATGTGCTTTGAACGCTCCACCACGTTATCGCCCAAAAGCGCGCTTATCGGAATAAACCGCAAATCGTATAAGTCAAGAAAACTTGAAAATTCCAGGAACCTACGCTGAATGGCCTCAAAGGATTCCTGAGCGTAGTCCACCATGTCCATCTTGTTCACACATACAATCACATGGGGTATTCTGAGAAGCGAGGCAATGTAGGCATGACGAATGGTCTGCTCAACAATACCGTGCCTGGCATCAACCAGAATTACAGCAGCATTTGCGGTTGATGCCCCTGTAACCATGTTACGCGTGTACTGAGTATGGCCAGGGGTATCGGCAATGATGAACTTTCTCTTAGGGGTATGAAAGTACCTGTAGGCCACATCGATGGTAATACCCTGCTCCCTCTCGGCACGCAGCCCATCGGTAAGCAGCGCCAAGTCTAAGGAATCCTCACCTTTTTTAATGCTTGCCCGCTCAATAGCCTCCAGCTGATCCTGAAAGATAGCCTTGGAATCATAGAGCAGGCGCCCAATCAGTGTACTTTTCCCATCGTCAACGCTTCCTGCCGTGGTAAAACGTAGCAACTCCATGTCGAGGTACGCGCTACTGGTAATTTCCTGTTCCATCAATTTTTAGTAAAAAGATTATCAAGTTAAATATTTTGAAACCTGTATTGGCTTAATCTTACTGCCATGAAACAATTCTTGCGAATGTAAGTTTCCGTAAATAGTAAGGTGTTTAAAAATAACCCTCTATTTTCCTGTCTTCCATGGCCGCTTCCGAGCGCTTATCATCGGCACGACCACCGCGCTCGGTGGTTCGGGTGGCAGCCACCTCGCGGATAATCTCCTCAAGCGTGCTGGCCACAGACTCCACCGCACCGGTACAGGTTGCATCGCCTATGGTTCTGAACCGCACAATACGCTTTTCAGCCACCTCGTCATCTTTCATCGGCAGGAATGGGGTTTTGGCATAGAGGACCCCGTCGCGCATGAATACGTCGCGTTCGTGTGAAAAGTACAGTGAGGGCAGGGCAATCTGTTCCATTAGCACGTACTGCCAAACGTCCATTTCGGTCCAGTTGCTTATGGGGAAAACTCTAAAATGCTCGCCCAGATTCTTTCGCCCGTTGAATAGGTTCCAAAGTTCTGGCCGCTGGTTCTTGGGGTCCCACTGTCCAAACTCATCGCGGTGCGAAAAGAATCGCTCCTTTGCCCGTGCTTTCTCCTCGTCGCGACGTCCCCCTCCCATGGCGCAATCAACCTTCAACTCCTCAATGGCATCGAGCAGGGTAACGGTTTGAAGCTTGTTACGGCTGGCATTGTAGCCTTTTTCCTCGGCAACCCTACCCCTGTCAATGGAATCCTGAACGTAACGAACAATAAGCTGCACCCCTGTTTCCTTAACCAGCCAGTCGCGAAACTCCAGGGTTTCGGGGAAATTATGACCCGTATCAATATGCAAAAGAGGAAACGGTACTTTGGCCGGATAAAAGGCCTTGCGGGCAAGGTGAAACATCACGATGGAATCCTTACCCCCACTGAACAGCATAACGGGATTCTCAAACTGCGAAACAACCTCTCGAATCACGTAAATTGACTCGGACTCCAGCTCCCGTAAATGATTTAGCTTGAATTTACTCATATCAACGACTTACTTCTCCTTTAAAATTTTCAGCACAAATATAACAACGATTGCGCAGCTCATGCTCACTTACAACCTATAACCTTAACACTCAAACAGACAAAAGGGTTCAACCTACCATGGAATCTCCAGCCAGTCAACCACATGGGTAAACAGCATATTTACCGCCTCCTCTACCCCGATTGAATTGTTGAATATGACAAGATTTGGATCGGTTGGATTCTCATACGCTGCCGAAAAACCTGTGAGGTTATTTAGCTGTCCTTGTTCAGCCTTGGCGTAAAGTCCTTTAACATCACGCTTCATGCAGGTTTCGAGGCTGGCATTTACGAATACTTCGTAGAAAAACCTACTGCCCACAATTGATCTGGCCAAATCCCTCATGGATTGAAGCGGTGATACCAGGCAGCAAATTGCCACTAATCCTTGGGAATTGAGCAGCTTGGCAATATGGGCAACCCGCCGGATATTCTCCTTTCGGTCGTCATCGGAAAAGCCCAGGTCGGAGCATACGCCGCTGCGAACCTCATCACCATCCAGAAGCACATATCCTACGCCAATGCCATCGAGCATCCGGCCTAAGCCCAACCCTATTGTTGATTTACCCGACGAGGGTAGTCCTGTTAGCCAAATTGTTGCAGGTGTACAGCTAGTCATAAGGAAATAACTATGTAATGCTAATGAGTACAGAAGAAAAAATTCCAACCTACCGTAAATCTATAACCTCTATGCCCTTACGGGTTGAAATATCGAATGTAAAGGTGCCATCGGGAGCAGGGACGTTGGTTTTAAATTTACTAATGTTGACGATGTAGCTTGTCCCATCCTTTCCATGGTATCTGATAAAAACCGGTTCGAGCGAAACCTTGTCAAATCTCAGCTTAACCGAAACGTAGGGAGAGTCAAGGGCTTTTGGGTAGAAGTCCATTTCGACCAGCGTGCGGTTTTTCACCGTGGTTTCCGATATAAATCTCACCTTAAACCTGGATTCATAATCTCTAAAAATGCCAGCGGGGTCATCAAGAGGGCTGCCCAACTCCCCACCGGAAGTGGAAATGGTAACCTCGTTGGCCTCGCCAATGTACTGCCACTTGGTTGAGCCATCAAAATAAACCTCCATGCCCATAATCTTCAGCAGGTACTTGTTGCCCTTAATCAGAATTTCACCCTGCTGGGTGTTGGCAACATTTTCCTGGCGGTTCTCGATGGTAAGTGAAAAATTGGCATTTATACTACTGACTTCCAGCATTTTACTGCTAAAATCCCAAAAAGTTTGTGGTACATCCTGGGATTCCTGCGCAACGAGGTTTACCGATAATAGGGCGAAAACAAACAGCATTAAACTTCTCATAGCCTAATTATTAAACGAAATATCGCCATTTAGCAGCCATCAAGGTGTACAGCTGGTGTGGCTCACTGGTTAGATAAACCCCTCAATATTTGTTCCAAAGACAGCTCGTCGGCAATCAGCACCTGCCGGGCCTTGCTTCCTTCAAACGGGCCAACGATACCGGCTGCTTCGAGCTGGTCAACTATTCGTCCGGCTCGGTTATAGCCAATCGAGAGCTTACGTTGAATTAGGGAGGTGGAGCCAATTTGCGTTTGAACCACCATGCGAGCAGCCTCCTCAAAAAGCTCATCACGCTTATTCAGGTCTATCTCCCTAAAGCCGTCCTGCCCTTCGGGTGCATAGTCGGGGAGCTGGTAGGCTTCGGGGTAGCCCTGCTGGTTACCAATAAAATCGGTTATTCGTTCAATTTCAGGGATATCGATAAAAGCACACTGCACCCTCACCATGTCGCTTCCGGCAGAAACGAGCATATCGCCACGGCCAACCAGGTTATTGGCCCCCGGGTGGTCAAGAATTGTGCGGGAATCTATCATGGAAGGGACTCTGAAGGCTATACGTGCTGGGAAGTTGGCCTTTATAACGCCGGTAATGATGTTGGTTGACGGCCGTTGCGTGGCAATAATCAGGTGAATGCCAATAGCTCTGGCCAGCTGGGCTAAACGGGCCAGGGGTGTTTCTACCTCCCGCCCGGCAGTCATAATCAAATCAGCAAACTCATCAATTATCAGAATGATGTAGGGCAGAAACCGGTGCCCCTTGTTGGGGTTCAACCTACGCTCAACAAATTTTTCGTTATACTCCTTGATATTCCTCACCTGGGCCAGCTTCAGCAACTCGTAGCGGTTATCCATCTCGATGCAAAGGGAGTTGAGGGTGCTGATTACCTTTTGCGTATCGGTAATAATGGGTTCTTCCGAACCTGGAAGTTCGGCCAGGAAATGCCTTTCCAGCTTGCTGTAAAGGGTAAGCTCAACCTTTTTGGGGTCAACCAGCACAAACTTGATTTCCGCCGGATGCTTTTTGTAAAGCAACGAGGTGATTATGGCGTTCAGCCCAACCGATTTACCCTGGCCTGTTGCTCCGGCAACCAGCAAGTGGGGTAGCTTGGCCAAATCGAGCATGAATATCTCATTCGATATGGTTTTTCCTAAAGCTATGGCCAATTCATACTTGCACTCCTGAAACTTCTGTGATTTGATGATGGAGTGCATCGAAACAATTTCGGG
>Ga0116176_10004515_pt1 | contig 10102 bp, 4 predicted proteins | sample AD_STIC08_MetaG_FD_89803 | JGI IMG/M metagenome (GOLD analysis project Ga0116176, IMG submission 89803) | Active sludge microbial communities of municipal wastewater-treating anaerobic digesters from USA - AD_STIC08_MetaG | ecosystem: Engineered > Bioreactor > Anaerobic > Digestate | place: USA... | reverse complement strand
TCTTCGCGATGGTCTTCGGCCACGCGCCGATCGTGCTGCCGGCGCTGCTGCGCCGCTCGATCGCCACGCCGATGGCGCTGGCCGCCGCGCCGGTGATCGCGATGAGCCTGGGCGTGGCGCTGCGCGCCGCGGGCGACCTGCTGGGCTCGGGCCCGTGGCGCGCCGCGGCCGCCAGCCTGCAGGCGCTCGCGATCGTCGGGTTCGCCGCGGTGATGGTGGCCGGCCTGCGCCGGCCCGCCGCGGCCTGACGCCCCCCCGGCGCCGGCCCGGATGCCACATTCGACCCCGGTCGGTGCGACCGACGCGTCGCCCGGTCCTACATTCCTCGCCGGGTGCGCCGATAGACGCTGAAGGGCGTGACCGAGCCCGAAGGGAATCCCATGCCGCAGCCCATCATCCTGATCGTCGACGACAACCCCGAGAACCTCACCGTGCTCGGGGAACTGCTGCGCGGCAGCTACCGGGTGCGCGCCGCCACGTCGGGCGCCCGGGCCCTGAAGCTGGCCCGCGTGGAGCCGCAGCCGGACCTGATGCTGCTCGACATCATGATGCCGGAGATGAGCGGCTACGAGGTGCTCGAGCGCCTGCGGGCCGCACCCGAGACCCGCGACCTGCCGGTGATCTTCACGACCGCGATGGACACCACCGAGGACGAGCAGCGCGGTCTCGTGCTCGGCGCCGTCGACTACATCTCGAAGCCGCTGCGCCCGGCGATCGTGCTGGCGCGGGTGAACACGCAGATCGAACTGAAGCGCGCCCGCGACCGCCTGCAGCGCGACAACGCCTCGCTCGAGGCCGAGGTCGAGCGCCGCCTGCACGAGACCCACGTGATCCAGGACGTGACGATCCGGGCGCTGGCCCGGCTGGCCGAGACCCGAGACAACGAGACCGGCAACCACATCCTGCGCACCCAGGAGTACCTGAATGCGCTGGCGCAGCGGGCCCGCCACCTGCCGCGCTTCGCGGCGCAGCTCGACGACCACACGATCGATCTGATGTCCAAGTCGGCGCCGCTGCACGACATCGGCAAGGTCGGCATCCCCGACCAGGTGCTGCTCAAGCCCGGCAAGCTGACACCGGTCGAATGGGAGGTGATGAAGCGCCATGCCGCGCTCGGCGCCGAGGCCATCGACCGGGCCGTGGCCGACACGCACGAGCCCGTGGCCTTCCTGGTGCACGCCCGCGAGATCGCCCGCAGCCACCACGAGCGCTGGGACGGCAGCGGCTACCCCGACGGCCTGGCGGGGGACGCCATCCCGCTGTCGGCGCGGCTGATGGCCCTGGCCGACGTGTTCGATGCGCTGATCTCGCGCCGCGTCTACAAGGCGGCGATGCCGCTGGACCAGGTGCGCGGGATCATGGCCGAACAACGCGGACGCCATTTCGACCCCGAGCTGCTCGACACCTTCCTCGCGCACTTCGAGGACTTCTGCGAGATCGCCCGCCGCTACCCCGACGAGGACGCCGGCGCGCCCGCGGCAACGCTGGTCCGGCAGGTCGCCGCCGCCAACGGCGGCTGAAGCGCATGCCGCCGGTCGAAGCCGAGCGCTCGCGCGCCCGTGCCCTGCGCGTCTCGCTCGCTTACGGTCTGTCCGGCGCGCTGTGGATCCTCGGGTCGGACTGGCTGCTCGAGCGCCTGGTCGCCTCGCCGGCGTGGCGCACGCAGATCGGCGCGTTCAAGGGATGGGCCTTCGTGGCGGTCACCGCGGCCCTGCTGTACGGGCTGCTGCGCGCGCCCGGCGCGGCGCAGCGACCGGTGCCGGGCGCCGCGCCCGCCGCGCGGCTGCCGCTGACGCCGTGGCTGCTGTCGTCGGCGGCGGTGGTCGTGCTGGCGGCGATGGGCCTGCGCTTCAACCATGTCGCGCACACCCAGGACTGGGCGGCGCAGATCGAGGCCGTGGCCGGGCTGCGCGCGAAGCAGGTGGGGGACTGGCTCGACAGCCGCATCGCCCAGGCGCGCTTCGCGCGCGGCAGCGCGCTCTGGGCGGGCCAGGTGCGGCGCTGGCAGGAGCAGGGCGACGCGACGGCGCGCGACCAGCTCGCCGAGCGCCTGACCGAATACATCCGGGCCTTCGGCTTTTCCGGCGCCCGTGTGCTGGACGCGCGCGGCGAGGTGCTGCTGGACGTCGGCACGGTCGATCCGTCGATGCCGCCCGGGCTGCGCGAAGCGGCCCGGGCGGCCCTGGCCACGGGCCGGGTGCAGCAGGTCTCGGGGGCGCTCGCGTCGCCGGCGGTCCCGCCCGGCATCGACCTCGTCGCGCCCCTGGTGGCGCAGGGACTGCCGGCACGCGCGGCCGTGGTGCTGCACATCGACGCGAACGACTTCCTGCTGCCGACGCTGAAGGCCTGGCCCGTGCCCAGCGACACGGCCACGACGCTGGTCGTGCGCCGCGACGGCGACCGGCTCGTCGACCATTTCGGCCAGCGCACCCGGGACCTGTCGACCGCCGATTTCGTGGCCGCTCGGGTCGTCACCGGGCAGGCGCCGGCCGGCCGCGCCGTGCCGGGCGTGGGATTCCGGGGCGTGCCGCTGCTGGCCGCCGCGGTGCCGGTGCCGGGCACCGACTGGTACCTCGTCGCCAAGGTCGACCGCGCCGAGGTCGCGGCCGATGCGCTGCACGACGCGATCTGGATCCTCGCCGTGGCCACGCTCGCGCTCGCGGGCATCGTCGCGACGGCCCTGATGACGCGCGAGCGCCGCGCCCTCGAACTGGCGCGGGCCGACCGGGCCCGGCAGGACGAGCTGCTGCGTTCGCTCGCGCTGATCCGCGCGATTGCCGAGAGCTCGACCGACGCGATCTACGCCAAGGACCTGGACGGCCGCTACCTGCTGTGCAACCGCGAGGCCGCACGCCAGCTGGGCCGGCCCGTCGAACAGGTCCTCGGCCGGGACGATCGCGAGCTGATGGCCGCGCCGCTGGCCGAAGCGGTCCGGGCGAACGACGCGCAGGTGCTGCGCGCGCTCGAACCCGGCACCTTCGAGGAGACCCTCGACACCCCCGACGGGCGCGTCACGCTGCTGGCGACCAAGGGGCCGCTGCACGACGAGTCGGGCCGCCTCGCCGGCCTGTACGGCATTTCGCGCGACATCACCCAGCGCAAGCGGGCCGAGCAGGAGCTGCACGAGGCCTGGGAACTGGTGCAGGCGGTGGAGGACTCGGTGCTCGACCACATGGCGGTGCTCGACCGCGACGGCGTCATCGTCGCCCTCAACGCCGTCTGGCGCGAGTTTGCCGCGTCGGGTGCCTCCGAGGTGGGCGCGTCGATGGCACCGAACACCGGCCTCGGCACGAACTACCTCGAGGTCTGCCGCGGCGCCGCCCGGCAGGACAGCGAGGGCGCCGCCGAGGCCGCCGAGGGCATCGCCGACGTGATCGCCGGGCGCCGCGCACTGTTCACGATGGAGTACCCCTGCCATCCGCCGGGAGGGACACGCTGGTTCCACCTGACCGCGACGCCGCTGCGCACGCGCCGCGGCGGCGCGGTGGTCGTGCACGCCGACGTGACCCAGCGTCGACGCGCCGAAGACGCGGTGCGCGCCAGCGAGGCGCGCTACCGTTCGATGGTCTCGGCCCTCGACGAGGGCATCGTCGTCTTCGACATGCAGCACCGCCTGGTGGCCGCCAACGGCCGCGCCGAGACCTTCTTCGGCGCCGACCTGCAGCGCCTGTCCGACAGCCGGGTGATGGCGCGCTGGCAGCCCAGCCACCCCGACGGCACGCCGATGGCGCCGGCCGACTTGCCGATGTTCATCGCGATGCGCACCGGCCAGCCCTGCCGCGACCGGATCGTCGGCGTGAGCTCGCCGGACGGCCGGCAACGCTGGCTCAGCGTCAATGCCGAGCCGGTGCGCGACGCCGAAACCGGCCCCCTGACGGCCGTGGTCACCTCGTTCAGCGACGTCACCGAACGCCATCTTGCCGAGCAGCAGCTGCGCAAGCTGTCGATGGCGGTGGAGCAGTGCCCGATCGGCATCGTCATCAGCGACACCGAAGGCCGCATCGAGTACGTCAACCAGGCCTTCGTGCAGCACAGCGGCTACTCGCGCGACGAAGCCCTGGGCCAGCTGCGCCGCACGCTGCAGCCCGAGCGCACGCCGGCGCACCTGGAGGCGCAGATGCTCGCCGCCATGGCGCGGGGCGAGACCTGGTCGGGCGAACTCCGCAACCACCGCAAGGACGGCGCGCCCTACGACGAGCTCGTCCACGCCGCGCCGATCCGCCAGGCCGACGGACGCATCACCCACCACCTGGCCATCGGCGAGGACATCACCGAACGCAAGCGCATCGGCGCCGAGCTCGACGCGCACCGCCATCGACTGCAGGACCTGGTGGACCAGCGCACCCGCCAGCTGCAGGAGCTGAACCTCGCACTGCTCGACCGCGAGCGCTTCATCCACACGCTGGCCGACAACCAGCCGGGCCTGCTGTCCTACTGGGACCGGACCCTGCGCTGCCGCTTCGCCAACCGCAGCTACCGCGAGTGGTTCGGGCGCAGCGAGGTCGAGATGGACGGCATCGCGCTGTCCGACCTGCTGCCGCTGGACCGGCAGGCCGACAACCAGACCCTGGTGGCGGGCGTGATGCAGGGCCAGGCGCAGCAGTTCCAGCGCGAGCTGACGAGTGCGACGGGTCGCCGCATGCACGGCCTGGCGAGCTACATCCCCGACCTCGTCGCCGGCGAGGTGCGCGGCTTCCTGGTGATGGTCTCGGACATCACCGAAATCAAGCAGGCCGAGCTCCGGCTGCAGCAGGCGAACGTCGAGCTGATGGCCTCGCGCGATCGCGCCGAGGCCGCCAACCGCGCGAAGAGCGCCTTCCTGGCCAACATGAGCCACGAGATCCGCACGCCGATGAACGCGATCGTCGGCCTGACGCACCTGCTGCAGCGCGACGCGACCGAAGCGGTGCAGTCCGAGCGGCTCGACAAGATCGGCGAGGCCGCCGGCCACCTGATGCAGGTCATCAACGACATCCTCGACCTGTCGAAGATCGAGGCGGGCAAGGCCGAGTTCGAGCAGGTCGACTTCTCGCTCGCGTCGCTGCTCTCGAGCAGCGTCGCACTGGTCGCGCAGCGGGCCTGGGCCAAAGGGCTCGCGCTGGCCACCGAGGTCGACGACGTGCCCGACGCGCTGCGCGGCGACCCGACGCGCCTGTCGCAGGCGCTGGTCAACCTGCTGAGCAACGCGGTGAAGTTCACCGAGCACGGGCGCATCGACCTGCGCGTCGACCTGATGGACCGCGAGGCCGACCGCCTGACCGTGCGCTTCCGCGTGCGCGACACCGGCATCGGCATCGCGCCCGACAAGGTCGGCCAGCTGTTCTCGGCCTTCACCCAGGCCGACACCTCGACGACGCGGCGCTTCGGCGGCACCGGGCTGGGCCTGGCGATCACGCAGCGCCTGGCCACGCTGATGGGCGGCGAGGTCGGCGTGCACAGCGAGCCGGGCCGGGGCAGCGACTTCTGGTTCACCGTGGTCCTGCACGAGGGCGCGTCCGTGACCGTGCCGCCGCCGCCCCAGGATCCGGCGGATGCCGAGGTCGAACTGCGCCGCCACTGCGCCGGTGCGCGCGTGCTGCTCGCCGAAGACAACCTCGTCAACCAGGAGGTCGCGCTCGAGCTGCTCGGCGCGGCCGGCCTGGTGGTCGATGTCGCCGCGAACGGCGCCGAGGCGCTGGCCTGGGCGCGCGACCACGCCTGCGACCTGATCCTGATGGACGTGCAGATGCCGGTGATGGACGGCCTGGAGGCCACGCGCCGCATCCGCGCGCTGCCGGCGCACGCCCACACGCCGATCCTGGCGATGACCGCCAACGCCTACGGCGAGGACCGCGAGGCCTGCCTGGCCGCCGGCATGAACGGCCACGTCGGCAAGCCGGTGGTCCCGGCCCAGCTCTACGGTGAACTGCTGCACTGGCTGCCGCGCGGCACGCTGGCCACGGGACGCGCCGCGCCGGCCGCGCCGCCGGCCTCGGCCGAACTGCCGGTGATCCCGGGCATCGACGGCGCGACCGCGCTGATGCACCTGTCGGGCCACGTCGACATCTACCGGCGCGTGCTGCACCAGTTCGTCGCACACTACGGTGAGGGCAGCGTGCCGATCGCACGCCTGGCCGACCCGTCGGACGCGGCGCCGGGCGCGCTCGCGCACTCGATCAAGGGCGCCGCGGCGGCGATCGGCGCCACGGCGTTGATGGCGCGCGCCGCCGCGCTGGAGGATGCCGTGCGCCTGGGGCGGCCGACGCAGGCCGTGGGCGACGCGGCCCGGTGGCTGCGGCAGGACCTCGCCACCCTGGTCGACGCGATCCGCGGTGCGCTCGGCGACGAGCCGCCGCGGCCCGCGCTGCCGGAAGGTCCGGCGGTCGCCCCGGTCGACGATGCCGCGCTCGACCGGCTCGAGGCGCGGCTGCGGCTCGGCGACTACGAGGCGAGCGACGACTACCGGCGCCTCGCGGCCGGGCTGCGCAGCCGTTTCGGCGCCGCGGCCCACGAGGTCGACGCCGCGATGGGCGACTTCGACCACGAGCGTGCACTCGCGCGGCTGGCCGCGCTGCGCGCCACCGGGGCCTGATCAGCCGGGCTGGAAGGCCGCCAGCCGCTGCCCGTCGACGATGCGGATGTCACGCTTGTCGATGCGGACCAGGCCCTCGGACTCCAGCTCGTGCAGCACGCGCGAGAAGTACTCGGGCGTCAGCGACAGGCGCGACGCGATCGTCGCCTTGCTCGCCGGCAGCGAGACGGTGACCCCCGCGGACGGCGTGTCGCCGGCCGTGTCCACGTCGCGCAGCAGGTAGCCGATGACGCGCTGCGCACCGCTGCGCAGCGCATAGGCCTCGACGTCGGCGACCAGGCCGTGCAGGCGGCGCGAGATGCCCGCGAGCATGCGCAGCGCGAACCTCGGCTCGCGTTCGATCTCGGCGAGCACCGCGGCCTTGGACACCGTCAGCAGCAGCGTGTCGGTCAGCGCCTGCGCGTTGATGATGTAGGGCTTGCCGGTGAACATCAGCGCCTCGGCGAAGCTGTTGCCGGGGCCGACGAGCTCGATCACCTTCTCCTGGCCCGTCGGCGAGATCGCGTACAGCTTGACCTGGCCGACCACGGTGACGTGGAACTCCTCGCAGGGCTCGCCGACGCGGAAGACGGTGTCGCCGCGCGCCAGGCGGCGCAGCTGGCAGCCGCCGGCCAGGCGTTGGAGTTCGGTGCCGTTCATCTCGTTGAACAGCGGCAGCACCGACAGGTAGCGCGGCAGATCGAAGCGGGAGGCTTCCACGGTCGGCCCTCGGGTTGTCGAGCGCGCATTGTGCCGGCGCGTCCCGGCCGCCCCTTGACGCGCATCAAGCGCAGCGGCTGCGGGCTCAGCGTGTCAGCCGCGCATACACCTGCGCGAGGCGCGCCACGAGCTGTGCCGGCCGGTGCACCAGCGTCCACCCGCCGCTGCCGAACAGGTGCGGCAGGTACCCGTGGGCCGCCTCGTCGATGGTCACGCAGAACGGCACCAGCCCGGCCGCGCGCGCCTCGCGCACCGCCTCGCGCGTGTCCTCGAGGCCATGGCGGCCCTCGTAGGCGTCGAGGTCGTTGGGCTTGCCGTCGGTCAGGATCAGCAGCAGGCGCTGGCGCTCCGGGCGCCGCGCCAGGCGGCCGGTGGCGTGGCGGATCGCGGCGCCCAGGCGCGTGTAGTAGCCCGGCTTGACGGCACCGATGCGGTCGCGCACCCGCCGGCTCCAGGGCTCGTCGAAGGCCTTCAGGCGGTGCAGCCGCAGGTCGCGCCGCACCGAGCTGAAGCCCGTCATCTCGAAGGCGTCGCCGCAACCGGCGAGCGCCTCGCCGAAGACGTGCAGCGACTCCCGGATCACGTCGATCACGCGCGCGTCGGGCGTGGCGTAGGCATCGGTCGACAGCGACAGGTCGGCGAGCAGCAGCGTCGCCAGCGAGCGCTCGCCGCGCGTGGCGCGCGCATACACCGCCGGGTCGGCACGGGCCTCGCCGCCGAGCAGCACGTCGCTGCGCCAGCGCACCCAGGCGTCGAGGTCGATGGCCTCGCCGCTGGGCTCGCCCCGCTGCCAGCGCGGCGCGGCCCGCAGGCCCTCGAGGCGGCGCCGCACGCGCCGCGCGGTCGCGCGCAGCGGCGCGCCCGGCACGAAGGGCGCGGCCTCGCGCGCCACGAACACTTGCGCGGCCACGCGGTCGGGCACGAGGACGGCACGGCGGCAATCCCACTCGGGCAGGCGCTCGCCCGGGCCCAGGGGCAGGTCGTCGGCGCTGGCGCTGGGCAGGTCGAGGTCGAAGCGCACCCGCGCGGCGGCGGCGGCGCCGTCGGGCGCGATCGACAGCACCGACAGGTCGTCGGCCGCGGCGAGCGCGCGGCCATCGTCCTCGTCGTCGGTCGCCCGGTTGATGCGCACCATCTCGCTCCAGGACAGCAGCGACTCGGCGCGGAAGGGCATCACCATGCCGTTGCGCTGCGTCGGATCGTCGAGCCGTTCGGCGCGGCGCCGGCGGGCATCGGCCAGGGGCGCCGCGGCGGCGGGCCGCGGCGCACCGGGCGCCGGGCGCGGCCCCTCGCCTTCGGGCGCCGCGCGCGCGCCGACCCACAGCCACACCGGCGCGACCCGGGTCGCGTCGAGCCCGCGGGCCTCGGCCGGCACGGGCGCACCGCGCAGCACGGCCTGGACCTGCCGCTCGGCCTCGCGCGCCGCGCCGCGCAGCGCCGCGGGCGCGGGGCGCATCGCGAGCTGCGCGCGCAGCAGCGCCGCGTGGCGCGCCGCGAGCCCCGGAAAGACGCCCAGGGCGCGCTGCGTGGCCGCGGCGTTGTCGGCCAGCCAGCCGGCGCCGGTGTCGACGTGGCAGGCCGCCTGCGCCGCGAGCCAGAGGTACAAGTCGCGGTTCAGCGCCGCGTCGTCGAAGACGGCGAGCACCGGCGGCAGCGCGAGCGTGGACGCGTCGAGCTCGGGCAGGCCGGCCTGCGTCCCGCTGCCGGCCAGCCGCTGCCACCAGCCGCGCGGCCCGCCGTGGCGCTGCTCGCCGCCAGATGTGATGCGCAGCGCGGCGTCGCCGCCGGCGGCGCGGAACAGCACCGCGATGCACCGCTGCATCGACGCGAGCGTGACCGCCGCGTCGGCGTGCGAGGCGTCTGCCGCGCGGGTGACGAGGCGGTGCCAGAGGGCGCCGACGGCTTCTTCCACCTCAGGCCCCGTCGAGGCCGGGCGAGCGCGCCCGGGCGCGCTCGTCGCGCCGCTGGCGCAAGGTCTCGCGCACGGCCTCGGCGTCGACCTTCCAGGTCAGCAGCGGCGCGCGCTGCTGCGCGGACTGCGACCGGTCACAGGCGCTCAGGCACTGGCCGCACTGCACGCACGAGAACATCATCCGCTTGATGTCGCGCGGGTGCAGCCGCATCGGGCAGGCAGCGTCGCAGGCGCTGCCCTCGGGCGGCGCGCAGGTCCGGCAGTCGCGGGCACGGTCGCGGTCGAACGCGACGACCATGCCGCGCGGGTTGGCCATCCACGCCAGGCTCTGGAACAGCCCGACCGCGCAACCGAAGCGGCAGAACAGGTGGCGCGCGAACACGAACTCCGCCGTGAACACCGCCGTGCCGATGGCGATGAAGCGCGCCTGGTTCGGCGTCAGCGTGGCGTGCACCAGGTTGCCCCAGACCGTCGCCGGCGGCAGCAGGTAGGTCAGCAGCGTCACGGCCCAGACGAACGCCAGGGCCACGCTGGCGAGCACGAACACCGGCGCGTAACGCCGGTCGGGCACGATCTCGCGGCCACGGGCGTCGCGGCGCCGCGTCGGGTGCCGGTCCCACAGGCTGAACTTGCCGATCGCGCGGTGCAGCAGCGCGTTGAGCGTCTCCACCGCCGAGAAGTGCGGGCACAGCCAGCCGCAATACAGCCGACCCCAGCGCCAGGCCACCGCGAGGAAGCCGGCGACCAGCACGATCGCCGGCACGAAGCCGCGCAGCAGGATCGCGACGGCGGTCTCTGCGGCGCTGGCCCGGCCGTGCAGGAAGGCGTCGATGCCCAGCGACCAGCGCATGCCGAGCACCCACAGCTGCGCCTCGGTGAGGTCGAAGCGCAGCAGGTCGAGCGCCGGCGCCAGCACGAAC
>Ga0116176_10004513_pt1 | contig 10104 bp, 10 predicted proteins | sample AD_STIC08_MetaG_FD_89803 | JGI IMG/M metagenome (GOLD analysis project Ga0116176, IMG submission 89803) | Active sludge microbial communities of municipal wastewater-treating anaerobic digesters from USA - AD_STIC08_MetaG | ecosystem: Engineered > Bioreactor > Anaerobic > Digestate | place: USA... | reverse complement strand
GTGCTGGTGCCGGCGATGGCGCTGAGCGCGCAGGCCGTCGGGATGCTGCTGCCGCGGCTGCTGCGGCCCTCGGCACGACGCGTGCAACGTATGTCTGTGAGGGGTCCACGCGGCGGGGCGATGAACGAGGTGCTGCACGCCAACTTCCGGCTCGAACTCTGGTTCGCCGCGTCGCTCTCGGCCGACGCGCTGCGCGCTCGCCGGGTGGCGTGATCGGCGCGGCGCACGGCGCCGCCGAGCCACCGCAGGGTCGACGCCGGCGTCGCAGCGCGGGGCCCCCTGCGCATGGCCCGGGCGCGCCTTACAAGCCAGCGGCATGCCGGCGCCACTGTCGATCGCGGTGATGAAGGCGCAGTGGCGCATCCTGGCCAGCGCGCACCCGATGTCGCCAGAGGGCTTCGAGCACGTCCAGGGCCTGCGCCGTCGGGTCTGCGACGGCCATGGCCACCGCGAGGGCATCCGCGGCTTCGAGGACGAGCGCGCCCCGCGCTTGCGTGGTGGATGAGCGCCGCACACGACGGTCGCGGCCGATGATCGTGCGACGCCGTGCGCTCGTCGACCGCAGCGCCGAGCAGCTGTTCGACGTGATCGAGGCCGCCGAGCACGACCCCCGCTTCCTGCCCTGGTGCGCAGGCGCGACCATCGTCAGCCGCGACGACGCGCTGGTGTCGGCCGACCTGCGGGTGCGCTGGGCCGGCACCGAGTTCGAGATGCGCACGCGCAACCCGAAGCGCCGGCCCGAGTACATGGCGATCCACCTCGAGCATGGGCCGTTCCGGCGCTTCGAGGGCGAGTGGCGACTCGCCGCGCTCGGCCCGGACGCCTGCACGGTGGCCTTCGCGCTCGACTGGGAGTTCGACAGTGCGCTGATGACGCGCGCCGCGGGGCCGGTGCTCGAGCGCATGGCGAACACGCTGGTCGACGCCTTCGTGCACCGCGCGACGAGCCTGCCCGCGCCGCTGGCATCATGCCCGGCAGGCAGGAGCCCGGAAGAGGACGGACGATGAACCCGGTCGTGGTGGAGGTGCTGCGCGGCGAGGCGGTCGAGTCGCGCCACCGTGGCGCGCTGGTGGTGGTCGACGCGCAGGGGCGCACGCTCGTGGCGCTGGGCGAGGTCGAGCGGCCGGTGTTCCCGCGCTCGGCGGCCAAGGTCTTCCAGGCCCTGCCGCTGGTGGCCAGCGGCGCCGCCGAGCGGCTCGGCCTCGATGACGAGGAACTCGCCCTGGCCTGCGCCTCGCACAACGGCGAGGCCGCGCACGTGCGCGTGGCCGGGCGCATGCTGGCCAAGGCCGGCCTCGACGTGGACGCGCTCGAGTGCGGGGCGCACTGGCCGGCGCTCGAGTCGGCGGCCCACGCACTCGCTGCGTCGCAGCAGGTGCCGAGCGCGCTGCACAACAACTGCTCGGGCAAGCACGCCGGTTTTGCCTGCCTCGCCTGCGCGCTGCACGACGGCCCCGACCGGCGCGGCTACTTCCGCGGCTACGTGCAGCCGGAGCATCCGCTGATGCGCGAGGTCGACGCCGCCCTGCATGCCGCCACCGGCTGCGACCTCGCCACGGCGCCGCGCGGCATCGACGGCTGCTCGATCCCGACCTATGCGCTGCCGCTGCCGGCGCTGGCGCTGGCCTACGCGCGGCTGGGCACCGGCCTGGGCCTGTCCGCCGGGCACGCGCGCGCCGCGGCGCGGCTGCGCGCGGCGGTGGCGGCCGCGCCCTTCATGGTCGGCGGCAGCGGCCGTTTCGACACGCTGCTGATGCAGCGCCTGGGTGCCCGGGTGTTCTGCAAGGTCGGCGCCGAAGGCGTGTACGGCGTCGCGCTGCCCGAACAGGGGCTGGGCATCGCGGTCAAGATCGACGACGGCAGCTCGTCGCGCGCGGCCGAGGTCGTGGTGGCCGCGGCGATCCAGGCGCTGCTGCCGCTGGACGATGCGCTGACGACCTTCGTGCACGGCCTATCCGAGCCGGTGCTGCGCAACTGGAACGGCCGCGAGGTCGGTGCGCTGCGGCCGAGCACCGGCCTGCGCGAGCTGCTCGGGCCGCGGCGCTGACGAGGCCGGCTCAGGGCCGGATCGGCTGCAGCTGCGCGTCGGCCAGGCCGACCAGCAGCGCCTGGCCGCCGGGAGCGACGCGGAACTCGCCGTAGCGTGCCTTCGACCAGCGTGCGCCCTCGCCTTCGCGGAAGAACCAGGCGTCGGTGACCAGGATCCAGCGGCCGGCCTGGGGCGTAAGCTCGACGAGCAGCTCGCCCTCGGCCAGCGGCTGGCCCGGCAGGTGCAGCCGCTCCAGCGTGGCCACGCCGCGGGCGTCGCGGCGCGCGACCACGTGCGGGCGCGCCGCGCCGACGGGGGCGAGCTCGCTGGACGCGGCGGCCTCGGGCACGCGAAAGCCCAGGCGCATGAAGTCGCCCTGCATCAGCGAGCGCGGATCGACCGGCGCGAGTTCGACGAACAGCGGCGCGCCGTGCGCGATCACGTCCTCCTTCTGCCAGATCGCCCCGTTGGCGACGGCCAGCGTGGCCAGCGTCGACGCCCCGATCGCCCAGCCCCGCGGCGGGCGCGGGGCCGGTGCCGCGGCGGCCGCCGGCATCGGCGCGCGTCGCAGCCACAGCGCCATCGCGGCGAGCAGCGCCCCGGCGGCGACCAGCAACAGCGCCTTGTGCGCGAGCGGCCAGGTCAGGCGGTAATAGAACGCGCCGATCACCCAGGCCGCCGCCACGGCGGCGGCAGCGGCCAGGCCGACACGCCGCGTGACGATGGCCAGCGACGCCACCAGCAGCGCCGCGCCGAGCTCGGGCATCGCCGCGGCGAGCAGCACCGCCACCGCCATCACGCCCCACAGGGCCGGCGCGCGCAGCGCGGGCCAGGCGCGCGCGGCGGCGACGGCCGCGGCCAGCGCCAGCGCCGCCGAGACCGCGTGCCTCGCGATGAAGGGGACGAGGGCGGCGCCGCCTTCGCCGCGGGGTTCGACCATCCGGGCCGCGTCCGACGGCAGCATCGCGCCGACCAGGAAGCTCATGCCGGCGAGCGCGCACAGGCCGGCGAGCACCGCGAGCGTCCAGCCGGTGAGCGTCGATTCGAGCGCCGCGGCGACGCGGGCGGCGCGGCCGTGTTCGAGCCCGAAACGCTGCAGCGCCCACCCCGCGGCGCCGGCCAGCAGCAGCAGGTGCAGCGTCGCCCCGAGGCGCGTGCCGCTGCTGCGCGGCGTCCAGACGTCGGCGTGCGCGGTCAGCGCGAAGCCGGCGCAGCACGCCGCCGCGGCGCCGAGCAGCACGCGCAGCCAGGGGCGCTCGAGCGCGAGCGCCATCGCCAGCGCGACCCCGGCCAGCGTCGCCGCCGCGAGCCGCCCCGGCAGGACCTGCGCGAAGCCGATGGCCAGGCTGCCGGCACCGACCAGCAGCAGCGGCACGACCAGCTGCTCGACGAACAGCGGCAGCCCGGGCCGGCGCAGCAGCACCGCGACCAGCGCCAGCAGCATCACGCCGACGCTCAGTGCCCCGGCCGCATGCTGCAGCACGCCGCCGAGCAGCAGGCCGACGACACCGATCAAGGGCAGCGCCGCCAGCCAGGCGCCCAGCGCGGTGAGCAGCACCACCGGCCAGGGCCGCTGCTCGGGGGCCGAATCGTCGGCGGTCGCGGGCAGCAGGCCGGCGGCGATGGCACGCCGCCGCAGCGCCGCGACGGCGTCACCGACCGCGGGCGCGACCTCGGGTCCCACCGCCGGGGCGTCGCCGTGGGCGCGCGACAGCCGCAGGATGCCGCTCACCGCCGCGGCGAGCAGGCCCATCGCCACCAGCCCGAGCAGCAACAGCGGCCCGAGCGGGTCGCGGCCGCCGGCATCGAGCAGCAGGCGGCCGGCGCCGGCCACCAGCAGTGAGACGAGGCCGAGGGCCAGTGCGCTGAGCACGAAGACGTCGAAGGCGGCGCGCCGGCTGAACGCGGCCGCGGCGCCGGCGAGCACCAGCACGCCGAGCAGGTAGTGCGGCGCCACCGTCGAAGCGAACAGCCCGCCCAGCGCGGTGAGCGTGACCATCACCACCGCCAGCGTCGCGGCGGTGCGCAGCGACCAGACCCCGGCCCCGGTGACGCGGGCCGCGCCGCGCCCCAGCAGCGCGACGACCGCCAGCACCGCGGCGAACGCGATCGCGTAGGCGCCGAGGTCGCCGGGCTCGACGCGCCAGCGGTGGCCGGTGTGGGCGTGGGTCCAGAGCGACACCGCCGCCATCGCCACCAGCGCCCAGGGCGCCCAGACGACGTCGCTGCGCACCCCCAGCGCCAGCGGCAGCGCCAGCGCGGCCCACAGCGCGAACAGCGACCATGGGTCGGCACCGGTCTGGTAGGTCTGGCCGAAGTAGGCGAACAAGGCGCCGATGAAGAGCAAGGCCGCCAGCCCGAGCGGCGCGCGCCAGGCCGGCCGCGCCATGGCGCCGGCACCGGCCGCGAGCCCCACGGCCTGCAGCAGCGCGAAACGGCCGAAGCGGCCGAAGTCGTCCCAGTTCGCCGCGACCCAGAGCACCCCGCCCAGGCCGATCAGCGCCGCGCCGGCCACCGCCACGCCGCGCGGCAGCGCGCGGGCCAGGCCCGACGGCTCGGCCTCCAGGCCCGCGAGCTGCACGAGCTGCCGCGCCGGCGCAGGCGCGAGCGCGTGGCGCGCGATCCATTCGTGGACGACGGGTCGCAGGTTCATGGTCCGGGCCTCCCTGCCCGCGCGATGCCCCGCCGCGAGCCCGCCCCGCTACGCCTGGATCAGCCCCCAGCGCAGCGCGACGAGCGTCAGTTCCGACTGGTTGCTCGCGTTCAGCTTCTGCTTCACATGGTAAAGGTGGGTGCCGACGGTGCTGGGCGAGAGCTTCAGGTTGTCGGCGATCTGCGCCACCGTCATGCCGCGCGCGAGCTGGATGAAGACCGAGAACTCGCGCTCGCTGAGCATCTCCGCCGGCGAGGCCTCGCCCTCGATCTGCGCCATCGCCAGCGCCTGCGCAGTCTGCGCGTCGACGTAGCGGTCGCCGCGCGCCACCGCGGTGACGGCGGCGATCAGCGCGTCGGGCGCGCTGCGCTTGGCCAGGTAGCCCAGGGCGCCGGCGCGCAGCACGCGGCGCGGGTGCGCGGTGTCCTCGTGCGCGGACAGCGCGAGGATGCGCGCCTTCGGGTCCTGGGCGAGCAGGCGGCGCACCGCCTCGAGCCCGCCCATGCCCGGCATGGACAGGTCCATCACGACCACGTCGGGCCGCACGCGAGGGTAGTCCTGGCAGGCCTGCTCGCCGCTGCCGGCCTCGGCCACGACCTCGACGCTGGCGTCGGCCAGCAGCATGCGAAAGCCCATGCGCACCAGCGCATGGTCGTCGACGAGCATCACGCGGATCATGGGGTCGGGTCCGGGGTCGGGGTCGGATTCGGGGTCGGCGTGGGTGGCAGCCGGACGACGAGGTGCGCGCCCGTGGGCACGCCGGGCTCCAGGCTCGCCTGGCCGCCCAGGCTCTCGACCCGCTCGGCGAGCCAGCGCAGGCCGTAGTGTCCCTCGCGCGCGGGCAGCCCGGCGGGCGTGCCCTCGGGCAGGCCGCGGCCGTCGTCGACGACGTCGAGGGCCACGCCCTCGGGGCCGGCGGCGAGCGTGACCTGCACGCGCGTGGCCTGGCCGTGGCGCAGCGCGTTGGTGAGGCCCTCCTGCACCGCACGGTAGATCGCGATCGCCGCGTCGGGCGGCAGGCTGGCCGACAGCGCCACCTTCAGCTCGATGCGCACCGCGGGATGGCTGCGGCGCGTGCGTTCGACCAGGTCGGCCAGCGCCTCCTCGAGGCCCAGGGCGTCGAGCACCGGCGGCGCGAGCCGCGGAATCAGGCCGTGCATCGCGTCGTACAGGCGCGACGACTCCTCGGCGATCAGGCGCGCCGCCTGCTCGGACTGCGCGTCGCGGTCCTGCAGGCGCTGGGCGATCGACAGCGCCATGCTGCGCATCGCGGTGACCGACTGGCCGAGCTCGTCGTGCAGCTCGCGTGCGATCAGGCGGCGCTCCTGCTCGATGTGGTGGTCGATCCAGCGCGCGAGTTCGCGGCTGTCGGACAGCTCGCGCTCGGCGCGCAAGGCGCGCCGCTCGTTCTCGAGGTTCTCGCGCAGCACGCCCACCATGCGGTTGAAGGCCGCGCCGATCGCGCCGGCCTCCTGGCCCGGCAGTGGCGGCAGCGACACGTCGAAGCGACCGGCCTGCAGTTCGCCGAGCGCGGCGACGATGCGGCCGAAGGGCCGCACCGCGCGGCCCACGAGCCACAGCACGAGCAGGTTCACGGTGAGCACCAGCGCCAGCGAGGCGGCCAGCAGCTGCAGCAGGTCTTCCCAGGCGTCGAGCACCGCGCGCGAGGCATTCGAGCGCACCTCGAGCTTGCCGTCGGGGAACTCGATGGCCTGCACCGACGGCGGCGGCGCGATCAGCTCGGCGAACCACGCCGGCGCCTCGCGCCCCGCCTTGTAGGGCGACGGCGGCGACTCGTAGAGCACCTGGCCGCCGGGGCCGTAGAGCGTGATGTCGTTCGAGCGGATGCGCCCGACGCCCTGCAGGTAACCCTGCATCGCCGCCGTGCCGCGCGCCGCATAACCCCAGGCGCTGCGGTTCAGCAGCTGCGCGGCCACGCGGTTGGCGGCCACGACCTCCTCGTTCACCGAAGCGCGCATGCCCTTGACCTGCAGCGCCACCAGCGCCGCGGCGAACAGCAGCGTCAGGGCCGCGACGATCAGGTTGATCTTCAGGCGCAGGCTCAACGCGGCGCTCCTTCGATCGCCGGCGCGTCGTGCAGCGCCGCGAGCATCGCCGCGGCCATCGCCGGGTGCGTGGGGGCATGCCCGGCGCCGGCGACCTCGCGCAGGGTGCTCGCCGGCAGGCCCGCGTGCACGCGGCGTGCGCCGTCGACCGGGCAGATACGGTCGTGCGTGCCGTGCAGCAGCAGCGTCGGAACCGCAGGCACCGCGGCCAGCCGGTCGAGCAGCGGGACCTCGTCGAGGAAGCAGCCGTGGCGCAGGTAGTGCGCCTGCACGCGGTAGCGCTGCAAAAGCGCCGGGCGCGTGTCGGCGGCTACCGGTCCGGCATCGAGGCCGTCGAGCCATTGCTCCCAGCGCCACCAGGTCTCGACCAGCCGGTCCTGTGCCGCGGCGTCGGCCTCGTGGTTCAGCACCCGGTCCAGCACCGTGGCCAGGTCCACGCCCTCGGCGCCCGCGCGGTCGCGCCATGGCGCCCAGGCGTCGGGCCCGCCCTGCGCGGCGGCGTCGAAGAAGCGGTCCACGTCGATGCGCCGCGCCAGGAAGACGCCGCGCAACAGCAGGCCCGACACCGCCTCGGGCTGGTCGGCCGCGTGCAGCAGCGCGAGCGTCGCCCCCCAGGAGCCGCCGACGACGCGGCAGCGCGGCACGCCGCGATCGCGCCGCAGCGCGCGGATGTCGTCGAGCAGGTCGCCAGTGGTGTTCGCCGCGGTGCCGCCGGCCGGGTGGCTGCGCGCGCAGCCGCGCTGGTCGAAGCCGATCACGCGCCAGCGCAGCGGGTCGAAGAAGCGCGCGAGCAGCGTGCCGCAGCCCGAGCCCGGCCCGCCGTGCAGCAGCAGCACCGGCTCGCCCTCGGGCGCACCCCATTCGTACCAGGCCAGTTCGTGGCCGCCGCGCACCGCCAGCCGGCCGCTGCGTGCGGGCGGGCGGTCGGGCTGCAACACGGGCGGGGCGGCGGGGCGGGGCGGCACGGCGCGCATGGTAGGCCCTGCGACGGCGCAAGCCCGGCGGCCTTTCATGAAAATCATGAGGCCCGATTCATGGCGGGCACCCTGTGCCGCGCCGCCGCACGGCCGCACCATACGGCACGGGACGAGTGACGTCCCCGTCGTGCCAGCCGGTGCGGCGCCACCGATTGGAGACCTTCACATGCAATGGCAGACCCCCACCGCCGCTGACTTCCGCTTCGGCTTCGAAATCACGATGTACATCGCGGCCCGCTGAGCCCCTTCGTACGACGCAACGCCCTGGCTCACCCCAGGGCGTTGTCCTTCCCGGGCCCCGAATTCCCCGCTTCGCCATGCGCATCACGATCCTCGGCGCCGCCGCCGGTGGCGGCTTTCCGCAGTGGAACTGCAACTGTTCCAACTGCGCCGGCGTGCGCGCCGGCACCGTGCGCGCGACGCCCCGCACGCAGTCGTCGATCTTCGTGCGCCCCGACGACGGCGCCGACGGCGTGCTGTTCAACGCCTCGCCCGACATCCTCGAGCAGATCCGCGCCAGCGCCACGCTGCAGCCGGGGCGCCGCGTGCGCGACACGGCCATCGCCGGCGTCGTGCTGATGGACGGCCAGGTCGACCACTCCACGGGCCTGTTCATGCTGCGCGAGCGCGGCAGCCCGCTGCCGCTGTGGTGCACCGATCCGGTCCACGACGACCTGACGCAGGGCAACCCGGTGCTGCGCGTGCTCGGCCACTTCTGCGGCGTGCAGCGCGAGCGCATCGCGCTCGACGGCTCGACCTTCACGGTGCCCGGCGTCGAGGACCTGAGCTTCCGGGCGCTGCCGCTGCAGAGCAAGGCCGCGCCGTATTCGCCGCACCGCGACGCCCCGGTGCCCGGTGACAACATCGGCATGACCGTCACCGACTCGCGCAGCGGCCGGTCGCTGTTCTACGCGCCCGGCCTGGGCGCGATCGAGCCGGCGGTGTTCGAAGCGATGGCGGGCGCCGACCTGGTGATGGTCGACGGCACCTTCTGGACGAACGACGAGATGATCCGCCTGGGCCTGAGCCGCAAGACCGCGCGCGACATCGGCCACCTGCCGCAATCGGGCCCGGGCGGCATGATCGAATGGATGGCCCGGCTGCCGGCCACGACGCGCAAGGCGCTCATCCACATCAACAACACCAACCCGATCCTGGACGAGGATTCGCCCGAACGCGCCGCGCTCGCCGCGGCCGGCATCGAGGTGACCGAAGACCGCATGGAGATTTCACTGTGACGATGCGTGCCGACATGCTGCAGGAGATGCGCCACCCCGCCGCGGGCGGTGCGCCGTGGAGCCGCGAGGCGTTCGAGGCGCAACTGCGCGAGCGCGGCCGCAGCTACCACATCCACCACCCGTTCAACGTGATGCTGAACACCGGCAAGGCGACGCCGGAGCAGATCCGCGGCTGGGTGGCGAACCGCTTCTACTACCAGATCGCGATCCCGATCAAGGACGGCGCGGTGCTCGCCAACTGCCCCGACAGCGCGGTGCGCCGCGGCTGGGTGCAGCGCATCCTCGACCACGACGGCTTCGAGCTCGGCGGCATCAAGGACGAAGGCGGCATCGAGGCCTGGCTGCGCCTGGCGCAGGCCGTGGGCCTGACACGGGAGGAGGTGCAGGACCTGCGCCACGTCGTGCCGGCGGTGCGCTTCGCGGTCGACGCCTACGTCAACTTCGCGCGCAAGGCGCCCTGGCAGGAGGCGGTGTGCTCGTCGCTGACCGAACTGTTCGCACCCGAGATCCACAAGCAGCGCCTGGCGACCTGGCCCGAGCACTACCCGTGGATCGAGAACGACGGGCTGATGTACTTCCGCAACCGCGTCAGCCAGGCGCGGCGCGACGTCGAACAGGGCCTGGCGGTGACGCTGGACCACTTCACGACGCGGGCGCTGCAGGAGCGCGCGCTCGAAGTGCTGCAGTTCAAGCTCGACATCCTGTGGGCGATGAACGACGCGATGGCGCTGAAGTACGGGGTGAGCACGTGAACCCGCCGACCCCCGGGACCGTGCCGCGCATCGGCGCGGGCTTCCGCCTGCAGTGGGAACCGGCGCAGGACTGCCACGTGCTGCTCTACCCCGAAGGCATGGTCAAGCTCAACGGCAGCGCCGGCGAGATCCTGAAGCGCTGCGACGGCCAGCGCGACGTCGCCGCGATCGTCGCCGAACTGGAGGCCGCGTTCTCGACCACCGGGCTCGAGCCCGACGTGCTGGCGTTCCTGAAGATGGCGGGCCAGCAGCGCTGGCTGGCCTGGGCCTGACGCGATGAACGCCCCCGTCGCACACCGCCCCGGCCCGCCGCTGTGGCTGCTGGCCGAGCTGACCTACCGGTGCCCGCTGCACTGCGTGTTCTGCTACAACCCGGTCGACTTCGCGCG
>Ga0116176_10004511_pt1 | contig 10108 bp, 10 predicted proteins | sample AD_STIC08_MetaG_FD_89803 | JGI IMG/M metagenome (GOLD analysis project Ga0116176, IMG submission 89803) | Active sludge microbial communities of municipal wastewater-treating anaerobic digesters from USA - AD_STIC08_MetaG | ecosystem: Engineered > Bioreactor > Anaerobic > Digestate | place: USA... | reverse complement strand
CCGCCGAGCCCGGCGGGCCGTCGACCATAGTGAACATCAGGTCGCCGGCCATCCCGCGCGAGCGCGCCTGCTCCAGCATCTGCTGCAGGCTGCCTGCCTCCGTGGCGGCCCCGCCCGCGAACACCGGCGCGAACCCCGCCGCGCGCGGGCCCTGCTGGCCCAGTACCTGCTGCACCGGCACCAGCACCCGGTTGCCCCAGAAGCTGGTCCAGGGCAACGCTGTGAACAGGAACAGCACGATCAACAGCGAGCACCACACCGCCACGCAGGCATGCAGGTCGCGCCAGAACGTCCAGCCACCGCAGCGCAGGCGCGGCAACAGTGCGCGCCAGCCGCGGCCATCGCGCGGCCACCACAGGTACAGGCCGCTCAGCACCATCACGATGGTCCAGCACGCGCCCAGTTCCAGCAGCCAGCTGCCGGCATCGCCCAGCGGCCAGCCGCCGTGGAGGCTGCGCGTCCAGCCGACCGGCCACGCCGCACCTTCCAGGCTGCCCAGCACGACCCCGCGGTGCGGATCGACGAACACCGCCAGCGGCAGCCCACTCGCGGCCGCGAATGTGACCTGGGTGCTGCGCGCCGGATCCACCGGCAGCAACACGTTCGCCACCTTCGCGCCCGGTTGGAAATCGCGCGCGGCCCGGAGCTGCACGTCGAGCGACACCTGTCGTGGTGCCGGCTCGACGAAGCGCAGGTCCGGGTGGCGCTGGTCGACCCACGCCTCCGACCACAGGTACAGCGTGCCGGTGGCCGATTGCCAGAGCACGAACGGAATCACCAGCAACGCGGCGAGGAAATGCCAGCGCCAGGCGCGACGCCGCATGTCGCGTCCACCCTGCAGTTGTGTGTCGATGTCCATGGCTCAGAACCGCAGCCGCAGGCCGGCGTAGACCGAGCGCGGCTCACCGGCCTGCAGGATGGCCGAGCCTGCCGACGCGCGATCCAGCACGCTGAAGACGCCGACGTACTCCCTGTCCAGCAGGTTGCGGACCTCGCCGAACACCTCCCAGCGCTCGCGCTCGAAGCCGACCCGCAGCCCGAGGAGTTCGTAGGCAGCGACGCGGTAGGTATTGCTGAAGTCCGCGTAGCGCGCCCCGACCACGTCGAAGGTCGGGCCGGCGAAGAAGCCCTTGTCGTTGCGCACCATCACTTCACCGCGAATGGCATGGCGCGGCGCCGCCGGCAGGCGGTTATCGGCGTACACCGCGTCGTCGTCGAACGAGAACGCGTTGTAGGTCGCACTCAGCAGCGGTTCGATGCGATAGCCGCCACCCAGCGGGATCGCGGCTCCGAACAGCGCCTCGATGCCCGCATGCACGGTGCGATCGACGTTGGTCGACAGGCTGGTGCCGGGGGCGGCGACGTTGTCGATCGACAGGATCTCGTCGTGGATCCGCGCGTAGTACAGCGATGCATCCCACTGCCAGCGGATCGCATCGGTCGGCCCCGTGGTGTTGCCGCGCACGCCGATCTCGGCCACGGTGCCGTGCATCGCGTCGAGGGTGGCGTCGCCGCCGCGCACATCGTCCTGCAGCTCGAACGTGGTCGGCGCTTCGTACAGGCGGCTGACGCTGGCGAAGGCCTCGCTGGCCGGGGTCAGCGCGCGGATCACGCCGATGCGCGGGTTGAACGAGGCATAGTCGTCCTTCGGATGGCGCAGCACGCCGCTGGCGACATCGGTGTTGCGCACGTCGCGACCGGTGAACACGCCCTGCGCGCCGTAGACCAGGGTCCACGCGGGTGCGATCGTCCAGCGATCCACGACGAACACTTCCATGCTGTCCGAGCGGTTGTCGACGATCGTGCGCAAGCCATTGCGCTGGCCGCCGTCGTTGCGGAACAGGCCACCGCTTTCGTGCGTGTTGGCCACGTTGAGGCCAGCCAGCACATCGTGGTCGCCGAGCCTCGCGTTGTAACGGAGCATGCCGCCCCAGGTGCGCTGGTCGGTGTTCTTCAGCAGGCTGAAGACTTCCACTGGCGGCATCGGACCCGGGCCGTCGAAGTCCACCATGACCTTGTCGACGATCGGGTGGTAGAGGTCCTGGTCTTCGTACGACAGGCCGAACTCGAGGCGATTGCCGGCGTCGGGGCTCCATGTGCCCTTCACTGCGAGGCGATCGGTCTTCACGTTCAACTGGAAATTGCCGCTGATCGCCGAGGACTGCGCCTGGTACGGGTCCTGCTCGAACTGCGCGCGGGTCAACGGGCCGGCCAACTCCTCATCGCTGTCCACATGGGTGGCGAAGACGCGCAGGTCGAGGTCATCGCTGGCCTGCCAACCGGCATTCGCATACAAGCCCATGCGGTCCTGCCGGCTGTGCGCGCGATAGCCATCGCGCTGCAGGCTGTCCAGGGTGACCAGGCCATCGAGGTTGCCCGACACGCCACCCGCGGTCAGCCGTGCCGCGACCTGACCGTGGCTGCCGCCGCCCAGGAACAGCTGCATCGTCGGGCTGTTGCGCGCGGTGGGCGAGAGGAAATCGATCGCCCCGCCAAGGTTGCTCGCGCCATAGGTCAGCGCATTCGCACCGCGGGCGATCACCGCATGCCGCGCCGCCAGCGGGTCGAGGAAGCGGTTGTGGTTGTTGCCGTCGGCGGTGGTCACCGGCAGGCCGTCCTGGAACAGCGTGATGCCGTTGCTGTCGTAGTTGGTGGCATCCAGGTTGGAACCGCGGCTGGAGATGAAGATGGCATCGCCGCCGGTGCCGCTCTGGGTGAGGACGCCGGGCACGTAGCGCAGCGCATCCGCCATGTTGGTGACGGCGCGTTGCTCAAAGGTCTCGCCATCGACCACGGTGACGCCACCGGGGGTCAGCGCGCGCTCGGCTTCGACACCATTTTTTTCGGCGCGGACTTCGACCTTGCCCAGGGTCGCGACCTGGGGATCGGCATCATCGGAAGGGGGATCGCCGGCGAAGGCGGTGACGGGGCAAGACAGCGCGGCGAGAACGGCAAGCGACAGGCACGACGAACGCATCGCCGTGCGGGAAGGAAGGGACATGTTGGCTCCAAAGCACAAGAACGCGACACGACGGTCGCGAGGAAAGGCGTGGCTTGTGGTTCAGAGCGTGAGCGGGGGTCCCTGTGCGCCGAGTCCGCGCAGGTTGCGCGGCGTGCGTGGCGCATGGGTGCGGCGCCGGAACAGGGGTGCGATGGGCGGCAATGCCAGCAGCCCGCACAACAGCAAGAGCAGCAACGGCAGCGGCGTGACCAGGCTGCAATAGCCGCAGGCATCGCCGGGCTCGTGCGGATGCGGGGCGGGGTGTTCGTCGCCACCGAAGCCGGCGGCATCGCTGCCGAGCAACGGTGCGATCAGGCGGGTCTGCAGGCCCGCGGAGGTGCACATCTGCAGCGCACGCAGCACCGCGCCATTGGCATCCGGCAGCGTGGCCAGCGAACGGCTGATGGTGGGCGCGAGCGCCATCAGCAACATGGCCGCCAGGGCCAGTCGCGCCATCAGGTTGCGGAAGGTAGTGGAGCGGATCACCCGCGCATTCTACGCCCGGGCGACGACGATCAGCTGCGCAGGCCGACGCCGCGCTTCAACAGCCACAGCGCCAGTGCGCCGAGCACGCCGACGAAACCCAGCATCAACCCATACGCCGTCCACATCGACACGTCGCTGACGCCGAGCAGGCCGTAGCGGAAGGCATTGACCATGTAGAAGATCGGGTTGGCGTGGGTGGCGGCCTCGGCCCAGCCGGGCAGCAGCTTGACCGAATAGAACACGCCACCGAGGTAGGTGAGCGGAGTCAGGATGAAGGTCGGGACGATGGCGACGTCGTCGAACTTCTTCGCGTACACCGCGTTGATGAAGCCGGCCAGCGAGAAGATCACCGCGCCCAGCAGCACCGAACTCACCATCACCAGCGGATGCGGCACGCGCACCCTGGTGAACAGCATGGCGATGCACAGCACGATCGCACCGACCATGACGCCACGCAGCACCGCGCCGGCGACGTAGCCGCCCAGGATCACCCAGTTCGGCATCGGGCTGACCAGCAGTTCCTCGATGTGGCGGCCGAACTTGGCGCCGAAGAAACTCGAACTGATGTTGCCGTAGCTGTTCTGGATCACGCTCATCATCACCAGGCCGGGGACGATGAAATCCATGTAGCGGATGCCGTCCATCTGCCCCACGCGCGAACCGATCAGCCCGCCGAAGATCAGGAAGTACAGGGTCATGGTGATCGCCGGCGGCATCAGGGTCTGGCCCCAGATGCGCAGGATGCGCATCACTTCGCGGCGGATGATGGTGCCCAGCGCGACCAGGTTCTTGCTGGCCGCGGAATTGGTGGTGGCGATCTGGCTCATGCGGACGTTCCTTCCTTGCTGGTCAGGCGCACGAACAGTTCCTCCAGCCGGTTGCTCTTGGTGCGCATCGAGCGCACGCGGATGCCGGCGGCCTCGAACGCGGCGAACACCCGGTTGAGGTCCATCGCCCGCGGCATGTCCATGTCCAGGGTGTGGTCGTCGGCCGCGACCAGGGTGGTGCCTTCGATCTGCGGCAGTTGCGCGGGCAGGTTGCCATCGATGTCGAACAGAAAGCCTTCGACGTCCAGCTTGGCCAGCAGCGACTTCATCGGCCCGTGTTCCACGATGGTGCCGCGGTCGATGATCGCGAGGTTGCGGCACAGGCTCTCCGCTTCCTCCAGGTAGTGGGTGGTCAGGATGATCGTGGTGCCGGCCGCGTTGATGTCCTTCAGCGTCTTCCACATGCCGCGGCGGATCTCGATGTCCACGCCGGCGGTCGGCTCGTCCAGGATCAGCAGGCGCGGGCGGGTCATCATCGCGCGGGCGATCATCAGCCGCCGCTTCATGCCGCCGGACAGCGTGCGGCTCATCTTGTCGGCCTTGTCCCAGAGCAGCGCGTCCTTCAGCACTTCCTCCGCGCGGACCAGCGCCTGCGCGCGCGGGATGCCGTAGAAGCCCGCGTAGTTCACGCAGATGTCCAGCGGCTTCTCGAACATGTTGAAGTTCATTTCCTGCGGCACCAGGCCGATCTGGCGCATCGCCCCGTCGCGGTCGGCGTCGAGGTCGATGCCGAATACCTCGACCTTGCCGGCAGTCTTGTTGACCAGCGAACTGACGATGCCGATCAGGGTCGACTTGCCGGCGCCGTTCGGCCCCAGCAGGGCATGGAAATCGCCGGGCGCGACGTCCAGGCTGACGCCCTTCAGCGCTTCCACGCCGTTGTCGTAGGTCTTGCGCAGCTCACTGACGCGCAGCGCGGGCGCAGGCGCGCCGTCGGTGGTCGGGTGCATCGGGACTCCGCGGCCGCGGGACCGCGGCGAGGCAGGAAAATGTTGCGGTTAGTATAGGCGGCCGCCTGCGGGGCAATGCCCGGCGCGGCGTTGCATCCACCAAACAGAGCATCGCAGCGCTTGGCCATCGTGCATTTCCCCCTGAAGCTGACCGCGCGCCGGATGATCGCGCCCTCCGTCGCCCACCTGTCGTTCCTGCGCGACGACGGCCAGCCGCTGGATTACATCCCCGGCCAGTTCATCCAGGTCCACTTCGCCTACGCCGACGGCACCGCGGCGCGCCGCAGCTATTCGCTGGCGACCCAGCACGACCACGCGCTGGCCCCCGGCGAAGCGGTGGAGATCGCGGTCAGCTATGTCCCGGGTGGCGCGGCGACGGCGCTGTTCGAGGGCCTGCCGATCGGCGGCAGCGTGGATGCCAGCGGCCCGTTCGGCCGGTTCTGCCTGCTGCCCAACGACGCCAACCGCCGCTACCTGCTGATCGGCACCGGCACCGGGGTGACGCCGTACCGGGCGATGTTGCCGCTGCTCGCCTCGCTGATCGAAGCGCGCGGCATCGAGGTGGTGCTCCTGCAGGGTGCGCGCACCCCGGAGGAACTGTTGTACGGCGACGAATTCCGTGCTTTCGCGAACGCGCAGCCGCGGTTCCGTTTCGTCCCGTGCTTCTCGCGCGAGTTGCCGGCTGCCGCCTCGCCGCACGCACATGCCGACGTCCGCCACGGCTACGTGCAGGCCGCGCTGGCGGAGTTCGCGCCGAATGCCGGGGGCGACATCGCCTACCTGTGCGGCAACCCGAACATGGTCGATGCCAGTTTCGAGGCGCTGAAGGAGCACGGCCTGCCGATCCCGCAGATCCGCCGCGAGAAGTACGTCAGCAACAAGTAGGCCGGCGGCGGATCCCCGGCCACGCACTTCGTGCGCGGCGTTCGTCCGGGCGCGCGGCATGCCGCGCTATCGCCCGCCCTCACCCGCCGCGAGAAGTACGTCAGCAACAAGTGAATCGCCAGGCGTATGCCGGGGCCTGCTACCCGGCTTAGTGCGAACATCCTGTTCGATGTGCCGCCGCGCGCCCGCTACGCGGCCCTGCCCGGCACAGCGTGCCGGGCGTTCGCACGCCCGCATCGCACGCGATGCAGGCAAAGCGTGCTCACCCATGGCGCGCTTTCCGCAGACCCCGTCATACGCCTTCCATGCTGCAATGCTGGCTGTAAAGGACGCTTGACAAGCGTTTCGCGATGTCCGTATCGTTGTGTCAAGCGTCCTTGACAGCAACGGAGCACGGCGATGGACAAACCGAAGAACCTGAAAGGTGGCGGCCTGGCGTTCCTGGGCTCCGGCGTGGCCTTCCTGGGGGTGGCCGCCAGCGGGCAGCCCGCGTTCCTGGGCGTGGCGATGGCGATGATTGCCATGGGCATCGTGTACCTGGCCAAGTCGCGCAAGGCCGGCTGACCCGCCATGACCCTACGGCGTTTCATGTGGCTCTTCCTGGCGTTCGCGCTCGGCGCGTTCGCCCTGGCCGCCGCCGGCCGGTTCCTGCTGGACTGGCCGGACAACGTGGTCGGCATGTGGGCCGGAATCGGGGCCGGTAACTTGCTTGGGTGCCTCCTGTTCCTGCTGACGCCGCGCTGGTGGCGCTCGCACTGCGACGACATGTACGCGCAGCCGGCCGGGCGCCGCTACCTGCGCGCGCTGTGGCCGGCCCTGGTTGGCTACACGCTGACGCTGTTCGCCTCGATCTTCCTGGTCAAGCGCGGCATCGAGTCCGTCCCGCTGCGCGGGCTGGTGGCGGTGCTGCCGGTGCTGCCGATCGGCATGATGATGCTGGCCGCGCTGCGCTACCTGCGCGAGATCGACGAGCTGCAGCGACGCATCGAAACCGATGCGATCGGCGTCGCCAGCCTGCTGGTGTCCCTGCTGTATTTCGCCGGCGGCATGCTGCAGAAGGCCAAGGTCATCGAGCTGGACGCCGGGGTGGCGATGATCTGGGTGTTCCCGCTGCTGTGCGTGACCTACGGCATCGCCAAGATGATCGTGACCCGGCGCTACCTGTGACCCGCCTGGCCACCCGCTACTGGCAGAGCCTGAGCCCCGCGCTGCGGCGCTACTACCGCGCTTCCGTGGCACCGTGCCTGGTCTTCACCGGCCTGGTCGTGCTGCACGAATGGGCGGCTCGGTCGGGCCAGTCCGCGCCCCTGCGCGCGGCGTTCGCGCTGGCCCGGTGCTGGCGATGGCCTGGATGTTCACCGCCTACCTGCGCTTCCTGGGCGATTGCGACGAACTGGAACGGCGCATCGAACTGGGCGCGCTGGCCTGGGCCGCCGGCATCGTCCTGCATGCGGCGATCGGCGCGTTGTTGCTGCTCGACGCCGGCGTGGTCGCGTGGTCGGCCCGGCATGTCGCTGCGTGGCTCTGCCTGTTGCTGCTGGCCAGTTATGCGCTGGTGCGCGGCTGGCTGCACCGCAGGTACGCATGAACAACCGCATGCGCGAGCTGCGCGAGGCGCAGGGCTGGTCGCAGGGCGAGCTGGCCGAACGCCTGGAGGTTTCGCGGCAGACCATCAACGCACTGGAAACCGGCAAGTACGACCCGTCGCTGCCGCTCGCTTTCCGCATCGCCCGGCTGTTCGGGCAACCGATCGAATCCCTTTTCATCCCCGAGGACTGATCCATGCATCCCGCAGGAGTTTCACCATGACCACCCGTCCCCTCGTGCTGGCGCTGGCCATCGCGGCCTCGCTGGCCGCCGGCTGCACGCAGACATCGCCGGCGGCCAAGGCCGATGCCGGCACGCTGCGCACCCTCGGCAGCCTGGCATTCAAGCCCTGTTCGCTGCCCTCGCCCTCGCCGCGGGGCGAGCCGCTGGAAGCGCAATGCACCACCTTCGCCGTGCCGGAAGACCGCAGCAAGCCGGGCGGCCGCAGCATCGCGCTCAACATCGCGTGGATCCCGCCGCGCAACACCGGCGACCCGGCGACCGATCCGGTGTTCTTCCTGGCCGGTGGTCCCGGGCAGGCAGCGGTCGCGACCTTCCCGGCGCTGGCGCCGGTGTTCAACGACGTGATGAAGGATCGCGGCATCGTGCTGGTCGACCAGCGCGGCACCGGCAAGTCCAACCCGCTCAACTGCAAGAACGAAGCCAGCGAGCAGTTCGGCAGCGACCCGGCGGCGGCGCGCACCTGGATCGAGGGCTGCATCGCCGAGCTCTCCGCCAAGGCCGACCTGCGCCGCTACACCACCACCGACGCGGTGGCCGACCTCGACGCGGTGCGCAAGGCGATCGGTGCCGACAAGATCAACCTGATCGGGGTGAGCTACGGCACCCGCATGGCCCAGCAGTACACGCTGCGGCATCCGCAGCACGTGCGCACCGTCACCCTGGATTCGCCGGTTCCGAACACCCTGGGCCTGGGCAACATCTTCGCCGGCAACCTCGACAGCGCGCTGCAGGCGCAGTTCGCGCTGTGCAAGGAAAGCCCGGCCTGCAAGGGGCGCATGGGCGACCCGCGCGCGGAGTTGCAGTCGGTGCTCACCCGCCTGCGCGCCAACCCGGTGCAGGTGACCTATCGTGATGGCAGCACCGGCGAGGAAGTCACCGAAACCATGACCGCCGACCACGTGGCCGGGCTGGTCCGCATGTATTCGTACATGCCGGCGGCCGGCGCGCTGTTGCCGCAACTGATCCACGAAGCCAGCCAGGGCCGCTACGCCAACCTGATGGCGCTGGCCAAGATGATGCAGAGCGACATGCAGGATGCGATGTCGATGGGCATGCAGATGTCGGTGATCTGCACCGAGGATGCCGCCAGCATGGTCACCCGCGCCGAGGATGCGGACACCGTGCTCGGCAACCGCATGGTCGAGGCGATGGCGGCGATGTGCCAGGCCTGGCCGAAGGGCGACAAGCCGGCCGACTTCAACACCCCGCTCAAGGGCGACCTGCCGGTACTGGTGCTGACCGGCGAGTTCGACCCGGTGACCCCGCCGAGGTACGGGGAGCAGATCGCCAACACGGGCTTGCCCAACGCGCGCTGGCTGAACCTCAAGGGCCAGGGCCACAACGTGATCGGCGCCGGCTGCATGCCCAAGCTGTTCGCGCAGTTCATCGAGAAGGCCGACGCCAAGGCGCTGGACGCCAAGTGCCTGGACAAGCTGGCCTACGTGCCGCCGTTCACCTCGAACAACGGCTGGGAGCCGTGATGCGCCCCCTCTTCCCGACAAGGACCCACTCATGATCGTCGCAGAACACCTGCGCAAGACCTTCCCCGGCAAGGGCAAGAAGGCCGCGCCCGTCATCGCCGTGGATGACGTCAGCTTCACCGCCCACGACGGCCAGATCACCGGCCTGCTTGGCCCGAACGGCGCCGGCAAGACCACCACCATGCGCATGCTCTACACCCTGATGCAGCCGGAGAAGGGCCGCGTGCTGGTCGATGGCATCGACGTGGGCCAGGACGCCAACGCGGTGCGCCGCAGCCTGGGCGTGTTGCCCGACGCGCGCGGCGTGTACAAGCGCCTGACCGCGCGCGAGAACATCGCCTACTTCGGCGAGCTGCACGGACTGGATGCGAAAACCATCGGGGCGCGCACGGCGCGGTTGGCCGAGACGCTGGGAATGGAAGATGTGCTCGACCGCCGCACCGAAGGCTTCTCGCAGGGCCAGCGCACCAAGACCGCGATCGCACGCGCGCTGGTCCATGATCCGAAGAACGTGATCCTCGACGAACCCACCAACGGGCTCGACGTGATGACCACCCGCGGTCTGCGCCAGTTCCTGCTGCAGCTTCGCGGCGAAGGCCGCTGCGTGATCTTCTCCAGCCACATCATGCAGGAGGTCGCCGCGCTGTG
>Ga0116176_10004510_pt1 | contig 10109 bp, 6 predicted proteins | sample AD_STIC08_MetaG_FD_89803 | JGI IMG/M metagenome (GOLD analysis project Ga0116176, IMG submission 89803) | Active sludge microbial communities of municipal wastewater-treating anaerobic digesters from USA - AD_STIC08_MetaG | ecosystem: Engineered > Bioreactor > Anaerobic > Digestate | place: USA... | reverse complement strand
GGATCTCCCCCGAGGAGGTCCGGCGGGGGATGGAGACCGTCCGGGGCACCGGACTGTTCCGGGAGGCCGCCGCAGGGACCTTGACCCTGGCGGCCCTGGCGTCGGCGGAGGCCGGGGCGGCCGACGAGGGGACCGTTCGGGTGCTGGCACTGTTTCCGGCCCTCCCGCGCCTCCAGGCCGGCCTCCGGGACCCGGGCCTGTTCCGGGGGGACGATCCCCGGGAGTGGGCGGAACGGGTCTGGCGGCGCCTCTATGCGCCCCGGGATCCTCTCGCGCCCTTCTGGCTGGCCCGGCTGCTCCTGGGCCAGGGACGCCTGGAGGAACGCCTGGCCCCGGTGGCGGTCGTCCCGCACTTCCAGGTCCGGGAGAACGCCTTCCGCATCGGGTTCCTGGACCGGATCCACGCCGCGGCCTTCCCGGACCTGGCGGAAGCGGCGATCCGGCTGGCCGAGGGATTTCCCCCCGACCCGGCGGAGCATCCCCTGGAGCGGGTCCACGAGGGACTCGGATGCGCCTTCCGGTGTCCCCGGGCCCTCGTCTGTCCCCTCTCCTGCCGGGAACGCCTGGAACTGGCTCCCGGGAACCCCGGACGATGACCGGCATGACCCCGACGATGGTCAGCGGGCGCGTGACGCGGGTGCTCTACGCGGACCCCGGGGAGTCCTACACCGTGCTGGAGGTCGAAACGGACCAGGGTCCGGCGGTCTGGACGGTGCCGATGGGGGGCCTGGCTCCCGGCCAGGAGGTCCAGGGTCTCGGTTCCTGGAGGACCCACCCCCGCCACGGCCGGCAGTTCCGGGCCGTGTCGGTCGTCGTGCTGCCCCCGTCCCGTCGGGAAGGCCTCCGGGCCTGGCTCTCGTCGGACCAGGTCCCGGGCATCGGGCCCCGGCTGGCGGACCGCCTGCTGGAATGCTTCGGGGACGACCTCCCGTCGGTGATCGAGGCGGGGGTGGAGGACCTGGCCCGGTGCCCGGGCGTCGGGACTTCCAAGGCGTCCCGGATCGTCGAGGCCTGGAGGCGCGAGAAGGCCCACCGGGAGACCTTCGTTCTGCTCTGCGAGATGGGCCTGACGCCCTCCCAGGCCCAGCGCCTGATCCGGGCACACGGACCGGAGGCCCCTGCCCGGGTCCGCCTGGACCCCTGGTCGATGGCCCGGGAAGTGCCGGGCATCGGCTTCCACCGGGCCGACGCGATGGCGGCCCGGATCGGCATCGCCCCCGACTCGCCCCTCCGGCTCCGGGCGTCGGTGATGCACGTGATGGGACAGTCGATGGAGGAGGGGCACCTCTTCCTGCCCAGGGACCAGGTGGTCCGGAAAGCCTCGGACCTGACGGGACAGGCCCCGGTGCTCCTGGAGATGGCCTTGGACGGCCTGGTCGCCGGGGGGGACCTGATCCAGGAGCACGCCCCCGAGGGGCCCTGGTGTACCTGGTCTCCCTCCACCGGGCCGAGGTCGACGCGGTCCGCCGCCTGGCGCTGCTCTCGGAAGCCCCGGTCCTCGATCTGCCCTTGGAAGCCGCCGCCGAGGCCGCCCCGGGGCTGGCCTCGAGCCAGAGGGAGGCCCTGGGGACGCTGTGCTCCCATGCCGTCGCGGTGCTGACGGGGGGACCCGGGACCGGCAAGACGACCCTGGTGAAGGCCCTTTGCGGCATCGCGGACCGGAGAGGCCTCCGGATGGCCCTGGCGGCACCCACCGGCCGGGCGGCGATGCGCCTCCGGGAGTCCACCGGGCGGGAGGCCCGGACGCTGCACCGCCTGCTGGAGTTCCATCCCCGGGAGGACCGGTTCCTCCGGGACGAGTTCCATCCCCTCGAGGTGGACTGGGTGGTCGTGGACGAGTGCTCGATGCTGGATGCCTGGCTGCTGGACCGGCTGCTCCGGGCGCTGGCCCCCGGGACCCGCCTGACCCTGGTGGGGGACGCGGACCAGATCCCGCCGGTGGGCCCCGGGGACCCCTTCCGGGCGATGGTGCAGTCGGGCGTGCTGCCGGTGGCCTGTCTCCGGGAGGTCTTCCGCCAGGGAGAGGGGTCGGGGATCGTCCGGGCGGCCCGGGACATCCTCGAGGGGCGCGAACCGGCTCCCGGGGACGATCCCCGGTCCGCCGGGGACGACTTCCACCTGGTGATCCGGGAGGACCCCGGGGATGCGGCCCGGATGGTCGAGCGGCTGGTGGTGGAGCGGATCCCCGCTCGCTTCGGCCTGGATCCCGCGACCCAGGTCCAGGTGCTGAGCCCGATGCACAGGGGAGAGTGCGGGACCGAGGCCCTGAACCGCCGGATCCGGGATCGGCTGAATCCCGGGGCCCCGGGGCGCCTGGCTCCCGGGGACCGGGTGGTACAGGTCCGGAACAACTACGACCTGGAGGTCTTCAACGGGGACATCGGCCGGATCGAGGAGCGGACCGGGGACGGGGGGATCGTGGTGCGGTTCGAGGACCGCCGGGTTTCCTACGGTCCCGAGGAGGCCGGCGACCTGGCCTGGGCCCACGCCCTGACGATCCACAAGTCCCAGGGCAGCGAGTTCCCGGCCGTGGTGGTGGCCCTGTCCAACCAGCACTGGGTGATGCTCCGCCGGGCCCTGGTCTACACCGCGGTGACCCGGGGCCGGAGGCTGGTGGTGCTGGTCGGGAGCCGCCGGGCCCTCCGAGCGGCGCTGGACAACGCCCGCCAGGAGCCACGCAACACGAGGATGCTGCAGCGGATGCAGGCGGCGATGTCCGGACCCCGAGGCGGAGTCACAGGAAGGCCGTGAGGGCCTTCAGTCCCTCCAGGTCCCGGACCTCGGTCCGGAGCCAGGGGACCTCCCGGACCGGGATGTTTCCCAGGGCCTCCCGGGCCTCGGCGATCCGCCGGGCGTCCTCCCGGGACCGCTCCCAGTCCTCCTGGGCGCGACGGCCGGTCTTCCGGGCCAGTTCCTCCCGGGTCGACTCGTCCATCCAGCGAAGCGCCGGGGAGGCGTGGAAGACCGACCGCAGGGTCTCGACCCCGGCCGGTTCCCGGGCACCCGCGGCGGGGCACTCCGCGGGCGGCCAGGTCATCACCCGGTTCACCAGCAGGGCCGTCGGCCGGAGTCCCCGGGTCCGGATCAACTCGGCGGACTCCCGGACCCGGTCGGCCATTCCCGGCGAGGGGCGGGCCACCAGCAGCGTGGCGGTGTCCGGCCCTGCCAGCAGGGCCTTCACCCGGCCCAGGCGATCCCGCAAGTCCCCGAAGAGGGGCGAGAAGGCCAGCAGGAAGTCCAGCACCGCCAGGAAGGTGTCCTCCCCGGCGAACCGGCCGATCCCCCGGAGGAGCCACCGCCGTCCCTTCAATGCCTGGAGACCCAGCCGGGAGAGGCCCGAGGAGGCCCCGACGAACAGGCGGAACGAATCGGAGTCCAGCAGGTCCAGCAGGCGGTCCGGGGCGTCCAGGAAGTCCAGGGCATGGCGCTCCGGCGGGGTGTCCAGCACGATCCGGTCGTAGCGTCCCGACTCGGTCACCTGCAGCAGGCGGTCCAGCGCCAGGTACTCGTGGGTCCCCGACATCCCCGCCGCGGCCTTCCGGTAGAAGACGTTGCCCCGGATCCGCCGCCGGTCCTCCTCCGAACGGACCAGCCGGTCCACCAGCCGGTCCAGTTCGTGGCGGGCCTCCAGGATCATGGCGTGGAGGGACCCGGGTCCCTCCAGGGGGACCGGCTCCTCGCTTCCCGGCTCGTCCGCCAGTCCCAGGGCGGTCCGGAGGCGGTTGGCCGGGTCCACCGTGACCACCAGCACCCGCCTGCCGGCCAGGGCCATCCGGAGGCCCATCGCGGCGGCCAGGGTGGTCTTTCCCACCCCTCCGTCCCCCAGCACCACCACGATCCGGGGACGGGCGGATCCCTCCCCGGGATCGGGGGAATCGTCGACGAGCGTTTCCAGGCGCATCGATCTTCCACGGGTGGGTTCCGGCCGGGGGCCCCGGCCGGCCCGGATCAGGGCGGGTCGTCCTGGCAGAAGGTCACCAGCAGGGCATCCCGTTCAACCCGCTGTCCTTCCCGGACCCCGACGGCCTCGATCCGGCCGTCCCTCGGGGATCGGACCTCGTCCTCCATCTTCATCGCCTCGACCACCACCAGGGGGTCCCCCCGGCGGACCCGGTCCCCGGGAACCGCATGGACCCGCACCACCCTCCCGGGAAGGCGGGCCCGGACCTCCCGCCCCGTCGATGCGATGGCCAGACCCTCGGGCACCACGGCCGATCGGGGCGACACGAAAAAGCTCCGGCTTCCGAGGGACACCTCGGTCAACGGACCCGGGGGACCCACCGTCGGGGCCAGGATCCGCCCCGAGGGGGTCCGGAAGAGGACCTGTCCGTCCCGGCGGGCGATCACCTGGAGCGCCAGGCGCACCTCCCCGACCCGCACCAGCACCCAGTGGGCGTCCGTTCCTTCCAGCACCAGTTCCAGGGCCGCGTCGCCCCCGTTCCGGACCTCCATCCGGGCCCAGCGCCGTTCCTCCCTGGGTCCGGGGCCTCCGAAAAGGGCGTTTCCCGCCTCGGTCACCTCGACCGGCAGGACCGGGACCTCGTTCTGCTTGCAGCTCATCGGCCCACCCCGCGGGACAGGGAGGGCCAGGCCGCCAGGCGCCAGGGGGAGGGACCGTCCGGGATCGTTTCGGCCCCCCGTGTCTTCCGGGTTTCCGGGGCCCGCTCCAGCAGCGCCCTGGCCGCCGCGGCCGCCGCCACCTCCTCGGAGTGGAAGATCTCTGTGGGAGGCAGCGGCCCGATCCGGGCCAGCAGGTCCGTGCCGTAGTCGCCGTTCCGGAAGGGCTGCGACCGCAGCACGTGGACCAGGGAAGGCAGGTTGTGGCGAACCCCGCCGATCTCGAACTCCTCCAGGGCCTGTTCCATCCGGCCCAGGGCCTCCTCCCGGGTCCGGCCCCAGGCGATCACCTTGGCCATCAGGGAGTCGTAGTCCGACAGCATCTCGCCCCCTTCCTCGATGCCGTCGTCCACCCGCAGGAAGGGGCCCCGGGGCGGCCGGTACCGGAACAGCGTGCCCGGGGATCCGACGAATCCCCGGTAGGGGTCCTCGGCGCAGACCCGGCATTCCATCGCGTGGCCTCGGGGGACGAGGTCCGCCGGATCCCAGGGGAGTTCCCCGGTCAGGGCCACCTGCAGCTGTGCGGCCACCAGGTCCACCCCGAAGATCGCCTCGGTGACGGGGTGCTCCACCTGCAGCCGGGTGTTCATTTCCAGGAAGAAGACCCGCCCCGCGGGGTCGACCAGGAACTCCACCGTCCCGGCCCCGAGGTAGTCCTGGCTGGCGGCCAGCCGCCGGGCCCATTCCTCCATGGCGGACCGCAGGGCCGGGTCCAGGTTCGGGGCCGGGGCCTCCTCGATCATCTTCTGGTGCCGTCGCTGCACCGAGCAGAAGCGCTCCCCGAGCGACCGCACGTCCCCCCGGCCGTTTCCGAAGACCTGGACCTCCACGTGGCGGGCCGACTCGACGTAGCGCTCCAGGAACAGGGAGGGGCATCCGAAGGCCGCCAGGGCCTCCCGCTGGGCCGCCTCGAAGGCCCCCGGCAGGTCCTCGGGGCGGTCCACCCGGCGCATCCCCCGCCCCCCCCCGCCGGCCGAGGCCTTCAGCAGCACCGGGTATCCCACCCCGGCGGCGGCCCGAAGGGCCTCCTCCGCCGTCGCCGTCTCACCCGGGGAACCCTCCACGACCGGGATGCCCAGCCGCTGGGCCAGCATCCGGGCCGGCAGTTTCGAACCCAGGCGCCGCATCTGGTCCGCCGTGGGGCCCACCAGGACCAGTCCGTCCCGGTCGCAGGCCTCCCGGAGGGCCGCGTTCTCCGCCAGGAAGCCGTACCCCGGATGGACCAGTCGTGCCTTCACCGCCCGGGCGGCGGCGAGGATCTGGGGCACGTCCAGATAGGTCTCCCGGACCGTCGTCCCCTGGAGCGCCACCGCCTGGTCGGCCGCCCGGACGTGGGGCGAGTGGCGGTCCCGGTCGGCGAAGACCGCCGCGGGCGACAGTCCCATCCGCCGGCAGGCCCGGATGATCCGGAGGGCCGCCTCGCCCCGATTGGCCACCAGCAAGACGGTCCTGTTCATCCGCCGATTCGCCCCGCCATCCGCCGCGCGACCTCGTACAACCCGTCGGAATCGCAGAAGGATCGTCCGCAGGAGGCGATCACCACCAGGTTCCTGGCCGGGACCAGGAAGCCGATGTGCAGCACCTCCTCCCAGTAACTGAAGAACGTCCGTCCCGCGACGGGCTGGATCTCCTGGGCCGAGGGATAGGACGCCAGCAGGGACGTGTACCGATCCCGGGCCTCCTCAGGGGTCCGTCCCCGGAAGACCTGCACCGCGGCGCCCAGCCCGTTTCCCTTCGCGGGCAGGTAGAGGATCGCGTCCCGATCCTCGTCAGTCGGGATCCCGGGAAGGGCCGATCGGACGAAGGAGACCTTGGTTCCCAGGAGGGCCTCGACGTCCTTCTGGGTCAGCAGGATCCGGGGGTCGGGGAGTGGGGAGCGGGATGCTGGCGGAGTGGCCGGCGGCGGGGGCGTCGGGGCCTCGGCGGCGGCCTCCCGTCCGCCCGGCCCGCCGGGGGCCGACGGCGCAGGATCCCGGGCATCGCCCGCCTCTCCCGAGGGGCGCTCCGCCTCGGGGACTGGCCTTGCCAGCGCCGGTTTCGCCGGGCCCGGATCGCCGACCTCGTCCCCCGGGGCGGTCCCGGCGGACTCTGTGGCGCCCTCCGCCTCGACGGGCGGCTTCTTCCGGCACCCGGTTTCCATCCAGGTCATGCCGGTCCCCAGCAGGCAGCCAATCAGGACCCACGTCCAGCGTCCCATCGGATCCGGACCTCTCGGCAGAGGCGCCATACCATAGGCGAGGGGGCGGGCCAAGTCAATCCAGGGCGTTGTTTCCCCAACGGAAATCGCCGGCTCCGCGACCCGATCCGCCGGTCCGTCTTCTCCGGGCTCGGGACCGGATTCCATTGTGGTATGAATCCTGCTAAACTCTGACCGTGGCACCCCGCCGGGCGGCATGACGGCTGGCCCGGAACGCGGTAACCCCGGGTTTCCTCTGGAAAATGAGGACCCCTGGTGGTCGGTGGGGTCGGTGGCTACGAAAAGGATGCGTAGCCGTTGGCAAGAATGGGCTCGGGACCGGGGCCGGCGAGCGGGCTTCCGGCCGGGCCCGGTCCGGAAGAGGGGCGTATCGCTGGATGGGCGGTTCCCGTTATGGCAATCGGAGGTGACCGAATGAAGTCTCTCCTCAGGGTCTGGCTGGCTTGTTCCTTCTGTCTCTTGATGGCCGCGCCGGAGGCAAGGGCCCAGGTCCAGGACGTCCCGCGCAAGATCAACGTGCAGGGCGTCCTCCGGAACGTGGCCGGGGAGGTCGTCTCCGGGTCCTACACGGTGAACTTCACCATCTACTCCGCCCAGACCGGCGGCACGATCCTCTACGGGCCGGAGCCGCAGTACCTCACGGTGACGGGCGGCGTGTTCAGCACCTACATCGGCCCGGTGCCTCCCGAGACCTTCGTGAACCGGTCCGAGGCCTGGCTGGGGATCCGGGTCGGGTCCGATGCGGAACTGCCCCGGCAGCAGATCGGGTCGGTGGGCTTCGCCTACCAGGCCCAGCATGCCGAGGAGGCCGACGTGCTCCTGGGGGCCGCCAGCGACGTCGCCTGCACGGGCTGCGTGGACGGCACCGACGTGGCCTTCAACTACGCCGGGTCTGCCACGAAGGGCGGGCCCGCCAGCGACCTGGCCTGCACCGCCTGCGTGGCCGGATCCGAAATCGGGTCCGCGACGATCACCGCCACCAACATTGCGAGCAACGCCGTGACCACGGCGAAGATCGCCGACGGGGCGGTGACCAACGCGAAACTGGGCGCCGACGCGGTGACGTCGGGCAAGATCAAGGACGGCGAGGTGATGACGGTGGACCTGGCCGACGGGGCGGTGACCGGCGCGAAGATGGCCGCCGGGGCCGTGGGCGCCACCCAGCTGGGAGTCTCCTGGGCCCTGGGCGTTGCCGCCGGCGGGGACGCCGCGGGCCTGACCTGCACCGGGTGCGTGGACCAGAACGAGGTCTCCTTCAACTACGCGGCCTCCAACTCGAAGGGCGGCGCGGCGACGAACGTGGACTGCACCGCCAGCCCCTGCATTTCCGATACCGAAATCACCTTCAACTACGCCGGGTCGGCCAGCAAGGGCGGCGCCGCCTCGAACCTGGCCTGCACGGACTGCGTGGACCAGAACGAGGTGCAGTTCAACTACGCCGGGTCCACCAGCGAGGGCGGCCCGGCCAGCGACGTGGCCTGCGCCGGGTGCGTCGGGGACTCGGACCTGGGGGTCAACTACGCCGGGTCCGCCAGCAAGGGCGGTCCGGCCAGCGACCTGGCCTGCACCGGCTGCGTCGCCTCCAGCGAGGTCTCCTTCAACTGGGCGATGGGAACCGGGCCAGGCGGTGCCGCGACGGGGGTGTCCTGCACCGGCTGCGTGAACTCGACGGCCATCCTGGACGGCACGATCCTGAACGCGGACATCTCGGCCACGGCGAACATCGCCGGGTCCAAGGTGGTGGCGGCGACGACCTCCGCCCGGGGAACGGTCCAGGTGGGGACGGGCCTCTCGGTGGACGGGTCCGGGGTGCTGACGGTCAATTTCGGCACCACGGCGGGAACCGTGGCCGCCGGGAACCACACCCACACCGAGTACTACATGAACAACAGTTCGTCGAACGACCTGATGCTGTATCCCGGCAAGCGCTTCTACATCTATGACGACGGGGCCGACGCCGCCGCCTCCCCCTACATGGTCCAGGCCGGGGCCGGGACCGCGAACCTCCAGCGGGTCCGGATGGGCTTCCCCGTCGGCGGCACCACCGCCTACTTCGAGGTCTGGTCCGAGTCCCCCGCCCTGCAGGCCCACGTGCTCCGGGCCGACGGCTACGCGAAGCATGCCGGCAACCTGGAGGTCGGCGGGCAGATCACCTGCACCGGCTGCGTCGGGTCGGCGGCCCTCGCCGACGGGAGCGTCAGCAGCGCCGACATCGCCGACGGGACGATCGCCGGGGGCGACCTCGCCAGCAACATCAGCATCACCACCTCGGGGAACGTGACCGGCGGCAATGCCTACTTCAACGCCTACTACGACCGGCAGGACAACAACTACTACGCCGATCCGAACGGCACCAGCCGGATGCTCCAGATCACCTACGACCGGCTGGCCGCCGCGGCCCGGCCCTACCCGACCGCGAACTGGATGGGCCTGGACAACGGCAACGCCTACCTGGACACCCTGAACACCGACACCGACGGCACGCCGCTGAACATCAACCACTACCGGTGCGGCAACGTGGAGTACTTCACCGGGAACTGCGCCGCCGGGTCCTACGAGGTGAACATCAACGGTGCCGAGCGGGCGAAGATCTGGTACGACCGGGACAATGCCGGGTACTACATGGACCCGTCCGCCACGTCGAACTTCTACGCGATCTACACCCGGGGGGCCGACGGCAATACGACCTACCTGCCCTACACGAACGGCTACAACTACCTCCGGGGCAACACCTACTTCAACGGCGTGCTCTACGACGAGGGTAACTCGGCCTACTACCTGGATCCGGCCAGCAGTTCGCGGGTCAACCTGATGTACGCCAACGGCCTGCGGCTCTACAACGCCTACCCGGGGGACGCCTCGGGCTTCGCCCAGGTGGCGAACGGTAGCGGCCACCTGTACCTGGCCCCGGACTCGGCGGCCTCCCAGTACGTCATCATGCGATACGGGTCGGACAACCGGATCTACTTCATGCTGAACGGAACCGCCGACACGGCCCGGCCGTCGTTCCGGACCAACGGGAACTACCTGGTGATCAACCCGGGGACCAACGACAAGAACATCTACCTGCTCTGGGACACGGGCGGCAACGTGCAGATCAACGGCGCTCTCTACGCGGACATCATGTACGACCGCAACGGCAGCGGCTGCGTCAGCGACCCCAGCGGGACCACCGCGACGAGCTCCGTGTACGGCAACCTGGGCTTCTTCAACCAGTTCCGGGCCGACCAGATCTACGCCGCGAACAACGTGCTCGTTGGGGACGCGGCAGGGGACACGTGGTCGTACCGGATGT
>Ga0116176_10004499_pt1 | contig 10128 bp, 10 predicted proteins | sample AD_STIC08_MetaG_FD_89803 | JGI IMG/M metagenome (GOLD analysis project Ga0116176, IMG submission 89803) | Active sludge microbial communities of municipal wastewater-treating anaerobic digesters from USA - AD_STIC08_MetaG | ecosystem: Engineered > Bioreactor > Anaerobic > Digestate | place: USA... | reverse complement strand
GCTGCCCCCGCTCGACGACGAGCTCGAGGCCCTGGCGGGCGACATCGCCGGCGTGGTCGTCGACGGGGTGCCGCAGCCGGGCCCGGCCACCCGCCACTGAGCGCGCGCCGGCTGGCGCGTACGATGCGGCCATGACCGCATCTCCCGAACCGCACGCCGAGTTGCCCTATGCCGACCTCGACCCCGAGGCCGTGCTCGATGCGCTCGATGCCGTCGGCCTTCGCGGTGACGGCCGGCTGATCCAGCTCAATTCCTACGAGAACCGCGTCGTCCAGGTCTACCTGGAAGACGGGCGCATCGTGGTCGCCAAGTTCTACCGGCCCGGACGCTGGAGCGACGCGCAGATCCTCGAGGAGCACGCCTTCGCCGCCGAGCTCGCGGCGCACGAGATCCCGGTCGCGCCGCCGCTGGTGCTGGCCATCGACCCGGACTCGCGCCATGCCCCGGGCGTGACGCTCGCCGGCGCGACGCTGGCCGAGTGGCGCACGCCGCGCGGCTCGCGCTACCGCTTCGGCGTGACGGCCAAGCTGGCCGGCCGCGCGCCCGAGCTCGAAGACCCGGACACGCTCGAATGGATCGGCCGCTTCATCGGCCGCCTGCACGCGGTGGGCGCCACGGCCGACTTCCGCACCCGCCAGACGCTCGACGTCGCCACCTTCGGCCAGGGCGCGCGCGACTGGCTGCTCGACCACGGCGTGCTGCCGCCCGAGGCCCTGCCGTCGTGGCGCAGCACCGTCGACCAGGCGCTCGACGCGGTGGGCGCCGCCTTCGACGCGGCGAATCCGCTGCGCCGGCTGCGCCTGCACGGCGACTGCCACCCCGGCAACATCCTCTGGGCGGCGGACGGGCCGCACTTCGTCGACCTCGACGACGCCCTCACCGGCCCGGCCGTGCAGGACCTGTGGATGCTGCTGGCCGGCGACCGCGCCGCGCGCACCCGGCAGCTCGGAGCGGTGCTCGACGGCTACGAGCAGTTCATGGATTTCGACCGCCGCGAGCTGCGCCTCGTCGAGGCGCTGCGCACGCTGCGCATGGTCCATCACAGCGCCTGGATCGCGCGCCGCTGGGCCGACCCGGCCTTCCCGATCGCCTTCCCGTGGTTCGCGAGCCCAGCCTACTGGGCCGACCAGACCGTGCGGCTGCGCGAGCAGCTCGAGACGATGGCCGAGGCGCCGCTCGCGGCGTGACGGTCCGCGCGCGGTGCCCGGTCAGGCCAGCAGCATCGTGTTGACGCGCTTCACGTAGGCCGCCGGGTCCTCGAGCTGGCCGCCTTCGGCCAGCAGCGCCTGGTCGAACAGGATGTTCGCCAGGTCGTCGAAATGCGCGCTCGCATCCAGCCGCTTGACGAGCGCGTGCTCGGCATTCACTTCCAGGATCGGCTTGCCCGCCGGCGCGTTCTGGCCGGCCTGCTTGAGCAGCCGCGCGAGGTGGCCGCTCATGTCGCCGTCGTCGGCGACCAGGCAGGCGGGCGAGTCGACCAGGCGCGTGGTGACGCGCACGTCCTTCGCGCGGTCCTTCAGCGCTTCCTTCAGGCGGTCGAGGATGGGCTTGAAGGCCTCGGCGGCCTGCTCCGCCTGCTTCTTCTCGGCCTCGTCCTGCAGCTTGCCCAGGTCCACCGAGCCCTTGGCCACGCTCTGCAGCGGCTTGCCGTCGAACTCGTACAGGTGGCTGAGCATCCACTCGTCGACGCGGTCGGTCAGCAGCAGCACCTCGATGCCCTTCTTGCGGAAGATCTCGAGCTGCGGGCTGCTCCTGGCCGCGGCCAGCGTGTCGGCGGTCACGTAGTAGATCGCCTCCTGGCCCTCCTTCATGCGGCCCACGTAGTCGGCGAACGACACGCCTTCGTCGGCCTGCGTCGAGGCGAACCGCAGCAGCTTGGCCAGGCGCTCCTGGTTGGCGTGGTCCTCGCCGACGCCCTCCTTCAGCACGACACCGAAGTCCTTCCAGAACTTCGCGTACTTCTCGCGCTCGGCGGCGTCCTCGCTGTCGGCCAGGCCTTCGAGCATCGACAGCACGCGCTTGGTCGAGCCTTCGCGGATCGCCTTCACGTCGCGGCTTTCCTGCAGCAGCTCGCGGCTGACGTTCAGCGGCAGGTCGGCCGAGTCGATCACGCCCTTGACGAAGCGCAGGTACACCGGCATCAGCGCCTCGGCATCGTCCATGATGAAGACGCGCTTGACGTAGAGCTTGACGCCGCCGCGCTTGTCGCGGTTCCACAGGTCGAACGGCGCCTTCGCCGGGATGTACAGCAGCTGCGTGTACTCGCTGCGGCCCTCGACGCGGTTGTGCGTGTAGGCCAGCGGCGCCTCGGTGTCGTAGCTGAGCTGCTTGTAGAACTCCTCGTACTGCTCGGGCGTGATGTCGGCCTTGGCGCGCGTCCACAGCGCCGCGGCCTTGTTCACCGGCGCCCACTCGTCCTTGACGACCTGCTTGCCGGCCTCGGCGTCCCACTCCTCCTTGCGCATCAGGATGGGCAGCGAGATGTGGTCGGAGTACTTGCCGATGATCGAGCGCAGCTTCCAGCTCGCGAGGAACTCCTCCTCGCCGTCGCGCAGGTGCAGCGTGACGCTGGTGCCGCGCGCCGGCCGCGTGATCGACTCGACCTCGAAGTCGCCGCTGCCCTCGGACGACCAGCGCACGCCTTCCTCGGGCGGCAGGCCGGCGCGGCGCGACTCGACGGTGATGCGGTCGGCGACGATGAAGCCGCTGTAGAAGCCCACGCCGAACTGGCCGATGAGCTGCGCGTCCTTCTTCTGGTCGCCCTCGAGCCGGGCCATGAACTCGCGTGTGCCGCTCTTGGCGATGGTGCCCAGGTTGGCCACCGCCTCCTCGGTCGACAGGCCGATGCCGTTGTCGGTGATCGTGATCGTCTTGGCCTCGGCGTCGAAGGCGACCCGGACCTCGAGGTTCGGCGCGTCCTCGAGCAGCTGCGGGTGGTTCAGCGCCTCGAAGCGCAGCTTGTCGCAGGCGTCCGACGCGTTCGAGACCAGCTCGCGCAGGAAGATCTCCTTGTTCGAGTACAGCGAATGCGTCACGAGGTGCAGGATCTGCTTGACCTCGGCCTGGAACGAAAGGGTTTGCTTGTCCATGGGTGTCTTCTCGTCGTGATGGCGCGTGCCGGCCTCCTGCCGGCGGGCAAGAGTATGGGGGCGCCGCGCGGGCTTTCAAGGCCTGGCGAAATCCCGACCCTGGGCAGGGTCGGGACGCGGTGCTACCGTCGCCCCCGCGATCCACCCGGCAGGAGACCGTCCCATGGCGACCCTCGATGTCAACGGCCAGAAGCGCGAGCTCGACGCCGAGCCCGACACCCCGCTGCTGTGGGTGCTGCGCGAGCAGCTCGGCCTGACCGGCACCAAGTACGGCTGCGGCATCGCCCAGTGCGGCGCCTGCACGGTCCATGTCGACGGCGTGCCCACGCGCTCGTGCGTGCGGCCGGTGTCGAGCCTGGAGCCGGGGCAGAAGATCGTCACCATCGAGGGGCTGGCGCCCGGCGCCTCTCATCCGCTGCAGAAGGCCTGGCTCGAGATGGACGTGCCGCAGTGCGGCTTCTGCCAGTCCGGCATGCTGATGGCCGCCGCGGCGCTGCTGAAGGCCAAGCCCAGGCCGACCGACGCCGACATCGACGCGGCGATGAGCAACATTTGCCGCTGCGGCACCTACAACCGCGTGCGCGCGGCCATCAAGCGCGCCGCCGGCCTGCCGACGACGCGCGCCTGACCCGGGAGCACCGCCCATGGACACCCCGCTCGGTTCCCTGTCGCGCCGCGGCTTCCTCGGCGCCTCGGCCGCCGCCACCGGCCTGGTCGTCGGCTTTCACGTGCCCTTCGCCGCGCACGCCCAGGGCGCCGCGGCGCCGGACGAGGTCAACGCCTGGGTCGTGATCCGGCCGGACGACACCGTCGTGATCCGCATCGCGCGCTCCGAGATGGGCCAGGGCACGCTCACCGGCCTGGCGCAGCTGGTCGCCGAGGAGCTGGACTGCGACTGGGCCCGCGTCACCACCGAGTACCCGACGCCCGGCCAGAACCTCGCGCGCAACCGCGTCTGGGGCAACTTCTCGACCGGCGGCAGCCGCGGCATCCGCGAGTCGCACGACTACGTGCGCAAGGGCGGCGCCACCGCGCGGTTGATGCTCGTGCAGGCGGCCGCGGACCGCTGGTCGGTGCCCGCGGCCGAATGCCGCACGGCCGCCGGCGTGATCTCCCACGGCCCCAGCGGGCGCACGCTGCGCTACGGCGAGGTGGCCGACGCCGCCGCCAGGCTGACGCCGCCGGCCGAGGTGACGCTGAAGGACCCGAAGTCCTGGCGCATCGCCGGCCGCAGCGTCCAGCGCCTGGACACGCGCGCCAAGCTCGACGGCAGCCAGGTCTACGGCATGGACCTGAAGCTCCCGGGCCTGCTCAATGCCGCGATCCGCGACTGCCCGGTGTTCGGCGGCCGGCTCAAGTCCTTCGACGCGGCGGCGATCGCGTCGCGACCCGGCGTGCGCAAGGTCGTGCGCGTGGGCGACACCGCGGTCGCGGTCGTGGCCGACACCTGGTGGCGCGCGCGGACCGCGCTCGACGCCCTGCCCGTCGAATGGGACGAGGGGCCGAACGCGAGCGCCTCGAGCGCCGGCGTCGCCGCCGTGCTGCGGGCCGGACTGGACGCCCCCGAGGCCGCGGTGGGCCACCAGGTCGGCGATGCGAAGGCGGCGCTCGCCGGCGCGTCGCGTCGCGTCGAGGCGGTCTACGCCTATCCGCACCAGAACCACGCGACGATGGAGACGATGAACGCCACCGTGCGCTACACGCCCGAGCGCTGCGAGGTCTGGACGCCGACGCAGAACGGCGAGGCCGCGCTCGCCGCGGCCGCCGAGGCCGCCGGCTTGCCGCCGGCGAAGTGCGAGGTCTACAAGCTGCACCTGGGCGGCGGCTTCGGCCGGCGCGGCGCGGTGCACGACTGGGTGCGCCAGGCGGTGCTGATCGCCAAGGAGCTGCCGGGCACGCCGGTGAAGCTGATCTGGTCGCGCGAGGAAGACATGACGCACGGCCGCTACCACCCGGTGACGATGTGCAAGCTGCAGGCCGGGCTCGACGACAAGGGGGCGCTGACCGCGCTGCACCTGCGGATCTCGGGCCAGTCGATCCTCGCCGGCGTGGCGCCGCAGAACATCAAGGACGGCAAGGACCCGGTGGTCTTCCAGGGCCTGAACGCGCCCGGCCCCGAGGCGTCGATCGGCTACACGGTGCCGAACCTGCTGATCGACCACGCGATGCGCAACCCGTCGGTGCCGCCGGGCTTCTGGCGCGGCGTGAACCTGAACCAGAACGCGATCTACCTCGAGTGCTTCATCGACGAGGTGGCGCACGCGGCGGGGCAGGACCCGCTGGCCTTCCGCCGCGCGCTGATGGCGCAGCACCCGAAGCACCTCGGCGTGCTCGAGGCCGTGGCCGAGCGCGCCGGCTGGGGCCGGCCGGCACCGAAGGGTGTCTTCCGCGGCATGGCGCAGACCATGGGCTTCGGCAGCTACGTCGCGGCCTGCGCCGAGGTGTCGGTCAGCGACGCGGGCGAGCTCACGATCCACCGCATCGTCGCCGCCACCGACTGCGGCCACGCGGTCAATCCGCAGCAGATCGAGGCCCAGGTCGAGGGCTCGTTCGCCTACGGCCTGTCGGCCGCGCTGTACGGCGAATGCACGGTCAAGAACGGCCGCATCGAGCAGACCAACTTCGACACCTACCCGGTGATGAAGATGGACCGGATGCCGCGCGTCGAGACGATCGTCATGCCCTCGGGCGGCTTCTGGGGCGGCGTCGGCGAGCCGACGATCGCGGTCGCCGCGCCGGCGGTGCTGAACGCGATCTTCGCGGCCATAGGCAAGCGCATCCGCGAGCTGCCGCTGAAGCACCACGACCTGCGCCGGGCGTGACGGGCATGCAGCGTGCCGCCTGCGCGGGCCTGGCCGCCCTCGGCACGGGGCTGGCGCTGGCCGGACCGGTGACGCCCTACGAGGTGGTCGGCGACGCGATCCCCGCGCCGCTCACCGCCGAGCCCGGCGACCCGGCGCGCGGCCGGGCGATCGTCACCAGCCGGCAGACCGGCCTGTGCCTGCTGTGCCACCGCGGCCCGTTCCCCGAAGAGCGCTTCCAGGGCACGCTCGCCCCCGACCTGGCCGGTGCGGGCCGGCGCTGGTCGGAGGGCCAGCTGCGCCTGCGGGTGGTCGATGCGCGGCGCCTGAACCCCGACAGCCTGATGCCGGCCTACCACCGCGTCGACGGGCTCGCGCGCGTCGCCACGGCCTGGCGCGACCGCCCGGTGCTCGACGCGCAGCAGGTCGAGGACGTCGTCGCGCTGCTGCGCACGCTGCGCTGAACGCATGGACACCGACCGCGGCTGGACCCGACGCGAGGCGCTGCACGGCGCCGGCGCCGTGCTGCTGGCCGTGGCCTGGCGCCCGGCGCGGGCCGACGCCGCCGAACTCGAGGCGGCGATCCGGCAGTGGAGCGGCGGGGCGCCGGTGCGCGAGGGCCGCGTGCACTTCGACGTGGCGCCGCTGGTCGACAACGGCAACACGGTGCCGGTGAGCGTCGAGGTCGACAGCCCGATGAGCACCGCCGACCACGTCAGCGCGATCGCGCTGTTCAACGAGAGCAACCCGCTGCGCGACATCGCGCGCTTCCGCCTCGGACCGCGCTGCGGGCGCGCCCGCGTCGGCACGCGCATCCGCCTGGCGACCTCGCAGAAGCTGGTCGCGGTGGCGCGCCTGTCGGACGGCAGTTGCTGGTCGCACACCGTCGAGGTCGTCGTGACGCTGGCCTCGTGCATCGAGTGACGGGGCCGTCTCGTGCCGCACCCCGTCCCGCCCACCGCCTGCTGAGGAGCGCTGCCCATGGCCCGCGCCATCGTCACCGTCCCGCCCAGCGCCCGGCGCGGCGAGATCATCGAGATCCGCACGCTGCTCGCGCACCCGATGGAGTCGGGCTTCCGCAGCGACGCCGAGGGGCGCACCGTGCCGCGCGACATCGTGCGCCGCTTCACCTGCACGCACGACGGCGAGCCGATCTTTGCGGCCGAGTTCTTCCCGTCGATCGCGGCGAACCCGTACCTGAGCTTCCCGACCGTCGCCACGGCCAGCGGCACGCTGGTCTTCACCTGGGAGGGCGACAACGGCTTCGTGCACACCGAGTCGGTGGCCCTGGTCGTCACATGAACCGACGCGCCCTCGCCGCCGGGCTGCTGCTGGCCGCGGCCGCGGTCGGGGCGGCCGCGCAGGTCGATGCGCGCCGTTCGGGCTTCGAGTTCATGGGCCCGGCCACGCAGGCGCTGCAGCGCGACGACACGCAGAACCCGGCGATGCTCGCGGTGCGCGACGGCGAGGCGGCCTGGTCGCGCGCCGACGGCGAGGCGCGCCGCGCCTGCGCCGACTGCCACGGCGACGCCGCCACGTCGATGCGCGGCGTGGCGCCGCGCTACCCGGCCTTCGACGCCGCGCTCGGCGAGCCCGTCACGCTCGGCCAGCGCATCGAGCAGTGCCGCGTGTCGCAGCAGCGCGCCGCGCCGCGTTCGACCGAGGCGGCGCCGGCCCTGGCGCTCGAAGCCTGGGTCGCGCTGGCCTCGCGCGGCCTGCCGATCGCGCCCGACGACGACCCTCGGCTGGCGCCGTTCCGCGACCGCGGCCGGCGGCTCTTCGAACAGCGCCTCGGGCAACTCGACCTGTCGTGCGCGATGTGCCACGAGCGCCATGCGGGCGGGCGCCTCGGCGGCAGCCCGATCCCGCAGGCGCACCCCACCGGCTACCCGCTGTACCGCCTCGAATGGCAGGCGCTGGGCTCGCTGCAGCGGCGGCTGCGCGGCTGCCTCGCGGGCGTGCGCGCCGAGCCCTTCGGCTTCGGTTCGCGCGAACTCGTCGACCTCGAGCTGCACCTGATGGAGCGCGCCCGCGGCCTGCCGCTCGAGACGCCGGCGGTGCGGCCATGACAACGGACGCGCCGCCGGCCGACGCCGTGATCGCCGACACGCGCCGCTGGCTCGAGCGGGCCGTGATCGGCCTGAACCTGTGCCCGTTCGCGAAGGCCGTGCACGTGCGCGGGCAGATCCGCTGGGTCGTGAGCGCGGCGGCCGACGTCGAGTCGCTGGCCCACGACCTGCAGCGCGAACTGCTCGCGCTGCACGCGGCCGACCCGGCGCAGGTCGACACGACGCTGCTGATCCATCCCCAGGTGCTCGCCGACTTCCGCGCCTACAACCGTTTTCTCGGCGTGGCCGAGGCGTTGGTCGAAACGCTGGGGCTCGAAGGCGAACTGCAGGTCGCGAGCTTCCACCCCGGCTACCGCTTCGCCGGCACGCCCGCGAAGGACGCGGCGAACTTCAGCAACCGCTCGCCCTTCCCGATGCTGCACCTGCTGCGCGAGGCCAGCATCGAGCGCGCCGTCGCCGCCTTTCCCGACGCCGCCCGGATCTACGAACGCAACATCGACACGCTGCGCCGGCTGGGCGCCGACGGCTGGCGCCGGCTCTGGGTGGACGACGCCGAGGGCGGCGACTCCCCGCACAAGCCCTGAGGGCGCGACCCGGGTTTTTCCCGATGAACGGCCCGCCGGCCGGTGATTAAATTGCGCCGCAATGGAACCGCTTCCACCGCGTCACCGGGTGCAGGGGTTTCGTGCCTCCCCCGGGCCTGCCGCGCATCCCTGGCCGACGCCCGATCACCTGCCCGACGCCGACGCTGCATGCCGAACCCGACCGTCCCGCCCTTGAACATCCCCGCCGACGCGGTGGCGTCGCGCCCCGACTTCCTGCTGGGCACTGCCACCGCCTCGTACCAGATCGAGGGCTCGGTCGACGCCGACGGCCGGCTGCCGAGCATCTGGGACAGCTTCTCCGCCACGCCCGGCAAGGTGCTCAACGGCGACACCGGCGCGCTCGCCTGCGACCACTACCGCCGGTGGGAGTCCGACGTCGAGCTGATCGCCGGACTGGGCATCGACGGCTACCGCCTGTCGATCGCCTGGCCGCGCGTGATGCACGCCGACGGCCGGCCCAACGAGCGCGGCCTGGACTTCTACCGCCGCCTGCTCGACCGCCTGAACGACAAGGGCCTGAAGACCTACGTCACGCTCTACCACTGGGACCTGCCGCAGCACCTGCAGGACCGCGGCGGCTGGGTCGAGCGCGACACGGCGCAGCGCTTCGTCGACTACGCCGACCTGATGAGCCGGCAGCTCGCGGGCCGCGTCACCGCCTGGGCCACGCTGAACGAACCCTGGTGCTCGGCCTTCCTCGGCCACGGCAACGGCCACCACGCCCCCGGGCACCGCGACCTGCGCGAGGCCACGCAGGCCATGCACCACCTGCTGCTCGGCCACGGCCTGGCGCTGCCGGTGCTGCAGGCCAACGACCCGGGCTCGAAGAAGGGCATCGTCGCCAATGTCGGCGCCGTGCGCGCCGCGACCGACAGCGCCGCCGACCGCGACGCGGCGCACCTGTCGCTGACGATGCAGAACCAGTGGGTGCTCGACCCGCTTTTCGAGGGGCGCTACCCCGAGGACCTGTTCCGCCTGTGGCCCGGCACGCAGCCGCGCGTGCAGGACGGCGACATGGACGTGATCTCGCGCCCGCTCGACTTCCTGGGCATCAACTACTACTTCCGCACCAACGTGCGCGCCGACGGCCAGGGCGGCATCGCCGAAGAGCCTTTGCCCGGCGTCGAGCGCACCCAGATGGGCTGGGAGGTCTATCCCGACGGCCTGCGCGACCTTCTGATCGACTTCAAGCGCCGCTACCGCGCGCTGCCGCCGATCTACATCACCGAGAACGGCATGGCCAGCGACGACCGCGTCGAAGCCGGCCGCGTGCACGACGCGCAGCGCATCCGCTACCTCGAGCGCCACCTGAACGCGGTGGACGAGGCCGTCAAGGCGGGCGTCCCCGTCAACGGCTACTTCGTGTGGTCGTTGATGGACAACTTCGAGTGGGCCTTTGGCTACGAACGGCGCTTCGGCATCGTTCACGTCGACTACGACAGCCAGGTGCGCACGCTGAAGGACAGTGCGCTCGCGCTGCAGGCTTTCCTGAAGGCCCGCCGCGGGGGCTGACTGGCAGTTCTTCCCGACCGGCCGCGAGGCCCGAGACCCACCGGCCGACTGG
>Ga0116176_10004498_pt1 | contig 10128 bp, 11 predicted proteins | sample AD_STIC08_MetaG_FD_89803 | JGI IMG/M metagenome (GOLD analysis project Ga0116176, IMG submission 89803) | Active sludge microbial communities of municipal wastewater-treating anaerobic digesters from USA - AD_STIC08_MetaG | ecosystem: Engineered > Bioreactor > Anaerobic > Digestate | place: USA... | reverse complement strand
CCTGAGGCGATGAACGCCCCCGCCGCACCCCGCCCGGGCCCGCCGCTGTGGCTGCTAGCCGAGCTGACCTATCGGTGCCCGCTGCACTGCGTGTTTTGCTACAACCCGGTCGACTTCGCGCGGCAGGAAGACGAGCTCTCGACCGACGACTGGCTGCGCGTGCTGCGCGAGGGCCGCGAACTCGGCGCCGTGCAGCTCGGCCTGTCGGGCGGCGAACCGCTGCTGCGCGACGACCTCGAGATCATCGTCGCCGAGGCGCGGCGCCTGGGCTACTACAGCAACCTGCTGACCTCGGGGGTCGGGCTCACGGCCGCGCGCGCCGCGGCGCTCAAGGAGGCCGGCCTCGACCACGTGCAGCTGTCGTTCCAGGACTCGACGCGCGAGATGAACGACTTCCTCTCGCACACCAAGACCTTCGAGCTGAAGAACAAGGTCGCCAAGCTCATCAAGGACCAGGGCTGGCCGATGGTGATGAACGTCGTCATCCACCGCCTGAACATCGACCACATCGACCGCATCATCGGCATGGCCCACGAGATGGGCGCCGAATACCTCGAGCTCGCGAACACGCAGTACTACTCGTGGGCCTACGTGAACCGCGAGCAGCTGCTGCCCACGCACGAGCAGCTGCGCCATGCCGAGGCGGTCACCGATGCCTGGCGCGCCAAGCTCGGCGACGCGATGCGCCTGTTCTTCGTCGCGCCCGACTACCACGAGGGCAAGGCCAAGCGCTGCGTGAACGGCTGGGGCAGCACCTTCATGACCATCGCGCCGGACGGCGGCGTGCTGCCCTGCCACACGGCCCGCATGCTGCCCGGGCTGAGCTTCCCGAACGTGCGCGAGACGAGCCTGCGCGCAGCCTGGTTCGACTCCGAAGGTTTCAACCGCTACCGCGGCACGGGCTGGATGAAGGAGCCCTGCGCGAGCTGCGCGCACAAGGAAGAAGACCTCGGCGGCTGCCGGTGCCAGGCCTACATGCTGGCCCACGACGCCGAGGCGGCCGACCCGGTGTGCCGCTTCAGCCCGCAGCACGCGCTGGTGCAGGCTGCCGTGGCCGAGGCCGCCCGGCCCAAGGTCGCGGAGCACCCCTTGGTGTTCCGCGACCCGGTCAACTCGCGCCGCCTGAGCGAACCCTCGGCCTGAGCCGGCCCGCCCGGGCCGCTGGACTGATCAGCCCAGGTAGATGTCGTCGCTTCCGCGGCCGCGGCGCTCGTCGGTGCGCGCATCGTCGGCGCCCCGGGCGCGGCGCGGCGCGCCCTTGACATCGTCGGCACCGCGACCGCGACGCTGCTCGAGCAGCAGGTCGTCGGCGCCACGGCTCTGCGAGGGCTGGGCGGCGATGCCGTCGTCGGCACCGCGGCCCTGGCGGACATGGCCCGGTGCGTCGTCGGCACCACGGCCCTGACGGACATGGCCCGGTGCGTCGTCGGCGCCACGGCCCTGACGCACGTGACCCGGTGCGTCGTCGGCGCCGCGGCCCTGGCGGACGTGGCCCGGCGCGTCATCGGCACCCCGGCCGCGCCGCAGGTCGTCGTCGCTGCTGCTGCTCGAGCTGTCGTCGCTGCCGCGGCCCTGGCGGGAGCCGGCCGACGAGTCGTCACTGCGCGAGGTCGACGCATCGTCGCTGCCGCGGCCCTGACGGCTCGAGCCGGACGAGTCGTCGCTGCTGCGCGAACCCGACCTGCTGCCGCTGCCGGAGGAATCGCTCGAACCCGACTTGCTTGCGCTGCCCGACGAGTCGCTCGAGCCCGACTTGCCGCTGCCCGAGGAACCGGACCCCGACGAGCCCGACGTGCTGCTGCCGCTGCCCGACGAGCCACCACCGCCGCGCGCCACGAGGATCGGGGCGGCGTCGAACGTCGACAGCTTCAGGTCGGCGCTGTAGTCCTTCGCCGGCAGATGAGCGGCTTGGGCACCGACGGCGCAGATCAGGGACAGGCCGAGGGCCAGGGTGGTTTGCTTGAACAGGTGCTTCATCTCGATCTCCATGAGTGAATGGGAAATTTTTCCCACATGCTCCTCAATGCAGCTCCCGTGCCTGAATCGCCCGCGCCGGGTCGACTCGCCAAGCCGTTGATTTCATTGACTTCGCTTCTGACGCGAAACCCGACCTCGGCCGTTGCGGGGGATATGCCCCAAGCGCCGGGGCCCAAGACGGGGGACTTGCCCCAGCGACCCCACGCCCGAGCGCGGCGCCGGGACGGCTTCCCGGAACGGGCCCGCAGCGCGACAATTCGCAATCCGATGGCTTCGTGGGAGCACGTGATGCCGCTGATCCGACCCGTTGCCCTGTTCCTGACTTCGTTCTTCGTGCTTTCCGCGTCCGCGGCGGGCCGGGTCGAGGTCCGGGTCGCCGACGATCGCCAGTTCGTCGATGTCGGCGGTTCACCGTCGGAACGCGCCGCGAACCTGGCGGTGCTGGTCCGGCACTTCGAGTCCCTCGGCGCACGCCTGCCGGACGGCCGGACCCTGTCGATCGACGTGCTCGACGTCGACCTGGCCGGGCACCTGAAGCCGGTGCGTGGCGGGCCGGATCGACTGCGTGTCGTCGAAGGCGGTGTCGACGGGCCGGTCTTGCAGCTGCGCTACGAACTCCGATCCGCCGACCGGACGCTGGCCTCGGGCACCGAAAGCCTGAGCGACCCCAGTTTCCTGGTCGGGCACGAGGGCGAGGTTCGGCGCGAGCCGCTGGCCCGTGAGCGACGCCTGATCGACACCTGGTTCGCCCGCCGCTTCGCCACGGACGACGCCAGCACGGCCCCCTGAGGTCGCCGTCGGGGGCACCACCCGACTCGAGGGGTTCCTGCGGCCGATCCTGCATCCAGGGGATGCAGGGCCGAGGGTGTCGGCGCGACCATGGTCCGACCATGAACGCGCTGGCGCACCCGACCCATACCTCCGCGGCGACCCCGGGTCCGCGTCTGGCGGGGCGCCCGGCCTCGCGCGTGGCCTCGGTGATCCGGGCCGCGGGGCTGGAGGCGCAGCAGAGGCGCTGGATCTTCCAGGCGGGTTGGCAGCGCGCGCGGCCGACGGCGGCGGCGGTGGCCGACGCCGCGGACGATCGCTGGATCGACGTCCACTCCGAGGCGTCCCGCGGGCCGGCCCGGCTGCATGCCCGCTGGCTCTCGCAGGCCGACCCGCACGCGCCGGCGATGCTCTACCTGCACGGCGCCCGCCACGACCTGGGGGCCAGCGAGGCACGCATGCGCCACTGGCACCGGCTGGGCTTTTCAGTGCTGGGCGTCGACTACCGCGGCTTCGGTCGAAGCACGGCGCTGCTGCCTTCCGAAGCGAGCGTGCTCGAGGACGCCGGCGCGGCCTGGTCCTGGCTGTCGGCGCAGCGCGCTTCGGCGCCGCGCTTCGTCTACGGCCATTCGCTGGGCGGCGCCATCGCGATCCAGTTGGCCGCGGCGGAGCACGACCTGAGCGGGCTGATCGTCGAAGGCACCTTCACGTCGGTGCCCGACGTCTACGGCACGCTGCGCTGGGGGTGGCTGCCGCTCGCGCCCTTGATCACGCAGCGCTTCGACTCTGCGCAGCACGTGCGCCGCGTGCGCGCACCCTTGCTCGTCGTGCATGGCAGCGACGACCGTGCGATCCGCCCGAGCCTCGGCCGCGCCTTGTACGAGAACGCGACGTCGCCCAAACGCTTCGTGCTCGTACCGGGTGCCACGCACCACGATGCCCACCTGGTCGGCGAAGCGATGTACCGGCCGGCCTTGCGCGAGCTGTTTTCGTTGCCGTGAGGACGAACGCGATGGGCGGATCCGTCGTGTCGCCATCGCTCGACATCTCACCCCTTCGGTGGATTTCCAGCGAGGCCGCGCTCGCCGATCATTCACCCATCGAAGCCGAAGCGACCCGTCGGCGCCAGGAGAACCCCATGCACTTCCAGGAACGCACCGAAGGCGAGTACCGCATCTACGCCGGTGCCCTTGAGGCCCCGGGCGGCGAAGGCTACATCGCGGCCGTCGTCGTCAATCGCCAGCGCGGCGGCGACCTCCGCCCCCGCGAGGCTTTCCGCGACGAAAAGCTCGCCGGCGGCCACCGCTGGCAGACGGCGGAGGCCGCGCTGCTCTACGCGATCGCACGCGGCCGCGAGATCGTCCGCACCGAGGCGCGCGTGCTGCTGGCGGCCTGAGGCCGCCGCACCGTCACTTGGCCGCGTCGGGCAGTTCGATCTTGACCTCGAGCACCTCGAGGTTGTCCTGGCGCTCGAGGTTGACCTTGATGTGCTCGGACTTGATCGACACGTACTTCGAGATCACCGCGACGAGTTCCTTCTGCAGCGCCGGCAGGTAGTCGGGCCGGCTGCCGCCCCGGCCGCTGCGCTCGTGGGCCAGGATGATCTGCAGGCGCTCCTTGGCGACGCTGGCGGTCTTCTTCTTCTCGCCGAGCAGGAATGAGAGGAAGCTCATCGACTCACCTCCCGCCGAACACGCGCTTGAAGAAGCTCGGCTTCACCGCATCGATGAAGCGCATCGGCTTGGTCTCGCCGAGGAAGCGGGCGACGACGTCCTTGTAGGCTTCCGACACGTCGGTGCCTTTCAGGTGCACGGCCGGGATGCCCTGGTTCGACGCGTCGAGCACGGTCTCGGACTCCGGAACCACGCCGATCAGCGGGATGCGCAGGATCTCCTGGATGTCGTCGAGCGACAGCATCTGCCCACCGACCACGCGCGTCGGGTTGTAGCGGGTGATCAGCAGGTGTTCCTTGATCGGCTCCTTGCCCTCGATGGCCCGCTTGGTCTTCGAGGCCAGCATGCCGAGGATGCGGTCGGAGTCGCGCACCGACGACACCTCGGGGTTGGTGACCACGAGCGCCTCGTCGGCAAAATGCATCGCCATCAGCGCACCGGTCTCGATGCCCGCCGGCGAGTCGCAGACGATGTAGTCGTAGCCCATCCCGGCCAGGTCGTTCAGCACGCGCTCGACGCCGTCCTGCGTGAGCGCCTCCTTGTCGCGCGTCTGCGAAGCCGCCAGCACGCTGAGGTTGTCGCACTGCTTGTCCTTGATCAGCGCCTGGTTCAGGTTGGCTTCGCCGTGGATCACGTTGATCAGGTCGTAGACCACGCGCCGTTCGCAACCCATGATCAGGTCCAGGTTGCGCAGCCCCACGTCGAAGTCGATGACGGCCGTGCGGTGCCCGGCCAGCGCCAGGCCCGAGGCGAAGCTGGCGCTGGTCGTGGTCTTGCCGACCCCGCCTTTGCCGGAGGTGACGACGATGATTCTGGCCATGGGTGGCGGTCCTTTCAGAAGAGGTTCGAAGGGGATCAGCCGCCGAGCGGCTCGACCACGAGGCGTTCGCCGTCCAGGCGCACCTGCGCCGCCTTGCCCAGCACGTCGGCGGGCAGCGCGGTGTCGGTGGTGCGGTAGGTTCCGGCGATCGAGATGAGTTGGGCTTCCATGCAGGTGGCGTAGATGCGTGCCTGCGTGTCTCCCTTCGCACCGGCCACGGCCCGGCCACGCAGCGGCGCATAGACATGGATGCTGCCGTCGGCAATGACCTCGGCGCCGAAATTCACGACACCGAGCACGACGAGGTCACCGCCCCGGGCGTAGACCTGCTGGCCCGACCGCAGCGGCCGATCGACCACGAGCGTGGGCACCGCGGCCGGTGCGGGCACTTCGCGGACGACCTCGTGCACCACCTCGGTCAGCGTCACGAGCGGCTGCGGCTCCGGAGGCGCAGGCACTCGCGGCGAGGGTCCCGGCAGGCCTTCGGGGGCTTCCACCAGGCCGTGCTCGAGCGCGGCGACCATCTGATCGGCGCTTCCTCCCTTGGCGGCCACCGGCACCATGCCGTGGCGGCGCAGCACTGAGAGCAGGGTCGCCATGTCGATCGGACCTTCGACGTCGCGCAACGGCGCGAAGTCGATCACGATCGGGTCGCGCTCGAACAGCCCGGCGGTGCCGGCGGCCATGGCGTCGAGGTCTCGCGCAAGTGCGTCGAGGTCGGTGCTCTTGAGCTGCAGCGCGATGAGGGTCAGCGCGGCACTCTTCAGTTCGAAACTCGAGACGGAATTCGATCGGGCGGCAACGGCCATGGGGCGGCGGGGCTTCCAAAGCGCGCAATTTTACCGGCCGCGATCATCGCCTCCGGCCCGCCGGAGTGTGGTAATCGTTTGTGCCGCCCGCCGCGGCCCGGGCGACTTCAGTGGATGTCGCTGGGACGGACCGCAGGAACCGCGTATTCGCGACCGACGACGGCGCGCGCGTAGAGGTAGTTCTGGCGTGCACGCTCGCTCAGCGTGTCGATCTGCACGCGCCCGGTGGCGTCGCAGGGAAACGTGAGCGCCCGACCTTCGTGGAACAGCGACTGGAAGCGAAGCTCGTAGCGGCAATAGCCAGCCTGGGGCATCGACTCGGTGATCATGGCGCGTTCTCCTAGGCAGGGGCGTGCGGTGCACGTTGCCTGAAGGTTAGAACGCGGCGAGCGGCATTTCCGTGGACCTGCGCCGCGGCGTGGCGTCGGCGCGCGGATGTGCGCGGTGTCCCAATCTGCCTGACAAGACCCTGGGGTGGGCTTGCCCGGCCCGATCGAACCGAGAGATCAGGCGCGCGCGTCGAGCAGCGTGCCGAGCATCGCGTCGGCGGCCCGCACCGAGGCGAGGTTGGCCTCGAAGGCATGCAGGGCCACCCGCTCAGCGACCAGGTCGGTGGCGAGCGACTCGCCTTCGGCTCGCGCGGCCGCCGTCGAGATCGTGACGCTCACGCCGCCTTCCGGCTGCGTCTGCGCCTGGACCGACTGGCGCCGGAATCCCGGCGTCTGCACATTGGCGATGTTGTGGGCGGCAACGCCCATCGCCAGCGACGCCGCCTGCATGCCCGACACACCGATGCTCGACAGTGACATGGTCCACCTCCATCGGGTTGTGTCGGCCGTCCGGTCCGGAACTGAAGGGTCGGGTCCGCATTGGCGAGAACGAATCGGCACAAGCGGGGACTTCGACGAGCGCCACCCTTGACGTGCCGACCGGCGTCCTCCTAGCCTCGGCAAACCTTCCTCCCCGTCCGTCGGAGCGCTGCCATGCCCCCATTCGACAACAACCTGCTGGCCGCCGTGACCGTCACCGCACTGCTGCTGTCGTGGTTCTGGGCGCGGCGTCGCGGCCAGGCCCCCACACGCGACCGGGGCGACGCACTCGACACCATCGCCGACTTTCCGCCGCAGGCGGTGCGCGTGCTGACGCTGACCGAACGCCAGGCCTACGACCTGCTGCAACGTGCCCTGCCCGGCCATCTGGTGCTGGCCCAGGTGCCGCTGTCGCGCTTCATCAGCGTGCCGGCCGTGCAGATGCATGGCGAGTGGTTGAACCGCGTCGGCCGGCTGAGCGTCGACCTGCTGGTGTGCGACAAGAGCTCGAACGTGGTCGCGGCCGTCGAGATCCGCACCGAGCAGGAGTCGCCGCGCAGCCAGAAGCGGCACGCCCGCCTCGCCCGCGTGCTGCAGGCCGCGCGCATTCCGGTCCAGCAATGGGATGCCGCCGCGCTGCCCTCGCCGGCCGAGGTCCGTTCGCGTTTCGCGGCGCTGTGGGCGTCCCGGTCGGGCCACGCCGCCCCGCACTCGGTGCAGGCCAGCGCCATGCTGCCCGTGCCCGACATCATGGAGGTCCTCGAACTCGGCGACGAGGCCTTCGCCAACGCCGAGCAACTCGAGCCGGTGCCATCGGGCTTCTTCGACGACCTCGACTTCGGCTCGGCCTCGACGGCGAAACAGTGAGCGCCTGCGCCGGCCACGGCGCGGCAGCGCGACACCCCGACGAGGGACAGGCGCACGGCCCCTGCGCTGCGATACTCGCAGGCGAAAGGTGCCCTCCCACTTGACGACACCACGGCCCGACGCCGCTCCCCCTCAGGACCCCAGGGAAACCGCTGCGCCGCTCGTGCCCGACGCCGGGCCACGTGAGCTCGTGGCCGACGAGCAACTGCGCATGGTGCTGTCGCACACGCGCAGCGGCACGCTGGTCGCCACGGCGTTCGCGCTGTTGATGGCGGTCTACCTGCACGGCACGGTGCCGCCGGTGCATGTGCGGGCGTGGGTGGTGGCCAAGGTGCTGGTCGCGGTGGCCCGCATCGCCGCGGCGGCGCTCCATGCACGGCGCGGCCAGCCGGGCGGCGCGGCATGGCGCCGGCTGACCTATGGGCTGCTCGCGCTCGACGGCGCGGTCTGGGGCCTGGCCGGCTGGCGGTTGATGTCCGAGTCCACGACGCTGGCCGCCTTGATCGGCGCCGCGCTTGCCTGCGTCACCTGCGTGGCCACCTTCGGATTGCAGGTGCGCGTGGCCGCCACCGCCGCCTACGTCGTTCCGATCCTCGCGCCCACGGCCGTGGGCCTGCTGGCGCGCGGCGACGACTTCGGCCTGATCGGCGGCATCGGCCTGCCGATGCTGCTGGGGCTGCAACTGCTCACCGCTCGCGGCGCCGACCAGCGCTTCTCGGCCGGCGTGCAACTGCGCCTGCAGGCGCAGGCCCTGGTGATGGAGAAGGACGCTGCGCTGCAACTCGCGCACCGCCAGCGCGCGGCCAAGGCGCAGTTCCTCGCGAACATCAGCCACGAACTGCGCACGCCGCTGCACGGCATCCTGGGCCTGGCCCGGTTGCTGCACGTCGATGCACGCGACCCCGCCGTCGCCCACCGGGTGGAGCTGATCGAGGCGTCGGGCACGCACCTGCTCGGCCTGATCAATGACCTGCTCGACGCCTCGCGCATCGAGACCGGCCGGTTCGCCGTTCGCGAGGGCCGCTTCGAACTCGTCGGCCAGGCCGCGAGCGTGGCCGACATCTTTGCACTGCGCGCCCGCGACAAGGGGTTGGAGTTCGACTTCAGGAACGACTTCGAACGTCCGTACTGGGTCAGCGGCGACGCGGCACGGTTCCGCCAGGTGCTGCACAACCTGCTCGGCAATGCGATCAAGTTCACCCAGCGCGGCGCGATCCGGGTCGAGGTGACGGCCGGCGCCGCGGCCGACCGCGTCGACGTCACGGTCAGCGACACCGGCCCGGGCATCGCCGCCGCCCACCTCGCCACCGTGTTCGACGCGTTCCGCCAGCTCGACGGCGGGGCCGACCAGCCGGCCACCGGCGCCGGGCTGGGCCTTACGATCGCGCGCGAAATCGCCCAGGCCATGGGCGGGGACATCACGGTGCGCAGCGAGCCCGGGAAGGGCTCGACCTTCGTCTTCAGCGCCCGCCTGCCTGCCGCGCCGGTGGCCCCGCCCGAGACCGGGGCCAGCGCGCCCGACGAGCTCGCGCTGCCACCGATCGGTCTGCGACGCGTGCTGGTGGCGGACGACGACGACGTCAACGCGCTGATCATCGGCGCGTACCTGGCGCAACTGGGCATCGAGCACGAACGCGTGTCCGATGGCCGCCAGGCCGTGGGGCGTGCCCTGCGCGAGACCGAGCGGCCCGACCTGGTGCTGATGGACTGGCGCATGCCGGTGCTCGATGGCCTGGCCGCGACCCACGAGATCCGCAGGCAGGAGCAGACCCTGGGCCTGCCCCGCGTGCCCATCGTCGCCCTGACCGCCACCGCCGCCGACGAGGACCGCCAGCAGTGCCTGGCCGCGGGCATGGACGACTTCCTCGCGAAGCCCTTCACGCAGGAGCAGCTGCGCAAGCTGCTCGTCGACTGGGGCGGCGCCGGCGCGTGCGGCAGCCTCACGGGCTTCGGCGGCCCGCTGTGACGACGGTTCAGGCCGCGACGGCCGCCTGGGCGTGAACCGGCTCGGCGTCCGCCTGCGGCACGTCGTCGAAGAGCTGCAGGTCGGGGTGGAAGGTGTCGATCATGAACGGATACAGCCCGTGCTTGGCCGCCAGCCAGGTGCGCTCGGCGGCGGTCACGTCGAACGCGAGGATGCGGTGCGGCAGGCCGCCCGCGTGCGCCAGCGGCACGCGGTCGTCGGGGCCGAGCACGTCACGGAAGCCGAGCCGCCGGTAGATCCGGATCAGCGCATCGCTGCGTGCGCCGATCACCATCTCGTCAATGCCCGCCCAGAAACTCGCGCCGTAACACTGGCAGCACGGTTGTGCCGAGGTCACCAGGCTGTAGCGCACGCCGTCGTCGTTGAGCCGGAATTTCTGCAGGCGCTGCTGTGCGGTCATGAAGGCCATGATCTCGGCGTG
>Ga0116176_10004494_pt1 | contig 10133 bp, 6 predicted proteins | sample AD_STIC08_MetaG_FD_89803 | JGI IMG/M metagenome (GOLD analysis project Ga0116176, IMG submission 89803) | Active sludge microbial communities of municipal wastewater-treating anaerobic digesters from USA - AD_STIC08_MetaG | ecosystem: Engineered > Bioreactor > Anaerobic > Digestate | place: USA... | reverse complement strand
TTGAGTTTTAAAAGACGCCCCAGACGGGGTGTCTTTTTGAATAAAACAGGAGGAGATATGTTTAATATTCTTATTGTCGAAGATGATAAATCCATAGCAAGACTTTTGGAACTGGAGCTCTCACACGAGGGCTATAACACAAAGATTGCCTACGATGGAGAACAGGCCGTACAGTTCTATGAAAATTTTAAGCCTGATGTGATATTATTAGATATCATGCTTCCCAGGATGAATGGCTTTGAGGTTGCAAAAGCCGTAAGAGACTACGATAAAGATGTAGGCATAATAATGCTTACAGCTAAGGGTGAGCTTGAAGACAGGGTTCACGGGCTGAAAAGCGCAGATGACTATGTGATAAAGCCTTTTGAAATAGAAGAAGTTCTGGCGCGTATAAAGTCTCTGCTCAGAAGACTTGGAAAGTCTAAAGAGCTTCTTAGAGCCGGCAGCATTGAGATATATCCCGAAAAGATGCAGGTCTTTGTAAAGGAAAATGAAATTCATCTTAGTCTTACAGAGTTTAATATACTTAAGCTCCTTGTTATTAATAAAGACCTTGTGGTCAGCAAAGAAAAGATTATGGAAGAGGTATGGGGATACAGTGAGGACGAAAACCTCAACGTTGTTGAAGTTTACGTAAACTACCTCCGTAAAAAGCTCGGGGAAGGTTCCGACTATATAAAAACCGTGCGAGGTGTTGGCTACGTCATCAGAGAGAGTGAGCAACAACAAAATTAGTTCAGTTTTAAGGCTTACAATAATTTTTACAGTTGCCATGGTTTTTGTGGTGGTATATGTTTCCCTTTTCCTGAGGGTAATTGTTGCCAATGAATCTGTGAAAACCTATAGCAAAATTTTCATAAACCAAGTCAGCCCTCCCAGATCAAAGGGAATTTACGATGTTGACAAGCTGCTTCCGCAGGATCTTTTAAGCTTTCTTGAAAATATAGAAACCACCAACAGCATTACTAAAAATCTTACCTCTGGAAAGATTGTAATAATAGACGGAAAGGTTCTCAGCGATCCATACAATATGATCGATAAAAAGTTCAATCTTTCAAACCCTCCATCTATATATAAGTTCAACGGAATATACTTTATATTTGTCAAATTCATCGTTTTTGAGAATTCCATTCTGACCATAGGAGGACCTTCTCTTGAATATACTGCTTTTATAGAAACCTTTGACTACGTTACCGTCATGATGATAATATTCGGATCTTTTTTCGGGCTTTTCATTTCCTATGTTCTTGCAGTCAGAACCCTAAGACCTGTAATACATATATCCAGACAGATTTCAAAAATAGATGTAGAATCTCTTGAACAAAGAATTCCGCAGCAGGAGACCCTGGAATTTCAGATTCTCTCAGATAGACTCAACTCCATGCTTCAGAGACTGCAAAGTGGTTATGAAACGCAAAAACAATTTGTATCAGATGTTTCTCATGAATTACGGACTCCCCTTACAACGGTATCCGGATATATATCTATGCTTAAGCGCTGGGGACTTAAGGATGAAACCATACTGAACGAATCAATCCAAAGTCTTGAAAAATCAACAGAGTACCTTAAAGATCTTATTGAAAAACTTCTTCTTCTCAGCAAGCCGGACTATAACATGGAAATGGAAATCATAGACATTTCTTTGGTTGTAAAAGACGTTACTGATATATACGATAAAAATTCTGTACAGATTAACACTTATGGTCAGCCCTTTGAAGTACTTACCTCTGAAAAGTATCTTTCCATAGTTCTTAAAGTTCTTATTGACAATGCCCTGAAGTTCTCAGAAAAAAAACAGGTAGACATCTCCTTCGGAGATAACCGTTTGAGTATAAGGGATTACGGAATAGGTATAGAAAAAGAAAAACTCGAAAAAATATTTGACAGGTTCTATAAAGGAAGCTTTTCAAGAAATGAAGGGGGTCATGGCCTAGGACTTTCCATTGCCAAAAAAATCTCCGAAAAGTTAGGAATAGAGATAGAAGTAGAATCAGAGATAAATTCCGGAAGCACTTTTACACTGGTATTCAAAGAAAAAAAGGAGGAATTCTATGATACTCAGGTATAAGGATAAAGAACCTAAAATAGGCAAAAATGTCTTCATTGCCCCAGGAGCAGTTATAATAGGTGATGTCGTAATAAAGGATGGAGCAAGCATATGGTTCAACTGTGTTGTGCGTGGAGATATGGCACCTGTTGAAATAGGTGAAAACTCAAATATCCAGGATAACTGTACGGTTCATACTGCTCAAAACGCACCTGTAAAAATAGGAAACCATGTCACTATAGGACACAATGCTATCGTGCATGCCTGCACCATAGAAAATGATGTACTGATAGGAATGGGTGCAATAATTCTGGACAATGCAATCATAAAGTCTGGAACGGTTATAGCGGCCGGAAGCATTGTCAAGGAAAAAAATATTATGGGGCCGGACGAACTTTATGCAGGCATACCGGCTTCAAAGAAAAAAGAGTTTGACCCTTCACATAGAAAAGAATTAACCGACCATGCAGCCGAGTACTCAAACCTGGCTTTGGAGTATATCAAGGAACTTAAGTAACTTTTCGGTAACTATCCTTAGTTTACGTTACTTGATTTTAATTATAATTTTTATATTTTGTAATGTACGTGCTTGACCGTTAACACATTCAGGGTATTCTTTTATCAGAAAACAATAAAACTTGATACCCGGAGGTGTCGGATTATGAAAAAACTTATGGCAGTTATTATGACTCTGGTTTTGGCTATCGGAATATTTGCAGCATACCCAACTTACAACGGAATTAATGACCCGGCTTACCAGCACGCTTTAAATGGAAACAACCTTGAACTCAACAACAAGACAGTCAATGTGAAGATTATGCAGTGGATATCGGGCAACTTTATTGACAGGGCAACTCTTAACACCGCAAGAGGTCTTAAAGAAGGAGCCAATCTCGTTTCTTCAGATATAGTCCTTACCAAACCCGGACTTGTAAAAGATCAGATATTCGGAGCCATAGCAGTTATTTCAAACGGTCTTGTAGACATAGCAGTTGCAAAAGACAATGTTTATGCTCCTACAAATAAAGTTAATATAAGCGATAATGTAAGCGGTTTAAAATTAGTTGAATTCGATCAGCTAACCAAGCTTCTCGAAGGCGGATACAGTTTTACAAAAGATATAGCCGATGCAATTCCTGCTTCCGGATATACAGTAAGCGGAGCTGTTGTGACGAGCCTCAAGGGAAACTCAAGACTTAACGGAAATCCAACCGGAACAATAGTAGCCCCTGAATTCCTTATAGCCGGAGATATTAACGTTCCTTTCGATATGGGACCTGCAGACAATTACGTAGTTGTATTTGATATAGTAGTAAGCCCAAAAGGAAAGTTCTAAAATAATCAAAACTCCCTGAGAAGATCTCAGGGAGTTTTTTTACATTATTATATTTGCTATCTTATCTTTAACCAGAATGACTTTTTTGACAGGCTTTTCAAGGATTGAGCGGAATCTTTCATTTTCTTTAAGCAGGCATAAGAGTGCATCACTGTCCAATCCTTTGGGAACACTTATAATCCCGCGCATTTTTCCGTTTATCTGAACAGGAAGATCTATACTAGCAGATTCCAAGTACTTCTCGTATCCACTAGGAAAACCGGCATTAAGAACTGTACCTTTACCGCCTTTCATAAGATGTATCTCTTCAGCGATAAACGGTGCAAATATGGCAAGCATCTTGGCCAGGTCAACAACCACAGATCTTTCCATGCAGCTTTCTTTTACTGCTTCATTGCTGAACTCCATAAGGCAGGCAACTGCGGCATTATACTTCATATTTTCTATTGAATAGCTGAATCTGTTTATAGTTTGAGCCATCTTGGTTTTTACAGAGTCACTGCATTTCCCCTCTGGAAGACTGGCTATATCCCATACCCTGTTAAGAAATCTTTGAATGGCATCCATGCCTGAATCTCTGAAATCTCCGCCTTCAAGAAAATTCCCCATAAACATTAGATAAGTTCTGAGACAGTCCACTCCGTGAGTCTCAAAGTAATCGTTGGGATTTATCATATTGCCCTTAGATTTGCTCATCTTTGCACCGTCTTTGAGTATAAGTCCGTGTCCCCTGAAAGAGGAAAAAGGTTCCTCAAATGGCAGGTATCCCAGGTCATGAAGCGCCATGGTTATAAATCTTGAGTACATCAGATGGAGGTTGGCATGTTCATTACCGCCTATATACATCCCCACCGGATACCATTTTTTCACCAGTTCAGTATCAAAAGCTTTCTTATCGTCATTAGGAGAACAATACCTTAAAAAATACCAAGCTGAATCAAGAAAGTTGTCACTTACATCTGTCTCCCTTCTGGCAGGTCTTCCGCATTTGGGGCACACTGTGTTAATAAACTCTTCATTTTTAGCGAGTGGAGATTTTCCGCTTCCGTCAGGAATATAGTCTTTGGTCTGGGGCAGCATGACAGGCAGATCCTCTTCTCTTACCGGAACTGTACCGCAGTGATCACAGTAAATAACAGGAATGGGCGGTCCCCAGTACCTCTGCCTGGAAATACACCAGTCGTGGAGATGAAAGTTGGTCTGTGCTTCAAAATCCGGATGAACTGAACCTACATTTTCTATAAAATCAAGACTCTTGGTTTGCGTATACTTATCGCTGTTTATCATAACTCCATACTCTGTATATGGAAGCTGTGAGTCCTCACATTCAATTACTTTTTTTATAGGAAGATCATATTTTTTTGCAAAAACCCAATCTCTTTCATCATGGGCAGGAACTGCCATAACGGCACCAGTTCCGTAATCGGCTATGACATAATCTCCTATCCAGACCGGTATTTTCTTGCCTGTAAGGGGATGGACCGCATAGCTGCCTGTAAAAATACCGTTCTTTTCTCTTTTTATGGAAGTTCTTGTAGCCATATCCATCTTTCTTACAGACTCTTCAAAAAGTTCAAACTCTTTCTTGATTTCGGGCTTTATAAGCTGCTCAAGGTTCTTATACTCGGGGGCGACCACAATGTAGGTAACACCATATATAGTATCCGGCCTTGTAGTAAAGACCTCAATATATTTTTGGCTGCCGTCAAGTCTGAACTTTATACTTGCACCTTTAGACTTGCCTATCCAGCTTCTCTGAATGTTTTTGGTATTTTCTGTCCAATCTATTTTATCAAGATTATCCAAAAGTTTTTCGGAATATTTAGTTATTTTAAAGAACCACTGGCTCATTTCACGCTTTTCGACTTCACTTGAGCATCTTTCACACTTATTCTCAATTACCTGCTCATCTGCAAGCACTGTCTTGCATGATGGACACCAATTGACATTCGATACTCTCTTTTCTGCCAATCCTGCTTTATAAAGCTGAAGAAAAACCCATTGAGTCCATTTATAGTATTCAGGAGAAGATGTATTTACTTCGCTTTTCCAGTCATAGATTGCACCTATTTTTTTTAGCTGCTTCTCTCTGAAATATTCTATACTTTTGGGCGTTAGTACGGCAGGATGCTCTCCTACCTTGAGTGCATAGTTTTCACTGTGGATTCCAAAAGCATCAAAACCAATCGGCTCGTAAACATCGTATCCCTTAAGCTTCATGTATCTGCCATAGATATCCGAACCCATGAAAGAGTACATGTTTCCAATATGGAGTCCGGCAGCGGAAGGGTATGGAAACATCATAAGATTTAAAAATGGTTTTTTCGCATTTTTCAGATCCACCTCAAATGGCCTGACCTGGTTATAGTACTCCTGCCACTTTTCCTGAACTGACTTAAAATCGTACATAACATGCCTCCCGACAAAAACAGAATTTGATATTATTTAATTATACCAGAGCATTGTTGATAAAATCAAATATATGGATATAAAAGCCTTAAAGCTATGTTATAATAATATAAAAAGATATGGAGGTGAGGTAAAGTGAAGTTCCGAGTTTACGGAATAATCCTATTATCAGCATTGGTATTTCTGTTTGTGTCATGTAGCGCCCCTACTGCGGATAAAGTTAAAACCAATTTACCTGCACAGGTATCACAGAATATCTCTAAAGTAGATAAAGCAATTCAGACTCAGGATCCTTTTGTAAAAGAGGAACAACCTGTACAACAGCCGACAGTAACACCTGAAAAAGCCAAAGACTACGATGAAAAAGAAGTCCAGAAGTATTATGATAAAGCAAGAGAACTTGAAGGTATCCAAAAGTACGAAGATGCAATCAATTATTATATTAAAGCAGAAAAAATACTTACCGATCATACTCCGAAAAATACTTACTCAGATCTTTATCTCAGACGGGCAAGACTTTACTACAAAATCGGAGACCTTAATGAAGCATGGTATGATTACAGCACTCATATCAACTTTTTCAGTCAGGACTATGATGCTTACAATGAACGCGGTATAGTAAGCTACGATTCAATGGATTACGAAACTGCTTTAGGTGACTACGATGCTGCAATAGACATTACTCAGGACAAGGACTACATATTCTATAACAGGGCTTTGGCCTATTATGCTCTTGAAAGATACTATGAGGCAATAGACGATTTCGATAAAGTAATTTCCTTTAATTCTCAGGATTATGAAGCTATAAGCTATAAAGGTCTATGCTACACGGCTCTGGGAGAGTATGAAAAATCAATTTCATTACAGAAAGAAGCTCTTGAAATAAATCCCCTTTATTCGATTGCTTACAATGAAATGGGAAATGCCAGTTTCTACAGTTTTATGGATGATGATGCAATAGAGTATTACACCAAGGCTATCGGACTTGAAGAAAATCCAAACTACTACTTTAACAGGGCAAAAGTATACCTTTACAATCAAAGATACGATGAAGCAATTTCTGATTTCATAAGAACCATAGAACTAAATCCAAAAGATTATGAAGCATTTAACCAGATAGGATACTGCTATTATAATATGCAAGAGTACATTCAGGCCGAAGAATACTTCCTGTCCGCATTGGATATAAACTATATGTATACTCCGGCATGCTATAACCTAGGTCTTGTATATGAAAATCTTAAAGAATATGAAAAAGCTGTTGAATACTTTAACTATGTTATTGATTATGCCCAGCCCGGTGACAGTTTGATTGAACAGGCCAAGGAAAGAATAAAAGCTATCAGCTGATCAAAGGCTTATTAAAAAACTCCTCCCTTTCGGGAGGAGTTTTTATTTAAGATACGGATAACCATCATTCTTTAAAGCATCTATTGCCCAGATATTTGTAAAATCCCAGCCGGTATATGTACCTTGAGTCTTCATCTCGGCGGTAGTCTTTCCGATTCCAAGGGGTTTGTTGTTGGCTACAGCTGTAGAGGTTGCCTTTGATGCTTCTGTATCCCAAAAACAGTTTTTGGCTGAAGCGTTTACTGTAGTGGCCTTAAATACTAATCCAGCATTTTGAGTAACTGTCTTAACTGTGGAGTAGCAGTTTTCTATTATCCCATTATCAATAGAATAGATAAGACCGGCATACGCACTTCCACGAGAGTAACTGTCTTTTATCGTACAGCCAAGAGTATTTCTGAAGCGTCCCACCAGACCTGCAGAGTAATTTGATCCTGAGATTGAACCACAAGAGTAACAACCGGATATGTTTGCCTGTCCGTCACCCAAAATTCCTCCCGCAAAAGACGTCGTATCTGCATATATATAGTTAATTGATCCTTGTAAGTAACAATCCGTTATATTTCCACCTTCAGCATAACCTACCAGACCGCCGCAAAAACCTTTCTGCATAGTTATCTGCCCTTTGAAGAATGAATTTTTAACATCTGAGCCAAAGGAAAAACCAAAAAGCCCTCCTATTCCACTTCCGGTTTCCATAGGCAGCCATAATTCTTTTCCACTTATCTCTGATTCTGACGATATATTTTCATACTTTCCCCAGGCTTGCCCGATTAATCCGCCTACATTATACTCTCCAGAGACTTTTCCTTTTGAAGCAATATTCTGAACCGTATATATGTAAGTACCGTCAATAGAGTCTACTATGAATTTTCCCGCTATGCCTCCGCATGCTTTGGTTCCTGTTGTATTTCCCTCATACAAAATATCTTTAGCACGTGCAATTTCCAGATATCCTGCCACGCCGCCCACATATTCATTTCCGCTTACATTGGCCTTTACGGAAACATTAGTAATCTCTGTCTTATTACCTCTGCCGATCAATCCGCCGACTTCTTTGACGCCTGTTATTATACCGCTCATAATCTGGATGTTGTCTATCTTTGTAAAGTTGCTTGGAGTTGAACCTTCTGCCTGTACTCCGTCTGCAAAGCCAACGAGCAGACCTGCGCTTTCACCTGAGTTTACATTGGCATTAGTAAATTTAATATTCTTTATAACTGCACTCTTGACATATCCGAACATTCCTGATCCTTTGGTCATCCATCCGATACGCAGATTATCTATGGTTTTATTATTTCCATCAAAGGAGCCTGTAAAGTATCTGATCTCTTCATTCAGATACGAGCCTACAGGATACCATGTATCGTTTACCCTTATATCTTGTGCCAGAATATAATGTTTTGAAAGTCTCCATCTCATTGCATTAAGCTGTTCAAAGTTTTTAATGACAAATGGATTTGCCAACGAACCGTCACCCTCATCATACTTTACCTGAAGGGTTCTTGCAAGGATAGGAATTTCTGTATCAATAACCCATTTATCTCCAAAATTCCAGTTTAGGTACGATGATGTTTTTTTTGCAGCAGCTTCAGTAAGTCCGGTCGCTGAACCTGCCTGATATTGATTATTATCATAACATATCCAGTAACAATTGGTTATTCCTGTAGTTCCTGGTCCGAAACCATAAATTTTTCCGGTGGAAGCTTTAACTTTCATATTTGAATATGATCTGTCTATGGTTCCTTTATTTTCAAGTACAAACCCTGCCGACTGCACAGCGCTATATCCAAGAATTGTTCCAGAAGATACACAGTATGATATATTCCCTGTGGTTTCATTTTTTCCGGCAAATCCGCCTAAAATGAAGTAATCTAAAGCCGTCCCATCACTTACATTTATGTCACTTGAAGATTCAATTATATCGCCAGTGTTTACTCCTACAAAGCCGCCTGCACGAGCCTCTTTATGAGTAGAAACTCTTGTTCCGTCAATAACTGCACAGCCTTCTATGGTACCGCTGTTATAACCTACGAAACCACCTGCTGCACTGTTAAACGCATACATAGTATTTCCGTAGCTTTTAGAGTCCACTACTGTTCCATTGTTAACCCCAACAAACATTCCTACATTGTTCATCCCTTCTACTCCATGTGAGACACTTGAAGGATAAGAAACTTGTTTAACATAACAGTTCTGAATTTTTCCATTGTTTGTTCCTGCAAGTCCTCCTACGTTATCTTTTCCATGACAAAACACATATTCAAAATTAAGGTTTTTGACTACTCCAGTGGATCCTATAACACCGAACATACCTATATTTTCTCCTTCAATAGAGCCGGAAGAAGCAATACCGATAAACTGTAGCTCTACTGTAGAGCCGTTGCCGTCAAAACTTCCGGTAAAAGGAGCTGAAGCAGTTCCTACAGGTTTCCAACTCTGTGCAAGGTTATCAGTCACACATTCAGCTACTATTTTTATATTCTCTTTTAGCTTGTAATGCTTGTCCGGTTTGTCTTTCATCATTAAAAGCTGGGTAAGGTTTTCAATAATATACGGATCACCTGAAGTTCCTGAACCCTGCTGGCTTGCAACCGTTATCTTGGCTGAAACCTTCAGTTCCATTGGAGGAACAGTGTTCTTTACATTTGAAGGAAGAGAAAAAGTTGCACTCACAGTGTACTCACCGATTTTACTTCCGTCATATGCTGAAAGATCCCATGTGAGATTTACAGTATGGGTAGCATCAACTGAATCCGTTATCTGGGTTGTGAGACCCAACACTTCTTTTATCTGATAGGTGTTATACGTATTTGCACTTACAGTTATATTTTCTACTGGTTTTATGCTCTTGAGCGTTCTGTTATCCGAAACACTCAGTTTAGTGGTAACGGTTTTGGATACTTCTGAGTTGTCATTGATCTGAGCAGGAACTTCAAAAGTTGCGGATGCAGGATAGTCTGCTTCTGCATTAGCATTGTATGTGGGACA
>Ga0116176_10004493_pt1 | contig 10134 bp, 7 predicted proteins | sample AD_STIC08_MetaG_FD_89803 | JGI IMG/M metagenome (GOLD analysis project Ga0116176, IMG submission 89803) | Active sludge microbial communities of municipal wastewater-treating anaerobic digesters from USA - AD_STIC08_MetaG | ecosystem: Engineered > Bioreactor > Anaerobic > Digestate | place: USA... | reverse complement strand
AGGTTATTGAGTGTCAGCACATGGTGGGCTTCGGCAAGACCGATCTCCCACGGCAGGCCGGCGAACTTGATCGATGATTGCGGTGACGCGCCCGTGCCGCCGACATGGCCGGCGATCAGGATCACGTCTGCTTTTGCTTTCGCGACGCCCGCCGCGATTGTGCCAACGCCGGAGCGCGAGACGAGTTTCACGCAGACGCGGCAATCCGGGTTGATCTGCTTCAGGTCGTAGATGAGCTGCGCGAGATCTTCGATCGAGTAGATGTCGTGATGCGGCGGCGGCGAGATCAGCATCACGCCGGGCGTTGCATAGCGGTTGCGGGCGATGAACTCTGTGACCTTGAAGCCGGGCAGCTGGCCGCCTTCGCCGGGCTTGGCGCCTTGCGCGACCTTGATCTCGAGCTCCTTGCAGTTGTTCAGATACTCGGCGGTGACGCCAAAGCGGCCGGAAGCCACCTGCTTGATCATCGAGTTGGCATTGTCGCCGTTGGGCAGCGGCTTGTAGCGCTCGCGCACTTCGCCGCCTTCGCCCGACACCGACTTCGCGCCGATGCGGTTCATGGCGATGTTCAGCGTGCCGTGCGCCTCTGGTCCCAATGCGCCGAGCGACATGCCGGGCGTCACGAAGCGTTTGCGGATTTCGTTGACCGATTGGACATCGTGCAGCGAAGTCGCTTTCGGCTGCGGCTTGAAATCGAGAAGATCGCGCAGTTGCACCATCTTCTTCCTGGCGTTCGCCATCTTCGAATACTTGCGGAAGGCGGCGTAGGAGTTGGTGTCGCAGGCATGCTGCAGGGCGTGGATCAGCTCGCCGGACAGCACATGCGCATCCCCGCTGGCGCGCATGCGGTAGAAGCCGCCAATCGGAAGCACCGCGACGGATGCGTTCCATGCCTTGGCATGGAGCTCGATTGCCTTGCGTTGCAGGCCTGCGAGACCGATGCCCGAGATGCGGCTGGTCATGCCGGGGAAGTAGTCGGCGATGAGTGCGCGGCTGAGGCCGAGTGCTTCGAAATTGTAGCCGCCGCGATAGGACGAGATGACCGAGATGCCCATCTTGGACAGGATCTTGAGCAGCCCCGCCTCGATCGCTTTCTTGTAGTTCAACACGATCTGGCCGAGCGGCTTGTCGCCGAACAGGCCCTTGGCGTGACGATCCGCGAGCGTTTCCTGCGCCATGTAGGCGTTTACGCAGGTGGCGCCGACGCCGACGAGCACGGCGAAATAATGCGTGTCCATGCACTCGGCCGAGCGCACGGTGATCGAGCAGAAGGTGCGCAGGCCGTGGCTGACCAGCCAGGAGTGAACGCCGCCAGCGGCGAGGATCATCGGAATGCCCGCGCGGTCTGGTCCCTGGCCTTCATCGGTGAGGATGATGTGGCCGCGGCCGGACGAGACGGCGACGCGCGCCTCTTCGCGGATGCGCGCGATAGCGTCGCGCAGGGCGATGCCGGGCGAGCCGCCCGCGTCGACGGGGAAGGTGCAATCGATCACGGCGACCTGCTCGCCGATCGTTTCCAGCATGCGCGTGTACATGCCGTTGGTCAGCACGGGGCTTTCCAGCACGAACACGTTGGTCTGCGTGGCGTCTTCCGCGAGGATGTTGCCGAGGTTCTTGAAGCGCGTGCGCAGGCTCATGACCCGCTCTTCGCGCAGCGGGTCGATCGGCGGGTTGGTCACCTGCGCGAAGTTCTGCCGGAAGAAGTGCGACAGCGGCCGGTGATGGTCGGAGAGAACGGCGAGGGGGCTGTCATCGCCCATCGAGCCGATGGCTTCCTTGCCGTCTTCCGCCATGGGCGACAGGATCAGCTCGACGTCTTCCATCGTCATGCCGGCGGCATGCTGGCGGCGCAGGAACTGCTGCTTTTCGCTGTAGAGGCGCGGCTCCGGTCCCGGGCCGATTTTCGGCTCCAGCTCGACCACGTTGGAAAGCCACTCCTCATAAGGGTGATTGCCCGCGAGGCGGTCGATCAGTGATTTGTGGTCGTAGAATTTTCCGTCGCGCACATCGACGGCGATCATGCCGCCGGGCGGCACGCGGCCCTTGGATGTGATGACGTCTTCGTCGATCGAGCACATGCCGGCTTCGGAGCCGACCGCGAGCACGCCGTCTTCGGTCAGGGCATAGCGCATCGGACGCAGGCCGTTGCGGTCCATTCCCGCAATCGCCCAACGGCCATCGAACATGGCGAGCGCGGCGGGGCCGTCCCACGGCTCCATCACGGAGTTTGCGTAGGAATAGAGCGCCTGATGCTTCTTCGGCATGATCGCTTCGTCTTTCGACAAGGGCTCAGGCACCAGCAATGTCTTCGCCATCGGGCCGGAGCGGCCCGCGCGCACGAGAAGCTCGAACGCATTGTCGAGCGCAGCCGAATCCGAGCCGCTTGGCTGGATCACGGGCTTCACGTCGTCGCCATGTTCGCCGAACACGTCCGAGACCATCTTGATCTCGTGGCTTTTCATCCAGTTGATGTTGCCCGAGATCGTGTTGATCTCACCATTGTGCGCGAGCATGCGGAAGGGCTGGGCCAGGCGCCATTGCGGGAATGTGTTGGTCGAATAGCGCTGGTGATAGATCGCGACCGCTGACACGAAGCGCGGATCTTTCAGATCGAGATAGAAGCTGTCGATGTCCTCGGCGAGGAACATGCCCTTGTAGATCAGGGCGCGCGAGGAGAATGAGCACAGATAAAGATCAAGGTTCGACGCGCGCGCGCGGTTTTCGATGCGGCGGCGGCAGACGTAAAGGGCGCGCTCCAGCTCCGCAGGTTCGCGGCGCAGCTGGTCGGTGAACAGGATCTGCTCGATCTCAGGCCGTGTCGCATTAGCCTTCATGCCGATGACGGAGGTGTCGATCGGCGGCTGGCGCCAGCCATAGATATAAAAGCCGAAGCGCACGACTTCGGTTTCGATGATCGAGCGCGCGTCTTCCTGCGCTGCCAGATCGGTGCGCGGCAGGAATACCTGGCCGACGCAGATCTGCTTGTCGTTGCCGATGGTGTGGCCCATGCCGCGCACGGCATCGCGGAAGAAATCCTGCGGAACGTCGACGCGAATGCCTGCGCCATCGCCGGTCTTGCCGTCAGCGTCGATGGCGCCGCGATGGAACACGGCTTTCAGCGCGCGGATCGCCATCTCGACGATCTCACGACGCGGCGTGCCGTCGATCTGCGCGACGAGGCCGACGCCGCACGAATCCTTCTCGTCGGCAGGATTGTAGGCGTTGGCGTCGATCAGCGTGTCGCGCTCGGATGTGTATTTGCGGAGCCAGCGTTCGCCGGGAGTTTCGTGTGTCATCAGAAGCGCTCCTCGCCATGCTGGCGGTGGGCATCGGGAAAGTCGCGGTAGAGGCCGGCCTGGAAGTTGGCGACCAGTGAGTTGACGCCGTAGTGCGCGCCTTCGACGGGTTCGTCGCGACGCGAGGCGGCGGTGAAGGCCGCATCAAGCTGTGCGAGATCGCGTGTCTCGATCAGGATCTGGAATTCGCCGAGCGCGGCGATGCCAAGGCCCAGCTTGCGTCGCAGCAGGCGCCAGCCTTCGATCTTGCCACTGGATTTGAGGCTGCCGAGATAGGCATCAAGCGCGGCCACGAACTGGTGGTCGCGGATGCCAGGCTTCAGGTCGACGGAGATCTGGTAGACATCCATCGCGCTACTCCGCCGCAACACGCGCGGAAGCGGCGCGGGCCTTGAGGTAGAGGTCGATCGAGGCGGCGGCGTCGCGGCCTTCCTTGATCGCCCACACGACCAGCGATGCGCCACGCACGATATCGCCGGCTGCGAAGACGCCATCCATCGTGGTCATCATGGTGCGGTAGTCGACCTTCACGCCGCCCCAGCGGTTCACGGTGAGCGAGCTTTCGGAGAAATGCTTCGGCAGGTCCTCAGGATCAAAGCCGAGCGCCTTGATGACCATGTCGGCCTTCACGTCGTAATCGGACTCCGCGATTTCTTCCGGCGCCTGCCGGCCCGATGCGTCTGGCGGGCCGAGGCGCATGCGGACGGCGCGGACAGCTTTCGCCCCGCCGCCCTTTTTCTCAACAACGGAGAGGGGGGCGGCCAGCCAGTCGAACTTCACGCCTTCTTCCTCGGCGTTGGCGACCTCGCGTTGCGAGCCCGGCATGTTGGCGCGGTCGCGGCGATAGAGGCAGGTGACGGATTTCGCGCCCTGGCGGATAGCGGTGCGCACGCAATCCATCGCCGTGTCGCCGCCGCCGATGACGACGACATTCTTCTTGTCCGCGTTCAGCTTGCCGTTTGCGAAATCCTCAACCTCGACGCCAAGGCCGACCTTGTTGGCGGCGATCAGGTAGTCGAGCGCCTTCAGCACGCCTTTGGCTTCATTGCCGGGCGTTGCGAGTTCGCGCGATTTGTAGACGCCGGTGGCGACGAGGATCGCATCATGCTTTGAACGGAGTTCGGCGAGCGTGATGTCCTTGCCGACATCGACGCCGAGCTTGAAAATGACGCCGCCATCCGCCAGACGTTTTGTGCGGCGGTCGACAACTTCTTTCTCGAGCTTGAAGTTCGGGATGCCGTAGATCAGCAGACCGCCGGCGCGGTCATGGCGGTCGTAGACCGTGACCTTGTACCCGGCGGAGCGGAGCTGGTCGGCGGCGGAAAGGCCAGCGGGGCCTGCGCCGATGATGCCGATCGACTGGTTGATCTCGCGGTGCGGCTTGATCGGCTGGACCCAGCCTTTTTCCCAGGCCGTGTCAGTGATGTATTTTTCAACCGCGCCGATGGTGACGGCGCCATGACCGGACTGTTCGATGACGCAGCCGCCTTCGCACAGGCGGTCCTGTGGGCAGATGCGGCCGCAGACTTCGGGCATGTTCGAGGTGGCGGCGGAGAGTTCGTAAGCTTCTTCCAGACGGCCGGTTGCGGTGAGCATCAGCCAGTCGGGAATGTTGTTCCCCAGCGGGCAATGGGTCTGACAGAAGGGCACGCCGCATTGCGAGCAGCGCGACGACTGCTCGTTGGCTTTGGCCGCGATGTAGTCGGCGTAAATCTCGTGAAAGTCGCCGCGACGTTCGGCGGCCTCACGCTTGTCAGGCGTTTCCTGCTCCACCGAGACGAAGCTGAGCATGCGCTGTTGAGCCATTGAAGCGCCTCACCGGGTTGTTCGCGAGACGTTTCCATAAGGCTGGCGCCGGTCGATGCAACCGAAAATACGCATATATGAACCATTTGGTTCTGTATTACCTGCCCTCCGATCATTCGTTGATCAGACTGACCGGTCGACAGGCGTTGATAAGGACCAAATGGATCATATTGCGCTGGTAACCGCTCATCCACCAGAACAGGTAGAGACAGGGCAGCGCAGCAAAGCGGCCCCGGCGGAGCGTCATGGACACGATCACTATTCTGCAGGCGATCCTGATCGGCCTTGTCGAAGGCCTGACCGAGTTCATCCCTGTTTCCTCGACGGCGCACATCCTGCTGACCCAGGCGGCGCTGGGGCTGCAGACCGAGTTCTGGAACACGTTCGCGGTGATGATCCAGCTGGGCGCCATCCTTGCGGTGGTGGTGGTCTACTTCCAGCGGCTGATGGGTGTCGTGATCGCTCTGCCGAGCGATCCGGCTGCGCGGCGCTTCACGGTTTCGGTGATCATCGCGTGCCTGCCCGCCGTGCTGGCGGCGGCGGTGCTGGGCAGCAAGATCAAGGAGGCGTTCGGGCATCTCGACCTCATCTGCTGGTCGCTGGTGATTGGCGGTTTCGTGCTGCTGGTGATCGACCGCATCGCGCCCAAGCCGGTCGATACGGATGCGATGAAGCTGCCGCTCTACAAGGCGGGGCTGATCGGGCTCGCGCAGATGCTGTCGCTGCTTCCGGGCGTGTCGCGTTCGGGCTCGACGATCGTCGCGTCGATGCTGCTGAAGATCGACAAGCGTGCGGCTGCGGAGTTCTCGTTCTTCCTGGCGATCCCGATCATGGTCGGCGCGTTCGGCAAGGACCTGTGGGACAACAAGGACAACCTCACAGCCGACAATCTCGGGATCATCGCGGTGGGCTTCATCGCGTCGTTCGTCTTCGGCTTCATCGTCATCAAGGTGATGCTCGACTTCGTGCAGAAGCGGGGCTTCGCGCTTTTCGGCTGGTGGCGAATTCTCGTCGGCGGAGCGGGGCTCGCCGCGATCTATTTTGCCGGATGGGGCGGCTGATCAGCCCTTGCCGGTGATCGGCCGGAGGACGCCGCGGATCACGAGGGCGCCGAGGAAGGCGATCAGTGCGATATCGATCCACTTGGTCACGTCGTTCAGCGGGCCGAGATCGAAGCCGGCGATCCAGTCGGTGAGCGAGATATTGAAAGCCTTGAAAAGCGTGCCCACCAGGAAGACGCCGAGAATTCCGAAGGCCGCGTCCCCCCAAAGGCCGAAGACGGCCTTGCCCCGGACGGCTTTTCTCGCCGCGAATCCGACGAGCGTTGCGATCAGCAGCCAGAGCGCCAGAACGCCCAGATTCATGCCCGAATATTCAATGGCCAGCTTGTCCATTGTCCCGCTCCCCTGACCGCCCAACCCATGTCGAGGCTAGCGGGGGCGGGGCAGGATGCAAGGGTGGGCGTTAGGCGTCGACGCGCGAGGCTTCGTCGACGTGCGGCGGCTGGAACTGGCCGTGTGGGCGATGGCGCCAGAGATAGGTCGGCGTGATCGCTTCGACCGACTCAAGCGATGTGACGCCGAGGGCGGTGATCGTGTACGCGCCTGAGGCGACAACGCTGTCGGTCTTGAACAGCTGGACCTGATCGCCGGTGATCGGCGGGCCGAAGAACGGGTTCAGTTTCGAGAGCGCGCCAACGATATAGCCGATGGGCGCTGCAACCGGGATCGGGACGGGCAGGAGCATGCGCGGACGATCGATCGTCCGCGTGATGTACTGCAGCAGCTCTTTCATCGTGTAGGTGCGCGGTCCGCCAAGCTCAAAGGTCTTGGCCGCAGCTGCGGGCTTGAGCGCGTTGGCGACGGCGGTAGCGACGTCGCCGGCATAGATGGGCTGGAATTTCGTCGAACCGCCGATCAGCGGAAGGATCGGCGTGAAACGCGCCATCAGGGCGAAGCGGGTGAAGAACGCATCCTCGGGTCCGAACAGGACCGAGGGACGCAGGATCACGGCGGAAGGGATCGCTTCGCGTGTTGCAGCTTCGGCTTCGGCCTTGGTGCTGGCGTATTTCGATTTCGAGTTCTTGTCGGCGCCGATGGCGGACATCAGGACGAAGGTCTTGATGCCGGCTTCGGCGGCGAGCTGGGCGACGTTGGCGGCGCCGAGGGCCTGCGTGCCCTGGAAGGTCTGGGCCCCACGCTCCGGCATCACGCCGACGAGGTTGACCACGGCTTCGGCGTTTTCGAGCGCGCGCTTGATCGAGGCGCGGTTGCGGACATTGGCCTGGACGAGCTGGACCTGGCCGACATCGCCCGCGAGCTTCACGTCACCGGCGAGGTGAGGGCGGCGGGTGGCGACGCGGACGCGCCAGCCCTGACGGCAGAGGGCCCGCACGACAAAGCGGCCAAGAAAGCCGGAGCCGCCGAAAACCGTGACGATTTTGCCAGTCATGCGCGTCTTTTATCCCTTTTGGGGGTGGTCCGTGGTGTTGGGGCGATAGACCAGAATCGGGGCCGGAAGTCCATGCGGCGGGTAGGCGGGCGGGCATGGGAGTGCGTTCCCGGAAGCTGGCGCTTTCGGGGTAGTCGGGAATGGGCAATTGGCAATCGGGATTGGGGAGGACCGCGCGGTTGCGCAGGCCTTCCGCTATCGCTCCAGGCGTTCGTTATTCGAATTGGTCCACCGGATCAATTCGTCCGCTGCGCGGATCGCGCCTCACCCCCTCCGTCTCGGCGCGAAGACGCGCCGATCCACCTCCCCCAGTGCTGCGCACTGAGGGAGGCAAGACAACGGTGCGTTGCCTCCACCAGTCGCAGACGGGGGAGGTGGATTGCGCCGAAGGCGCGAGATGGAGTGGGCTCTCTACTTGTTCGCGTTGCATGCGCCCTCGCCCTTCGATGGGCGGCCCTGCGGGCCTGCTCACGGTGAGGGCTATCGGGCGGCGTCATCCTCGGGTCAGGCCCGGGGATGACGGTGAGATGCGTCTGGACCTGTGCGTGGGACTGGATCCCGGCCTTCGCCGGGAACGCGTACACGGGGTGTATGCTTCCGGGTGTGGTGTTGAGCACGTCCTCGTTTGTTTACGTAGCGGCGGACGTGCTTGAGCGCTGATAGGCAAGTGTTTGCGGCGATTAACGCGAGCGCATTCAAATTGTTTTTGCGGGCAAGTCGTGTTGCACTGTCTCTACAAAACAGACCCTGAGCGCACTGTTCTCCTCCCAAAGTCTCGGGGCGACCAATTGAACGGCGGAAACTTCGGCATCGAGGTTGGGGGCCGTGGGTCTATGGCAACAAGGAGGAGTGCCGTGAAGTTTTCATCGATCCTGGTCTCGCTGGCATGTGGGCTCGCGATTGCGCCGGCAGCGCTGGCGCAGGCCGAGCCGAAATACGATCCGCCCAAGACCACATGGGGCGTGCCCGATCTGCAGGGCTTCTGGAGCAGCGCCTCGCTGACATCGATGCAGCGTCCGGCGGGCGCGACCGGGCTGGTCGTCAGCGACGAGGAAGCGAACAAGCTGTTCCACAGGAACATCTACACGCGCGTGGCGAAGGAAGAGTCGGTTCTTTCCAAGGCCGAGCTGCTGACGGATGGAAACCCGGATCGCGCCTACAACCGTTTCTGGATGGACCCGGGCTCCGACCTCGGGAAGATCGATGGCAAGTATCGCTCGTCGTGGGTCGTTGAGCCCGCCAACGGACAGATACCGTACAAGGGCGACAGCAGGGCGTCGCGCCCCGCTGAATCGGAAGAAGCATTCTCCGACCTCAAGAGCGACAACCCCGAAGACCGCGGCATGCCGGAGCGTTGCATCTGGGGCTTCACCGGCGGCCCGGGCCCCGTGCTCTACAACTCGATGTATAATAATAACTACCAGCTCGTGCAGACGCCCGAGTATGTGATGATCGTCGCGGAGATGAACCACGACGTGCGGATCATCCCGATCGGCGCCACGCACAAATCCTCGACGCTGCCGAAATGGGGCGGGGATTCGGTTGGTCACTACGAAGGCGACACGCTGGTGGTGGAAACCACCAATGTCGAGCCGCGCCAGAACAGCTACATCTCGAAGACCGGCAAGGTGACCGAACGCTTCACGCGCGCCAGCGATGGGCAGGTGATCTATCAATACACGGTTGAAGATCCCTCGCGCTATTCGCAGCCGTGGAAAGGCGAGATGCCGTTGAACGCTTCGCAGGGGCCGTATGAATACGCCTGCCACGAAGGCAATTACAGCATGGTCAACCTGCTTGGCGGCGCGCGTGCGTTCGAGCGCGAAGGCCGCAAGAACGGCGTGCGGAAGCAGATCTTCGCGGGCGTTGCTGAAGCGGACGAGTAGGGCGGCGCGATCAGGGCCGAAGATAAGGGTTTGGCGGAAAGCGCCGTAGGCATGCGCGTTTTGCTGTTCGTCTTTTTGGCCGGATGCGCGACTGCCACGGGGAGCGAGGGGGGGCCTGACACGCTGGCCTATGCCTGTGATGACGTGGTCGTTGTCGGCCGGGTGACGGCATTGCCCTATGAGGATGCCAGCGCACCCGGGGATTTGCTTGGGCACGCCGCGTGGGACCTGCGCATCAAAATCAAGCAAGTCGTTCATGGGGCCGAGAGCAAGCGCGTCGTCCCAGCGATCGGGGTTTCCCATGCGCAGATACGCGACGATACAGACATGCTGATAGTGCTGTCGCGGCAGCAGCAAGGCTATGTCGTAAGGACCCTGTCGGTGCTTGAGGGCGGGCGGCCGCGTCTGGAGCCAACCTGCACGCCCGCGGCGTAGCCTGCTATTCCGAACCTGCGTGTTTGTTTTGTCGATGGCGACATGCCAGCTTGGCGGGAATGGACCCGATCTTTGCCAGTATCGAGCAGACGCCGTTTTCCGTTTGGATGCGGGAAGACCTCTATGCGTATTTCATCGCGCTGATTTTCCATTCGATCGGGATGGCGTTGCTGATCGGCGGGGGGATCGTGGTGTCGCTGCGTGGGTTGGGCGTGGCGCGCAACACGCCGTTCGACAAGTTTCGCGGGTTTTTTCCCGTT
>Ga0116176_10004492_pt1 | contig 10135 bp, 8 predicted proteins | sample AD_STIC08_MetaG_FD_89803 | JGI IMG/M metagenome (GOLD analysis project Ga0116176, IMG submission 89803) | Active sludge microbial communities of municipal wastewater-treating anaerobic digesters from USA - AD_STIC08_MetaG | ecosystem: Engineered > Bioreactor > Anaerobic > Digestate | place: USA... | reverse complement strand
CGTGTTCAATAGCCGGCAAGAGCGACAAACAAGGAGTACAGACAATGCAAGGTGTGCAAGCCGCAAACCCGTTTCGGTCAGCACCAGTGTCCGTACTCCTTGTTTGTCGCTCTTGCCGGCTATTGAACACGCGCAGGTTCGCAGGCTTGATGCTCGCAGAATGCTTGCACCATGGGTAGTGGAACACGTCCGAGTTCTTGCTCCCGTAGCACTTCTTGCCGGTTCCACCAGCCGGCGCTGGGCGGGAATCGCCTTCCTATCATCATCTCGCTCGATTTCAGCCTGCCAGGTCTCACCATCGGTCTTGACGCTGACGATACCATCCAGATCAGTGCGGTAGACCTTTGCGCCTGACGCCTTGAGCCTTGCAGGAATGCTCGCCTTCGGATAGCCGCAGCTATTGCTTGCGCCCGGTGAGATGATGGCTACTGTCGGTCTCAAGATGTTCAGGAACGCTCCTACAGGCATCCTCGGTATTCTAGCCGTTTGGGACGCTCGTTGATTCCACAGGAACCTCAGATGCTCTTCTGCGGATGTCGTTTGGGATTCGCTGCTGCATGCCGCTGCCGCTTCTGCATTGCCTATCCCGGTCAGGAAGCGACATCCGGCATGCAGCAACGTTTGAGTTCAAGAACTAACGAGCCGTCATCACGAGGCGGAAGCCCAGATTGTCATTTCTGAACGTAGGCTCAGCGCTGCCGCGAAGGGCAGGCCGGCAGTACTGAGGGCTATTGGGCCAGCTACCACCGCGAAGCACCCGGCCGGAACCGGTCGCAGGCCCCTCGGGATCTACTTGGTTAATTCCAACATATGAACCAAACCAGTCGTTGCACCACTCCCATACGTTCCCGTGCATATCATAAAGCCCCCACGCATTCGGCTTCTTCTGTCCCACAGGATGGGGCGTTCCGTCCGAGTTGTTTGCATACCACGCGTACTCTCCTAGTTCACGGTAGGCAGGGTCATCCCCCCAAGGGAACGTCGACGTGCTGCCTGCCCTGCAAGCATACTCCCATTCCGCCTCACTGGGCAGCCTGAACCTCCCCATCCCCATTGTGTTCAGCTTCGCAATGAACCCCTGGCAGTCCTCCCAGCTAACTTGCTCCACAGGGTTTGTCGGGATGTATCCGAACTCAGACGGGAAGGTTCCCATCACTGCCGTCCATTGCGCTTGCGTGACCTCGTAGATTCCCATGTAGAAAGGCTTCGATATGGCAATCAGATGCTGCGGTCCTTCATCATCGAATCTGTCCTTCTCGTTCCAATACGAGCCCATTGTGAAGGTGCCAGGGGGTATTAGCTGCATTTTGATCTGCACCTGATCGCCTCCCGGTATCGTCAGGGCTATCTCCTGTGCTCCGTAAGGCAAGGTCGCCATCGGTGCCGGCGTTCCACCTGACGCCACCGCGCTCTCGAAGAGCGCAAGGACCTGCTCACTGCCGTCACTAACGAGGATCTTCGAGAACTTGTCCTTGTATACTGCATCTATGCTAGCGCCTATGTCTAGTACTAGCGTGATTTCGCCCGTTACGAGCTCACCACGCACGATATCATTATTCTTCTTCGTCACCTGTACTGACGGCCGGTCTCCGCGATGCATCACGACTTCCTTGATCTCATCGAATCCGACTTTCATGTCGGCGTAGTCCGTCCTGATAGCAATCTGTGGAGGGTTCGCCGTGCCTGTTATAAGGTCGCCGTTGGTCATCACGAACATACTGGAGTCAGACTCGGTGAAGTCTAGCTCATCGGCGACCCGCTTCAGTACAATGTGCTTGATCTTCTCCTTGCGTACCTCTATTGTCTCACCTGAGGAGCCAATCTTGAACCTTATGACCCGATTGTCGATTATCCCAGTGAACCGGTTGAAGTTGACTGTCACCACAGCCTCGGCATTTGCGGTTGATCCTTCGAATGATATTCCGGCGCATTTCCGTAGGGATGCCCTTATGATGCCATAGGGCGTAGAAATCGTGATGTACTCGTCGAGAACCGTGCCTCTTAGCACATCGTTGTTTGTAAAGTAGATGACGTCCTCCGTATCGGGGCGCTCATGTCCGAAGAGCGAGCCTATGGTAGGCACTGAAGTCTGCGATGGTATGGCCGGGGTGATACAGGCCATGCACAACATGATGGCCAAGGCTAAGACGGTAATCAGCCTTCTCATCGTCTTCCCTCACTGTTCTATGTAGTCTGGTTACCAATATCGTGTCTTGACAGATGATGTTCTATATATGAGCAGATTTACCTTCAATGCAGACAATATCGGGCAGAACCCGCGAGACCCCTGAAAAGCCCGATTTGTACGGGTTTCCCAGGTGGTTGGAGCCTGCCATGTAGCTGTCGTTGGTGTGTGCCAATAGCAGCGGCATCTGGAAGTCCACTGTCTGTAGTGGAGAGCTGGGTTCCGGCCGTCTCCTTCCGTTTCGCCACACTCGTACCAACCATCAACCACAAACCGCCTCTTGGCGGCATCAGGTCAGTCTGTCTCCGCAGCACGCCGCTCTTGTCAAGAAAGCGAATCTGCAATTAGGTGACTAATGCTAGGTCTAGTAGCATTCTAGAGCTGAAGGGGGGAACTGCCCCGGACGTATCAGCCTTATCGGGGGAGACCGGGTGCTCCATGCCCAGCGTGCCTAGTGTATCCGGGGAATAATCATAGTTGCAATGCCCGCCGGGGGATTTTCGCAACATGAATCACCGTACAAAGGGACAAATTCGTAGACCGCAGCCAAACCCCCAGCTTGTCTTGCCGATGCACTAGGATTCCTAGCCGATTGCGAATCTACCCCCTATGAACCTGCATCATCCCAGCTTATCTAGCGAGTCCGGCTCAGGTCTGGCGCGGTGGGGGGATATTGTAAAGTGCGAACAGAACGGCAGCGCTAGACTAGAAAGCCGGTATCGATGGGGGCATATTCGATGACAGTAGTTACGGACGTGTTCGTAGCACTCCCCCCAACGAGCGTTTCCTTGACAAGCGGCTAGCGAAGATAGAGGAACGCTCTCGAAAAACGGCTATGCTATCCTCAGGCTCTGCCTCGAATACCCCTTGCATGGCTGCTGGTTCTGGCCGCTGAATGCGTGTGGGACCATATCTGCAACCATAATCACACCTCGTCCCTCTGGCCTCCGTCGATATCATTCGTGAGTCGCGGCACATGCCATCCGAGCATCGCTGCTCGCCGAACGGCTACGTGCGGTACCTTGCGACCGCGCGATCTGGGCATGATCGAGCCTATCCCTATTGCCATCGGGAGCGAGCCCCAGAGACATCTCAATCCTGGGTCACCCCGGGTACGGAAGCTCCAATCTCATGCGCGGGAGACCCCAAAGCAAGTGACTCCAGGTGCCACTCGGGCATTTTGTCTCACGCCCGCAGATGGCCATCGAGGTTTGGGTATGCCTAACACATGATAGAACGCCCGGGTGAAGGCCAAGGCGATCCCATACCCAATCATAGGTCAGCCCACCGGTTACCAGGCAGCAGCATCGAGCAGAGCCTCCACCATCCTCACGTTTAGTCTATGTAGATAACAGCGGCCGGTGGAATCCCCTCCAGTCCCCATTCTCACGGTTAGTCTATGTGACTGCGATGGAACCTCACGCTTGATCTATGTCTCTCCTCACGGTTAGTCTATATGGTACTCCTAATAGACTAACCGTGAGGTTGGCCAGCCCTACATAGACTAACTGTGAGAACAGGTCTGCGCCATGTTGAGATGCAAATCCCGACCAACAACAGCCTCGATCCGTTTCGCTGACAGTCTGGGAGCCATCAAATGGAGTCTTGCCGGGATCCATGAGCCAGCGGCCTTAAGGAGCATCCTGTTCAACTCAGCTCTACCGGCCCACAAGGGCTGTCCTGCACGCTAACCGCATTCGGGATTCCCGACGCCAGATCAGCACCATGCCGCAAAAGCGAGACCGTTGCCCGCGCCGGGAACCCCTGAAGATGGCGGGCGGCCAAATGACACGCCAGCCGGATTGCCAAATTGCGCTAGCATGTCACTGAACTAAGTGAAGCCAGTCTCAACCGTGCACCTAGATCGCATGGACTGATAGGCGCGGCGCGATCTTGGCTCATGCTGCTGACCACACCTTATCAATAGGCTATTCGTCTTCCTCGTCTACCTCTACGATGCGAGATGCATGATACTGCCCATATCCTTCTCGTATGTGAGACTCTCGGTACTCCGCGTCATCCTTCTCATTGACTTGCTTCCCGAACTCCTCAACGAACTCCTCAACCGATCTTCCATCGTCTGGCCGGATCTTGGTCCCTAGCTCATAGCCCATTTCCCAGGCAACATCATGGGGTATGCGGGCACAACTTGCTGTAGCTATTACCTGCCAATCGCTGCTCTTGCTGCACTTGGGGAGTCTCCAATCGGCGCTTTCGGTGAAAGGCCGGTACCTGGATTCAACGTCCCACGGCGAGATCTCCGGGCGCTCCAGCGGCATGGAAAGGAGTCCCACCAGCTTGCTTATCGCCTCTGGCAGGCTTAGGCGAGTCATCGATGTTGGTTCTTTCCTGCCGCTAATGTCCGCGGTGGCCAGTACTGAAAGCATCGAGCCTCTATAGGCAGTGAAGTATGATGCCCGTTTGCCATGCGCGTTCGTCCTAACTCGACATCTGAGCTTGTCCAGCTCGGACTTGTCTTGCACAATCACTTCCGCGAATGATAGGCTCCCGCCATCCGAGTACAGCTCCGTGATAATGCCGAGGAAATGCTCTAGCCGCCGCGAAGCTTTGTTCGATCCGCAATCGCGGCAGTCCCACATTTTGCATGGCAGGGTACCGAGGTGTATCTCCCTCATTGATGGGCTGTAGTAGACTATTACACCGCTGTGACAACGCTTCACGAGACCTCCTGAAGCGATGCGTTGCCATGCTTGATTCTGTCGGGACGCTTTCCTAAACTCCTTCACAAGATCCTGTATCCAGTCAGTCCGCGCCCGGCCCAGGTTTATACTATGGGTCTGCCCATCCGGAAGCGTGATTTCGATCCTGTTGGAGTCGCTACGCTGGCACGGAACCTCAGAAGGATTCCGGCTGTCTTCTGTCGAATTATCATCATTACAGATCATCAACTACCTTTATGAGAACCGCTTCAGGTGGCAGCCGCGGCGGTTCTCATCGTCTTCTCCTTTCTCTCGCTACTGAAGCGCGTGCTATTGCGGCAGGTGCGTTGCCGCCGCCACTGCTTCCTTGGGAATCCTGATCTTCCGTCCAAACCTCTTGTGGGGAATCTCGCCCGCCCGGATCAGCTCGTAGGTGGCGGTACGTCCAAGACCTAGGTAGGCACCGACATGCTCCACTTCTAGCCAATCAGGCAGATCGTCGAACCGGGATGATCGGTTCACTTCAGTCATCTTCTGTGCTCCTTTCGCTCTCTGAATTGGAAGGACTTTATCCGGACTTGGCGAAACTTAGCGAATGATCGCAGCATGACTGCCGTGGCGCTCAAAGCAATGGGGTCCGGTGATCAATGCTATAGTGCTGCCATAGGCCGATTCGGCATATTGTCATCGCTGGCCAGCAGGTGATTACTACTGTGTTCGCTGGGGGAGGAATTCGACAGGACGCGGCTAAAAGCTTTGGCAGGTTATTGCGCGCATATTGCGCAACTACTGCGGGCGGGTATGTCTGCTGGACGCAGAGATATTGGGGGTTTGGCAGATGACAAAGGCGAAGCGCCCTCGTTTCGGCACCATAGAAGGCGAAAGGGAAGAACTGTGGCGCCTCTGCGAAGACGGCTGGGAGGAACACCAGGTGCCGCGGAGGGTCAACGATTGGCTGAAAGCCAGGGGGTTCCCGCCCAGAGACCCTCGGACAATCAAGCTGCATTTCTGTGCTTGGCAGGGCGCCATGAGGGATATCAACAAGGATGAGATCGATACGAGCAAGAAAGCCAATGCAAGGTACTATGAACACACCACGAATGTAGACATACTGAAGGAGACCCATAGAGCGCTGAAACAGCACAAGCGAGGGCAGAACGCCATCCCGCCCGACGTCAAGCCACCTAAAGATGATTCCCAGTCTGATGAGCGAGGGCGGCGAAACCGCACCGATGACCCTGCTGAGGCGATCCTGAAAGAAAGGCACGTGAGTCGACTCTTCGAACTCGCAGGCAGGATCCGTGACATGATCCATGCTTACCACCCGGAGACTCTGCCCTACATCCAAGACGCCCCCGACAATAATCTCATGATCGGTTCAGATGATTGGTCGCTTGAGCCCTGGACTTGGGTCAGCCTGGTGGTGCCAGACCTTGATGACGAGAAGCTATGGGGCGACGATTTTGCGTCATTCAGAGCGCATACGCAGTCGAGCCCCTTCTGGAGCAGCTACGAGAAGCTGTCGGAAGAGGCCAAATCGCTCGAAACCGACCTTGACCAGGCAGCTGCAAGACTGATCGAGAGAACCCCCTGGATCGCGGACCAATGGAGAAAGCTTCGCAGGGCAGGAGATCCTTGGAGTGTAGCGATTTCGCGGACTCCGGCCTTCCCTGACGATACGGAAGACGAGAGGCCCAGTGTCTCTAATAGCGACACTAAGCGGATACTACATCAGCTTGCGCGCGATGGGTATGACTTCTCCAGCCGGTTCTATGCCCTGAAGCGAATCCTGCAGCAGTTGAGAGATGATCTGAAGCCGGATTCCATCGAGCGGCACATCTGCGAAGGCGAGTGCGATGCGTGCCGGCAGGGTTGGTAGATGGGTACGCTTATGGGTGATTGCCTTAGGCTGCCCGGTTTGCGCACGCATGCTTGGTGAACGATGCTCTGATGGGCACTCATTTTGGCATGCTGGCTGCCCCGTGCCGTCGCATCTTGGCGAGGCATGCAGCGAACAAGCTGATGTCGGGCCTTAGCGGCGATCGCGAGCGTCCCCTTAGGGCGAAGGAGCGCGGCGACTGAATCACCCTGGATACCGGCTGGGCATGGAGACCGAGGAAGAGTGGCAGGGGTGCAGCCAGAGTCGCTGCAGTCAGCGTTCAGATACCCGGATCGAGGTCATGCTGTGGTCCTCCAGAGGCCTAGCAAGCCCAGTGACGGGCTAGACCCGGCGGAAAGGCGATCATGCGAGCACTTGAGGATACCGGGGAGTCTACTCCGTGGCCCTGGCGAGTTGAACGACTCCGTAGAGCAGTAAGATTGCGCCAAGCATTGGAGGGCGACCGGGCGGGGGCCATTGCAGTCTTTCCAGTTCGGGACGCCATTTGGGAGCGACTCCCTCGGCCAGAGGAGTTGTACGACAATTCGCGCATCACTTAATGCAGGTGCGATTGCCATGGCTAGGGGTACGCACACACGGATTCCGAAATGCGCCTTGGCCCCAGGGTCGCATCTTCACTGGAGCCCTAGCCAACGGTGCTATTATGCAAATGTCTTGGGGGCGTGTATATGAAGAAGGCCATTGTGATCCTGGCAATCATGGCTTGCGTGTGGGTCGGTTATCAGGTATATGGACATCTCGAGAGTGAACTTGCGATGGCGAGCGCCGCACCATCGGCACGATGGTGTACTGTTCTTGATGAGGTCAGTAACCGGCTTACGCTTGCCAAGACTGCGCTTGGCATGTTCCGCAAGTGGTTGCCAGAGCGAACGTCCACCATATATGCCGTTGAGACGTCCATAGCAAAGACGATGTCATCACAAACGCCTGACCGAACATCTGCAGCTCTAGTCGAGCTAGAGGCCTCGCTTTCTCGCCTCATATCCGAAGGTATGAACTCGGTCTGGCTAATGTTCAGTCAGCGCTTCACGAATGTGGCCCGCGATCTCGATGCCAACAAAGGTCGAGTCCTGATCGAGATCACCAGGTATAATGAGGCGGCCTACCGCTTCCATATGAAAGCGAGCCAGTTCCCCTTCTCTCTTGTGGCCAGCCTCTCTGGTACCCGGGATAGCTGGCCTAGTATTCAACTGCCATATTAGGTCCGCAGGTTCGGTGGGCCGATATCGAAACGGCCCGCTCGACGTAGCAGCGTGATCCCCAGTGCTGTGATCTTCATTCGGATCATGCACGAGGTGGCGAGCTGGTCGTCCTTTGTTGCGTCCTTACATGGCAGACGGCATTCACTTGCCTAGAGTTGGTGGTATCCTCGGTGCGGCTTGTGTTTCGTAGGTAGCATATTGTTAACAGTCGGTGGGGAGAATGTCAGCCAACGACTTGCGCGTCTTTGCGGGTAATGGGGACCACAGTGGTATCCGACATCGCAAGTTGGGACTTTGCCTAAGACATCTGTAATGATCGAAGATGTGGCTCTTCTGATCGATGCCATGGGCGCACGCTTTCCTCCGGACTAGGTAGACGAATTCATCGGAATACACAGATGGACGAGATCAGACTCGCTCACATCATTGGGCGATACTGCAGAAGCCATGTTCATGGACGGACTAGATGCCTGGAATCTGCGTGGGCCTGCGATAAGTCTTCAATGCCCTCCGCAGCGTAGGCGCCGTAGAGAGCGCGTGACCTCCCATAGCGGGTGTTCGAAATATGATGGTAGGACCTTTTGAGATGCCTAGACAGGCCACGGTACCCTGATGGTATCTCGACATACATATCGGATCTCTACCACCGCCAAAAGGGTGTGACCTTGCTAACATAGATAACAAAATGATAACGAACTACCTATCACTGGCCATATCAGAACGGTACGTACCTGACCATGCGACCTGCCATACATCCAGCTAAACAATCAAATGCTTCACTACTTGATACCAAACGATAATGCGTCTTTCGAATCCCGCCTTCGGCACCATTTTTGTTGTACCGACGCTACAATGTCTCGCGTCGGTCTTTTCATGTTATGCCCTCCGGGTAACACCCAGAGCCTAATCGACTCCTCTACTCGGCACTGATCGGCATATCGGGCCAGCTTATCCATGGAGGCGTCCAGCAGAAGGACGTAGTTCTTCAGTGCTTCAAGGCATATGTCGATGCCGATCTGGTTTCGGAATCTGAGGCAATCGCAGAGAGTCTTCTCCTTGTCGTGTATCCTAATCCCTGGGTCTTGAGCCGGCACTGCAATGATAGCGATCTGATGATGTCGCCGCGAGAGATAGTGCAATGCTGATTAGGTCGGGGAGGCGCCAGCGCCCGATTCCGGCGTCTTCGAAGTCACTTGTTCGCGCCGTTCCTGCGTCACAGACGAACGCCTTGGTGGAGCCTGCCCACATGTCGTACGATCGACCTGGCTATGACCTTCTCCTCCAAAGAGGCCTCACACAGGGCGTGAGCCATGAAAATGGCGCTGAGCAGGGATTGGAACGACCGTATGGAAAACCAGACGGCTTTCTTGAGAGCCTTATGGGAAACCATATGGTTCAGCGCGACCGGGCGAAATCGGAGGGCGTTTTGGGGGTCGTACAGCCCCCACGAGCAACCCCCAACGGCTCGCCACCGCAGTACCATGTTTCGCCACGGGCTCTAGCTGCATGTTTGCCGGGAACCAACTTCCTGATAACGGGAACGCCACCGGCGGTTACGTCCGGGTAAGCTTGAGTGTGCAGAACCGTGTGGTTTTCGGTACGGCTTCGCCAAAAGCCGTACCGAAAACCATGCGGTCTCCAAGTAGGCGCAGAAGTCCTCCCGCTCGGCGGGGGCGCACGATCGGGAGCTGTGTGTCAACGAGCTCCGGCGGCTACCACACGTGCGTATCCGGTGCCTGCCACTCATTCCCTTCAACGACACTCCCTATTTGAGGCAACGAGTCAGGTTCGGCAACAGTTCTGGTGAGGCTAGTCGACCACTTGCATTGCGCTTGCGCCCATGCTATTATATCCGTAGGCGATATAACGCAATACGATGCATCGCGTGGAGATGTAACGGATCGCGATGTAATGATGGCGAACGCCGAATGAACTGCAGATGGACGGGGGTGAATCATTGGCTTACCAAGCTGGAAAGACTCAGTTGCGCGGATTATGTCGTTTAATATCGAAAGGGAGGCACTAGGTAATGCGGAAGACTGTGTTACCAGTAATTGCAGTTGTTATCGCTCTTGCACTGGCATCGGCGGGCGCATCTGCGAAGGAGCTCGGATTGGAACTCGGGGCAGGCTTGTCCTACGGCACCCTCAGCATCTCAGATCACGACAGCTACGACAGGTACTTCACG
>Ga0116176_10004472_pt1 | contig 10155 bp, 8 predicted proteins | sample AD_STIC08_MetaG_FD_89803 | JGI IMG/M metagenome (GOLD analysis project Ga0116176, IMG submission 89803) | Active sludge microbial communities of municipal wastewater-treating anaerobic digesters from USA - AD_STIC08_MetaG | ecosystem: Engineered > Bioreactor > Anaerobic > Digestate | place: USA... | reverse complement strand
TCGGCCTCCGCGAGATGCGGTCGCTCGCCGGGATCGAGGACCTCTACATGAACATCGTCTCCGGGAGGAGCGCGCAATGAGAAACGTCTGGTCCCTGGTCAAGAAGGAGGTCCGGGCCTATTTCGGCTCGCCGATCGCCTACGCCATGATGTTCGGCTTCCTGCTCCTCACCGGCTACTTCTTCTACAGCCTGATCATGTGGTTCAACCTCCAGGCCATGCGGATGGCCCAGAACCCCTACTACGCCCAGCAGGTCAACATCAACGAGATGGTCTTCTCGCCCCTGTTCCACAACATGAGCATCGTCCTCATCTTCGTCGTCCCGCTGCTGACCATGCGGCTGCTGGCCGAGGAGAAGAAAGCGGGCACGGACGAGCTCCTCTACACCTCGCCCCTCACGGTCGGCCAGATCGTCCTGGGCAAGTACCTGGCGGCCCTGTTCCTGCTGGCCGTCATGCTCGGCCTGTCGGCCCTGCTTTCGGTCTTCGCCTTCGCCCTGGGCAACCCCGAGCTGGCCCCCTGGCTCACCGGCTACCTCGGCCTGTTCCTCATGGGCGCGGCCTTCGTCGCCATCGGCCTCTTCTTCTCCTCCCTCACGGAGAACCAGATCGTGGCCGCCGTCCTGACCCTGATGACCCTGCTGCTCTTCCTCCTCCTCAACTGGGTCTCGTCGCTGGGCGGCGGCGCGGCCTGGACCAAGGTCGTCAGCTACCTGTCCTTCTCCGAGCACTTCGAGGACCTGACCAAAGGCATCGTCGACACGAAGGACATCGTCTATTACCTCAGCGCCTCGTTCTTCGGCCTCTTCCTGGCCCACTCCGTCCTTCAGTCCCGGCGGTGGAGGTGATCCATGGACGCCCTCAAGAAGAACCTCAGCGCGGCGGCCGCGGTCTTCCTCGCGGCGGCCCTCGTCGGCCTGATCGTCTGGCCCTACAAGAGGACGGCGATCCTCATCCTGGCCATCCTCGGCCTGGCCTCCTTGGCCGTCCACGTCGTCCTCCACTGGGAGGCCCTCAAGCGGGGCTTCACCCGCCGCTCGTTCCTCTATTCGGGGAACCTCGTCCTCGTCGCCGTCATCGTCCTGGCCATCCTCGGCCTGGCCAACCACTTCCTGTCCAAGCACAACTACCGGGCCGACTTCACCGCGGCCAAGCTCCACAGCCTGTCCGGCCAGTCGGTCTCCGTGCTCAAGGCCCTCAAGGCGGACGTCACGCTCAAGGGCTTCTTCCGCGAGGGCAACTACGGCCGGGCGGCCATGGAGAACCTGCTCAAGCTCTACGCCTACCATTCGGGACACATCAAGTACGAGTTCATCGACCCGGACAAGAACCCCGGCCTGGTCAAGCGCTACGACGTCACCCAGGACGGCACGACCGTCGTCGAGGCCGGCGACAAGGAGAGCCGGATCACGACGACCTCCGAAGAGGACCTGACCAACGCCCTGATCAAGGCCACCCGGGCCGCCAAGAAGGTCATCTATTTCCTCGACGGCCACGGAGAGGGCACGATCGACGAGAGCGGCGACGACGGCTACTCGACCGCCAAGGCGGAGCTCGAGAAGCTCGGCTACGAGGTCAAGCGGCAGACCCTGGCCCTGGCCGACAGGTTCCCCCAGGACTGCGCCTTGCTCGTCGTCGCCGGCCCGAAGAAGGACCTCCTGCCGAACGAGTACGAGACGATTCGTGGCTACTTGGAGGGCGGCGGCCGGGCCCTGGTCATGGTCGACCCCGAGACGCCGACCCAGCTGCCGCGCTTCCTGGCCGGCTACGGCTTCAGGCTCGAGGACGACATCGTCGTCGACACCGTCTCCCGCCTCCTCGGCGGCGACTACTTCATGCCCGTCGTCAGCGAATACGAGACCCATCCCATCACCGAGCGGTTCGGCTACGCCACGTTCTTCCCGCTGGCCCGCTCGGTCGAGGTCGCCGAGACGAAGCCCGAGGGGGCGACGGTGACCGAGCTGGCCAAGACCAGCCCCAACTCCTGGTCGGAGCGCGAGCTCGACCAGAAGGAGGTCAAGTTCGACGCGGCCAAGGACAAGCAGGGCCCCATCGGCCTGGCCGCCGTGGCAGAGTTGCCGGCCAAGGCCGGGGCCCCGCCCGCCTCCGGGGCCCAGCCCGGCGGGGCGGCCCCGCCCAAGCCGGAGGCGGCCGAGAAGAAGACGCGGGTCGCGGCCATCGGCGACTCCGACTTCGCCAAGAACCGCTACTTCGGCGTGTCCGGCAACGGCAACTTCTTCCTCAACGTCGCCAACTGGCTGACGGAGGAGGCCGACCTCATCGCCATCCAGCCCAAGACCCGGACTCCCCGGACGGTCCAGCTGACCCCGGCCCAGGGACGGCTCGTCTTCCTGACGAGCGTCGTCGTCCTCCCCTTGGCCATGCTGGCCATCAGCCTGTACGTCTGGCGCCGCAGGAGGACGCTGTGAGATTCGGCAAGACCCTGGCCCTGCTGGCCGTCTTCGGCGCCCTCCTGGCCCTCGTCCTCTATTTCGACTCCCGGGGCGAGAAGAAGAGGACCGCCGAAGAGAGGACGAACACGCTCATCAGCCTCCCCCAGGCCGACATCCGCAAGATCGGCCTCGACCGCGGCGGCGTCGTCCTGGCCTTCGAGCGCGAGGGCGAGGGGCCGTGGCGGCTGACCGCGCCGCTCCAGGCCGCCGCGGACGATTACGAGACGAACGGCCTGGCCGGCGCGCTGGCCTCTCTCCGCATCGAGAGGGTGGTCGAGAAGGAGGGCGGGGACCCGGCCGCCTACGGGATACCGCAAACGACGGTCTCGATCTGGGTCAAGGACAAGGAGGCCCCGGTCCGCCTCCTCGTCGGCATGGAGAACCCACTCGACAAGACCCTCTTCGCCAAGCGCGAGGACGACCCGCGGATCGTCCTGCTGGCCTCGACGCTCAAGTCGACGCTCGAGAAGAGCGTCTTCGATTTCCGCGACAAGACCGTGTTCCGGTTCACGGCCGCCGACGTCCAGGCGGTCAAGGTCCGGGCCAAGGGCGTCGCCTGGGAGGCCGTCCGCGAGGCCCGGGGCTGGGCCCTCAAGTCCCCGGTGGCGGCCCTGGCGGCCAAGACCAAGGTCGACTCGCTCCTCGACTCGCTCTCGGGCCTGCGGGCCAAGGAGTTCGCGGCCGAGGAGAAGAGCGCGGGCATCCTGGCCGGGTTCGGCCTCGACAGGCCCGACTACGAGGTCAAGCTGTCCCTCCCGGCCCCGGGGCAGGAGATCGTCTTCGCCTTGCACAAGAAAGGCGAGACGCAGTACGCGACCTCGTCGCTGTCGACCAAGGTCGTCGCCTTCGAGGGCACGGTCCTCGCCGACCTCGACCGCAAGGTCGACGAGATGCGCGAGAGGAAGGTCGCCGACTTCTACGCCTGGGACGCCAAGCGCGTGACGGTGAAGCGGGACGGGCAGGAGATCGTCGCCTCCAAGGAGAAGGTCGGGGAGGAGGAGAAATGGCTCCTCGACCCGGACGCGAAGATCGAGGCCGCGAGGGCCAAGGTCGAGGACTTCGTCCGCAAGATCGAGGGCCTCGAGGCCGCCGCCTTCATCGACACTCCCGCGGCGCTGGCCGGCTACGGCCTGGCGCCGGGGATCGAGGTCCGCGTCCTGACCCGCGACTACCAGGACCGGGAAAAAGAGACCGTTCTCTTCGTCGGCAAGGACGACCCGGAGAAGAAGCAGGTCGTCGTCAGGAGCGCCGGCCTGGAGTACCTGTTCCTCGTGGACGACGCCTTCCTCCGGGACCTGCCCAAGAACAAGGAGGACTGGCGGCCGGCGCCGCCGGGAACTGAAGAAGGGAAGGCCGATAAGAACTAGGTTCGCCTCCGCCCTCCCGGCCTGGTACGGCGTCGGCAGACGACGGTCCCGGCCGGCCGGGCTAGGCCAGTTCGAGCGCCTGATGCTTGGCCGCGATCGCCTCGGCCAGCCGGTCGACCGCCTCGAGGTCGGCCGCCTTCGGCAACCCCTTGCTGACGACCGGCGGCAGGTATTCGACCTTGAGGTTGGGCAAGGCGCCCTTGACCAGCTCGGGCATCTTCCCGGCCCAGCCGTAGGACCCGATGACGGCCGCGAAGCGGGTCTTCGGCCTCAAGGCGTTGGCCAGGACGGCGGCGTTGAAGACCATGGGGTGGGGCCCGAAGTGGACGGTCGGCGTGGCCACGACGATGGTCGCGGCGTCGACCATGGCCATGGCCAACTGGCCGATGTCGGCCGTGGCCATGTTGAAGGGGAAGACGCTCACGCCGCGCTGGACCAGGCCGTCGACGAGGCGCCGGACCATGATCTCGGTCGAGCCGTGCATGGTGACCCAGGGGAGGACGACCGCGTTGTGGGGCCGGTCGCCTGTCCAGTCCCGGTAGGCCGCGACGATGGACGCCGGGTCGCGGATGACCGGGCCGTGGCTCGGGGCGATGAGGCGGATGTCGAGGCCCTCGATCTTGTCCAGGTTCTTCTGGACGATCTTGCGGAAGGGCATCATGATCTCGGCGTAATACCTCTTGGCCTCGGCCAGGATCGAGTCCACGCCGTCCACGAACAGGTCGGTCGCGGCGATGTGCGAGCCGAACCAGTCGCAGCTGAAGAGGATCCGGTCCTCCTCGAGGTAGGTCGACATCGTCTCGGGCCAGTGGACCCAGGGGGTGTAGATGAAGCGGAGGGTCTTGCCGCCGAGGTCCAGCCTCTCCCCGTCCGCCGCGGCGCGGATCCGGGCCGGGTCGAGGCCGAGGTGGTCGGCCAGCATCGTCCTGGCCGGTTCGGAGCTCAGCAGCTGGGCCCGGGGAAAGCGCTCGAGGACCCAGGGGAGCCCGCCGGAGTGGTCCTGCTCGGTGTGGTTGGAAACGACGTAGTCCACGCGGGGGACGTCGCGGAGGTAGGCCTCGAGGACGGGGAGCGTCTTCGGGTCGACCGTGTCGATCAGGGCGACCTTGTCCCGGCCCCGGACGAGGAAGGCGTTGTAGCTCGTCCCGTCGGGGAGGGGGATGAGCGAGTCGAAGACCCGGCGGTCGAAGTCGGGCGCGCCGACGAAGTCGACGCCGGGGACGATCGGTCTGGGTTTCATGGTGTCTGTCTCCGGTGAGAAATGATCATTTCCGAGTCATTTTATAGTATTTCAGCCGAAAAGGGAAGGCTTCAGGCGCCGGGAAACCTGCGCTTGGCGAAATAGACGATCTCGGGGTGCTTCGTGTAGCCGAGCTTCCCGAAGACGGCCATGGAGACGGCGTTGCCGGCCTCGACGAGGCAGGCCAGGATGTCCATCCCCTGGGCCTCGAGCCAGGCCTCGGCGGCCCGGACCAGCCGGGCGCCCAGGCCCCGGCGGCGCAGCCTCTCCTCCACGGCCACGCGGTTGACCCAGCCCTTGCGGCCGTCGTGGGTGGCGACGACGGTGCCGACGACCCGGCCCCTCTTCCCTTCCTCGGCCACGAGGAACAGGACGTTCGGAAGCCCGATCTGCCTGCGGACGCTCTTCCGGCTGTCCCGGCCGCGGGGCTTCAGCGGCAGGCCTCCTTCGGCCCAGAGCTCCATGACCCGGTCGTAGTCGGCCGGGACGAACGGCCTGATCCTGACGCTCATGCCCCTGTTCGCTCCGGGCATCGGCCCTCCCTCCCCGTCCGCCGTCCTTCGTCCGTCCCGGCGGCCGCCGCGCCGGCCGGACAGACTCAGCGGACGAACAGCGCGAATGATCCGACGGCCGCCGCAGCCGCCGCCAGGCCCGTCGGCGCGGCCGCCGCCCAGGACTTGTTGTGGACGGACCGGGCGGCGGCGACGAACCCCCAGGCCGCCCAGGCCGCCGCGGCGGCGTAGGCGCCGAGATAGAGCGTCTGCCAGAGGCCCGGCTCCGACAGGATGTCCACCCACTCCCGCTGGCCCATGCCCAGGGCCGCGAAGAGCGCTTCGACGGCCGAGGGGGCCCAGGCCAGAAGGAGGGGCCGGCCCCAGGCCCGCGAGGCCTTGACCAGGACGTCGCTCCGGCGGCAGCCCCTCGCCCCCAGGGCCAGGAGGGCCCCCGAGCTCAGGGCCCAGACGGCCAGGACGAGCGGCAGGATGAAAAGGATCTGATAGAAATAGTAGTTGTCCGCGTCGATCCCGCCGACGACCGGAGCGAGCGGCACGGCCCCGGCCAGGGCCAGGACGAACGAGGTCAGGGCGTAGGCGAGCGAGACCAGGCCGAGCGACAGGACGGCCCGGCGCATCGGGCGCCGCTTCCGGGACGCGCGCAGCCGGGCTTTGAGCGCCCGGAGAAGGGGGTCTTTCATCGGGCCTCTCTCAGGTCGCCAGGAGATGCTTGCCGGCGAAGCCGGGGTCGGTCGTCAGGTTGATGCCGAACCGCCTCAGCCCCGATTCGTCGCCCGGCGTCGGGATGTGGGTGATGTGGACCTCGCACCCCTGGATCTCCTTCATCTTCTCCAGGGCCAGGGAGGCCATGGGGTTGGCGGCCGCGTTGATGCTCAGGCAGATCAGGACCTCGGACAGGTCCAGGCTGACCGATTTGGCGCCGAACACCGTGGTCTTGAGGGCGCCGACCGACTCGACGATCGAGGGCGAGAGGAGCGGGATCCTGTCCGGGATCTCGGCCAGCCGCTTGACGGCGTTGAGGACCAGGGCCGAGGCGGCGTGCATGAGCGGCGAGTTCTTGCCCGTGACGATCGTCCCGTCGCGGAGCTCCAGGGCCGCGCCGACGAAGACGCCCTTGTTCCCCCGGCCCGACGCCTCGGCCTCGGCCGCCGCCCGCCGGGCCGCGCCGACGACGGGGCGGTCCTCCGGCGCGACCCCGAGCTCCCTCATCAGCAGCTCGGCGCGCTGGACGGTCTCCTTCTCGACGAAGCCCAGCGTGTACTCGCAGGAGTAGCGGAAGTAGCGCCGGATGAGCTCCTGCCTGGCCGCCGCCTGCACGACGGCGTCGTCGACGACGCCCGCCGAGACGGCGTTGCAGCCCATGTCGGTCGGCGACCTGTAGAAGGACGGACGGCCGGTGATCCTCTCGATGATCCGCTGGAGGACCGGGAAGACCTCGACGTCGCGGTTGTAGTTGACCGCGGCCTTCCCGTAGGCCTCGAGATGGAACGGGTCGACGAGGTTGAAGTCGCAGAGGTCGGCCGTGGCCGCCTCGTAGGCGACGTTGACCGGGTGCTTGAGGGGCAGGTCCCAGACCGGGAAGGTCTCGAACTTGGCGTAGCCCGAGGCCAGTCCGCGGCGGTATTCGTGGTAGAGCTGGGACAGGCAGGTGGCCAGCTTGCCGCTGCCCGGGCCCGGCCCGGTGACGATGACGAGCGGGCGCCCGGTCTCGATGTAGTCGTTGGCCCCGTAGCCCTCGTCGCTGACGATGAGGTCGACGTCGGTCGGATACCCCTTGGTGAAGCGGTGGGTGTGGACGCGGATGCCCTGCCGCTCGAGCTTGTTCTTGAAGACGCGGGCGGCCGGCTGATTGTCGAAGCGGGTGATGACCACGGCCCGGACCGGGACGTCCCACTCGCGCAGGTCGTCGATGAGCTTCATGGCGTCGACGTCGTAGGTGTGGCCGAAGTCGGCCCGCATCTTCCTGCGCTCGATGTCGCCGGCGTAGATGCAGAGGAGGACGTCGGCCTGGCCGCGGAGCTCCCGGAGGAGCTTCATCTTGACGTTGGGGTCGTAGCCGGGCAGGACCCGGGCGGCGTGGTAGTCGAAGAAGAGCTTGCCGCCGAACTCGAGGTAGAGCCGGCCGCCGAAGCGCTCCATCCGTTCGAGGATGGCCTTCTTCTGTTCCTCGAGGTAGCGGGCGTTGTCGAAGCCGATGGCGTGGTCCATGGGAGCTAGCGCCTTTCGACGAGGAAGTCCTGGAACAGGCCGTAGCCGACGGAGCTGTATTCCGCGCCGGGGGGCCGCCCCCCTCCGGCGCCCGTCTGGAACGCGCCCGGCCAGGCCCGGCCGAGGGGCGGGGCGTTGTGGAAGGGGCCGAGCGTGTTGCGCAGGGTCCCGTAGACGACGACGGAGACCTCGTTCGCCCCCGGGGCGAGGGCGCCCGTCAGGTCGACCTCGTACGGGGGGAACGCGGCCGTGCCGACGCGCCTCCCGCCGACGAAGACCTCGGCCGTGGCCCCGAGCCAGGGGCCGAGGCGGAGGCGGTAGGACGCGCCGGCGTCGGCGGGCAGGTCGAAGGTCCGCCGATAGCGGACCCCGGCCCCGTAGAACGGCCAGCCCTGGTCCTTCCACGGCCCCGCTCCGAGCGGCGCCGGCGGATGGAGCTCGAAGCCCCGGTCCGCGCCGCGGAGCCGGAAATCGCCCAGGAGGTAGACCGGCTCGAGCTCGGCCTGGACCGAGAACGGCCGGGCCCTGACCGTCAGGGTGTTCCGGCCGGAGACGACGTGGGCGCCGATGGAGTAGACGCCGAAGGCCCGGTCGAGCCACCATCCGCCCGGCGCCGGGGCGACCTCGCGGCCGTTGACGGAGACCTTGAAGAGGCCGGGCCGCTCGACGACGGCCTCGAGGTCGGCGAAGTCGCGCGCGTCGCCCTTGACCGTCCGGAAGGCGAAAACGGCCTCGAAGCCCGAATCGGCCGGGAACGTGTCGAGGTCGACGATGTCCGTCTTGAACTGGACGGCGCCGTCCCAGGGGTTCCGGTCGAAGCCGTGGGCCTGGAAGGCCTTGCGCTGGGCGTCGTAGAAATAGAGGTCCCTCTCGGTCCGGCCCTTGAGGACGAGGTCGCAGTAGTCGAGGGTCAGGACGTTCGGCCCGAGGGGCTCGACGGACAGGCCCCCCGCCGGGGCGACGGGCCGCCAGGCCGCGGCCGGGGCGGCGTCGACCGGCTTCGCGCGCACGTCCCGGATGCACAGGAGCAGGCTCCCGGCCGGCGGCAGCGCGAAGGCGGCCTCGACCGAGCCGCCGCGTCGGACGAAGGGATAGGGCTCGGCCTTCCCCGTGAACGGGTCCCACCGCTCGACCGAGCCGCCGGCGAGGGTCATCGTCCCGGCGGCCGTTTCGTCGGCGGCGGCGTTGGCCAGGAAGACGATCCGGCCGCCGTCGAACTCGCGGCGCTGGTGGAAGAGCCGGTCCCGGCCGGAGGCGACGTCGAAAACCACGGCCGGCGGGCTGAACATCCGGACCTTGTCGAAGCCGCTGCCGGGCCCCGAGTTGAGCCAGCGGTCGCCGAAGGAGTCCTGGAGCTGGCGCAGGTCCTCGGTCGGGAGGCCGTTGATGTAGTCGGGCGGCGCGACCCAGGAGACGATCTTCCCGTCGCGGATGAGGTAGTCCCGGACGAGGTCGGCGGTCGCGTCCTCGAGGTTCCGCAGGCCGGGCGGCAGGATGACCAGGTCGTAGGACCGGGCGCCGACCTTGAGGCTGGCGTGGCCCGTCGCCCCGAAGGCCTGGAGCGTCTTCTCGCTGACGAGGTCGTACTCGATCTGCTCGGCCTCGAGGAGGTGGATGAAAGCCTGGAAGTCCCGGCCGACCGTTCGGAAGTCCTCCGATTCCGCGGCCGGCGAATAGAGCATCCAGGCCGTGGTCGTCGGCTCGATGACCAGGACCCTGTTCAGCTGCCGGCCCAGGCTCATGGCCGCGGACAGCCGCCCGAATTAGTCGGCCAGGGTGTTGTAGTGCGGCCACCAGGGCTGGTGGTCCGAGAACGACGGGGGATGGTCGCGCTTGCGGGCGCCCTTGACCGTGGCGTAGGACAGGTGCTGGTTGAGGAAGTTCGCGCCCAGGGCGTACTCCCAGTCGCCGATGCGCTTCTGGTCGGCGAAGGTCAGGTCCCAGCCGCTGGCGCCGTAGGTCTCCGACAGGGTCCGCTCCCGCCCCTGCTGGTTCGCGGCGCTGCGGACCTCGCGGACGGCCCGGGCGTTGCCGAACTGGGCGTCCGTCGCGGCGGACCATTCGTTCATCAGGATGTCGACGCCGGGCATGTGGGCGAAGGCGGCCATGGCCAGGTTGTCCGGGGAGACACGCGGACGGGGCCACTCGTGCTCCCAGTAATGCCCGGTGAAGACGAGGCCGTTCTCCGTGGCGTAGGCGTAATAGGGCTTGGCCCAGTTCTCGAGGAACAGGTCGAGGAGGACGGCGTAGAAGTCGTGCCGGACGCGCCTCCAGGCCCCCGTCTCCTCGAAGAGCGAGACGAGGTTCGGGCGCAGGTCATAGCCCCAGCGGCCCCGGAAGGCCTGGAAGAGGGCGGGCGTGTAGTTCACGGCG
>Ga0116176_10004471_pt1 | contig 10160 bp, 9 predicted proteins | sample AD_STIC08_MetaG_FD_89803 | JGI IMG/M metagenome (GOLD analysis project Ga0116176, IMG submission 89803) | Active sludge microbial communities of municipal wastewater-treating anaerobic digesters from USA - AD_STIC08_MetaG | ecosystem: Engineered > Bioreactor > Anaerobic > Digestate | place: USA... | reverse complement strand
GCGCGAGGCGGAGCGCCGCCTGCGACGCTCCGACGCGATGCTCGCGACCCTCGCCTCGAGCGTGCGCGAACTGCTGACGCTGTTCGATCGGAATCTGCGTTGCGTCTTCGTCAATCGTCCCGTCGCGACGTTGCCGCTCGAGTCCTACATCGGCTGCACGCTCGCGGAACTCGCGCCGGCCGGCTACGTCCAGCAGGCGGTAGACGCCGCATGGGACGTTCTCGCGAACGGCACCGTGCACGTGATCGAGCAGTCCATTCCAACGGCGTCAGGTCAGCAGCGACATATCGAAACGCGACTGCAACCCGCGCGCGAGGGTGGAGAGATCACGGGCGTCGTCGTGATCGGCATGGACGTGACCGAGAGAGTCAAACAGCGTGAGTCACTGCGCACGCAGGGCCAGCTGATGTCGATGATGCGCGAGGCCGTGCTGCTGGTGCGTGACGACTATATCGTCGTGCAGACCAATCCGGCGTTCGATGCATTGCTGTGCGCCGCGCCGGGCACGTTGAATGGCCAGATGATCCGGCCGCTGTTCGAGGCGGCCGTCGGTGATGTCGAAGCATTCCACCGCAGCATCCTCGCGGAACGCAGGGAGTTCGTCGAACACGTGACGCGCGAATTCGATTGGCGCCGCCCGGATGGCGTGAAGCTGCGGCTCATCGGCACGTTCACGCCGGTTCAGATCGATGGCGTGATGAACACGCTTGCGGTGTACGTCGACGTGACGCAGGAGCGCGCACTCGAGCGGCAGATTCTCGAGTCTGCATCGCGCGAGCAGCGCCGACTCAGCAGCGATCTTCACGATGGACTCGGTCAGGAGCTCACCGGCGTAGCACTGATGCTGCGCAGCGTTGCCGCGGGACTCGTCGACGGGAAGCCAACGTCGCGCGAGCGACTCGACGAGATCGTGGGCCTCGTCAATCACGCCATCGAATCCACGCGAATGCTGGCGCGAGGCCTCGCGCCGGTCAGCAGTGACCAGGGCGGGCTGGCGGGCGCGCTGCAGACGCTGGCCGACTCGCTGGCGGCGACGCAGGAAGTGGAAATCGCATTCCGCAACGCTGTTGCGGCACCGCTGCGCATGAACGATGAAGACGCCACGCATCTTTTCAGAATCGCGCAGGAGGCTGTCACAAACGCGTTGCGCCACGCCGATGCGACGCGAATCGACATCAGTCTCGATCGCGAGAACGATGCGCTCGTGATGGCGGTGAGCGATAACGGTCAGGGTTTCCCCGAAGATCACAGTGAGAAGCGTGAGGGTCTCGGCATTCGCACCATGCAGTTTCGTGCCTCGGCGGTGCGCGCGCTGCTTGAAGTCAGGCAGACACGGGGTTACGGTGTCACGGTACGGTGCCGCGTTCCGGTAGAATGAAGCACGAATTTAACGAACAACGCGTCTGAACGTCGCGCACCGCCGGGGTCAGTCATGAGTTTTGCGAGCACCCAGGTTCCCCACGCTGGCAACTCCACGCGTCGCAGACGCGTCCTGATCGTCGACGATCATCCCATCGTACGTCAGGGTCTGAAGCGAATGATCGAGGCTGAGCCCGACATGGAAGTGTGCGGCGAAGCGGAGACTGAAGCGCAGGCGCGGCGCGCCATTCGCGAGATCAACCCGGACATCGTCATCGTCGATCTCGCACTGCAGGACGGCGACGGTCTCGAACTCGTGCGTGATGTGCACGCTCATCATCCGGATGTGCCGATGCTCGTGCTGTCGATGCACGACGAGACGATCTACGCCGAGCGGCTGCTGTCCGAGGGCGCTTCGGGTTACATCATGAAGCAGGCCGCGGCGGATCAGCTGCTGAACGCACTGCGCACGGTCCTGCGTGGCGAAACCTATCTGAGCGAAGCGCTCACCACCACGCTGCGCTCGCGTGCCGGTACGGCGCAGCCTGCCGGTGCAGCCAATCCCGTCGAACGTCTCTCGAACCGCGAACTGCAGGTGCTGAACCTCGTCGGCCGCGGCGTCAGCTCGCGCGAGATCGCGGCCGAGCTCGGTCTTTCGGTCAAGACGGTCGAATCGCATCGCCAGAGCGTCAAGCGCAAGCTGAACCTCGCCACGAACGCCCAGCTGCTGCAGTACGCGATGAACTGGTTCGCCGGTCGTCGCTCGCCGCCCCCGTCGGGCGGCTGACGGCTCCTGGGCCCGGTTCAAACCCTCCGGGCCCTTTGCTCCTCTAAGCTGTAGTCGGTGCCCGTTGTCGGGCACCGCGGGGAGCGCATTTGGCCGACGGCGGCGTCCAGGTTTCAGGCAATGACTCGATCGACTGGCAGCAGGCCATGCTGCGCCAGGCGCAGCGCGGCGACGTGCGTGCGTTCGAACGCCTGTACCGCGACACCATCGGTCGCGTGCATGGCGTCTGCCTGCGCCTGACTCGCGACCCGGCGCTGGCTGAGGACTGCACCCAGGAGGCGTACCTGCGAGCCTGGAAAGCGCTGCCGGAATTCGAGGCGCGCAGCAGTCTGGCTACCTGGCTGCATCGCATCGCGGTGAACGTGGTGCTCGAGCGTCGTCGGCGGCGCAGCCCGGATCTGGATTTCGTGGAAGAACTGCCGGAAGACTCAATCGACGTGCAGCTCGATACGCCGCTGGAGGAACGCGAGATCGAAGCGGCCATCGCGGGTTTGCCCGACGGCGCGCGCGATGTGCTCGTGCTGTGCGCGATCTATGGCTACACGCATGGCGAGGCGGGCGCGATGCTCGGCATCGCCGAAGGCACCTGCAAGGCGCAGTTGCATCGTGCGCGGCATTTGCTGCGCACGCGACTCGGAGGACAGGACGAATGAACACGCCCGATTCATCGCGACGCGTCGACCGCGTCTCGCAGTTGCCGCAGGACATCGCGCCGGCGCGCGATCTGTGGCCGGCCATCGCCGCTCAGCTCGGCAGCGCTGAATCCGCACCGGCCGCTCCCGCCCCGTCCCGCCGTCGATTCGGACGCTGGAGTCTCGGCATCGCGGCCGGCGTCGCGCTGCTCGGCGTCGGGTTTCTGATCGGCCGCCAGACGCCAGACGCACTGGCGCCGGTGACGCCGCCGATGGTGGCGGTGAGCTTCGAGCCCGGCGAGAGCTACCAGAAGGCGCGTGCGGCGCAGCTCGAACAACTGCCCGCGAGGCTGGCGGCACTGTCGCCCGAGAGTCGTCGCCAGGTGCTGGCGAGCCTCGAGACGCTGCGCCGATCCCTCGACGACATTCGCAAGGCGCTCGGGGAAGATCCGGCGAACCTGCTGTTGCAGTCCATGCTGGTCAACACGTATCAGGAAGAGATGCGCGTACTGACCACCGTCAATGAAGCCGGTTCGGCCGGCCAGGAGATCTGATGATGTTCAGCAAGACTGGATGGTTGCTCGGCGCGGCCCTGGCGCTCACAACGCTGTCACCCTTGGCGGCCGCGCAGACCAAGGTGGATCGCGTGATCGCAGCGGATGTCAGCGGCACCGTCAGCATCACGAACGTCGCCGGTGCGATTGCCGTGAACGGCTGGGATCGCGCGGAAGTGCGCGCGACCGGAACGCTGGGCAAAGGCGTCGAGCGGCTCGACTTCACCCGTCAGGGGAGCCGCGTCGTGATCAAGGTGATCCTCAAGCGCGGCAATCTGCCGAAGGGCGACGGCACGGCGACGTTGCAGATCAGCCTGCCGCGTGCGAGCCGCCTCGAGGTGTCTTCCGTCAGCGCGGATGTGACGGCCGACGGTATCAGCGGCACGCAGAAGATCAGCACGGTCAGCGGGGATCTGGTCGCCGAGATCGGCAAAGGTGGCGCGGAGCTGCAGTCCGTCAGCGGCGACGCGAAGCTGCGTGGCGGCGCGGAAGGCGCGAAGCTGCGCGCCTCGACGGTCAGCGGCGATCTGATGCTGCGCGACGGCGCGGGCGACATCGAGATCCAGACCGTCAGCGGCGACATCAACGCGCAACTGCGGCAGATGCGCTCAGGTCGGGTACGCACCACCTCTGGCGATCTCGAACTCGAAGCGGCGCTGCCGAGTACGGCGACGCTGGACGTCGAGACGGTCAGCGGCGATGTGGAGATCACGGCGCGCGCCGCCGGCGGAATGTCGATCGATGCGCAGAGTTTCAGCGGCGAGATCAGCACCTGTTTCGGCCGCGAGGGTGAGCCCACCAGCAAGTATGGCCCCGGCAAGCGCCTGAGCATGCAGACGGTCGAGGGCGGCGCAAACCTGCGCATCAAGACGCTGAGCGGCGATGTGAGCGTCTGCGACAGGTAGAATCCCGGGTGTGCGTGCCACCCGTCTCATAGCCTGGATCCTCGGCGCCATCGCGGCGCTGGTCGTGGTGGCGATGTTCATCATCACGCAGATGGTGGACGCAAACCGCTTCAAGCCGCAGATCCAGCGCGCGGTGGCGGAGGCCAGCGGTCGTGAGCTCACGATCGATGGCGATCTCGAACTCGACTGGTTCCCGTGGTTGTCCGTGCGCGTCGGCGCGGCCAGCCTCGCGAACCCCGCCGGCTTCGAGGGCCCGTCGCTGCTCTCGGTCAAACAGGCCAACATCGGCGCACGGCTTTTCCCACTGCTCGACGGCCGGCTCGAACTCGACCGCATCCGTCTCGACGGGCTCGATGTGCAGCTGCATCGGCTCGCCGATGGTCGCGCGAACTGGGATGGCCTCGGCGCCACTGCCGCGGAAAAGCCGGAGCAAACGGCGAGCCGCTGGTCGCTCGCCGGCGTGGGCGGACTCGAGCTGCGCAACAGCGCGATCACGCTGACGGACGATCGCGACGCGAGCCGGCTGGTCGTGTCCTCGCTGCAGGCGGACGTGGATCCCTGGGCACCGGGGCAGCCGGTGAAATGGTCGGCCGCCGCGGGGGTTCGTTCGGGTACCGGCGAGGCCGCCGTCCAGGGCGTTCGTATTTCATCGATCACCGCCTGGCAGGGCGATACCGTCACGCTGACCGGCACTTCCCTGACGCTTGCCCTGCGCGCGGCGGCCACCGCAAAAGACGGCCTCACCGTGCGCGCGATCCTGCCGAAGATCGAGGCGGATCTCGCCAGGGATCTGTACGCGCTCGCGCCATTCAGCGCGACGCTCGGTGACGCGGCAGACTATCGCGCCGAACTGAAGATCGGCGCCGTGCAGCTGAGCCTTGCGGGAGAGACTCCGCAGTTCGACACCGTGCTGAACCTCGACGCGAAGTCGCTGCGCGCACTGCTGGTCGATGCCGGCGTGAAGGCGCCGATCACAACCGATCCGAAGGCCCTCGGTGCGCTCGGCATCGATGCGCGCATCGCGCTCGCGAACGGCGGATTCAGCATCGAACCGCTGACTTTGAAGCTCGACGACACCACGCTGCGCGGCCGTGTCACGCGCGCGGCGAGTACGTCTGTCGACGCATCGAGCGCCGCGCAGACCACCGAATTCGCGCTGCAGGGCGATCGCATGGATATCGGGCGATACCTCGAGCCGGATGATGCCGACACGCCACCGTTCAAGTTTCCCACCGCGGCGCTGCAGGCACTGCAGGCTCGCGGCACGATCGATCTTGCCACCGCGACGCTCGGCGAGGCGAAGATGAAAGGCGTGACGCTGCGTCTGGTGCTGGACGAATCCGGGCTGCGCAATCAGCCGCCCGACCAACCGCTGGAGAAGCGGTGATGGCGCAGCCGGCCGCGGCGCCTGCGTCCGCCGCGCGCGTGGGTCCGGCGCTGGTCGATTGGCATCGGCAGAGTGGCCGTCACGATCTGCCCTGGCAGCAGAACCGCACGCCGTACCGCGTCTGGATTTCCGAGATCATGCTGCAGCAGACGCAGGTCTCCACCGTGATCCCGTATTTCGATCGTTTCATGGCGCGCTTCGCCGACGCGCGTTCGCTGGCCGATGCGCCGATCGACGAAGTGCTGCATCTGTGGACCGGCCTGGGTTACTACGCCCGTGCCCGCAATCTGCACCGCGCTGCACAGCAGGTGCGGGACGATCACGGCGGCGAACTGCCGCGCGACTTCGACGCGCTGCATGCGCTGCCCGGCATCGGCCGCTCGACGGCCGGCGCGATCCTGTCGCTCGCCGCGGGGCAGCGCCATCCGATCCTCGATGGCAATGTGAAGCGCGTGCTCGCGCGCGTGTTCGGCATCGACGCGGATCTCGCCGAGCGCGAGACCGAGAAGCAGATGTGGATGCTCGCGGAGGCCTGCACACCGATCGAATCCGTGGATGTCTACACACAGGCCGTGATGGATCTGGGCGCCACTGTCTGCACGCGCGCAAAGCCCGTCTGCCTGCTGTGTCCGCTGCAGTCGCTGTGCGCTGCGAATGCCACCGGCAGACAGGCGGAGCTGCCGCGCCCAAAGCGTCGCGCTGCGAAAGCGGAACGTCGCCATAAGCGCGTGTACATGCTCGCCGCCGTCGACGACGCCGGCGCCGTCTGGCTCGAGCGCCGGCCCGAGCGCGGCATCTGGGGCGGACTGTGGTGCCTGCCCGAGTTCGAGAACACCGAGCAGGCGCAGGCCTTTGTCGTGGCGACCCTCGCACCCGCGGATGCCGTCGCTCTCGAGCCGCTCGATCCCGTGCAGCATGCATTCACGCATTTCGACCTGGAAATCCTGCCGCTGCGGCTCGACTGCGCGCGCGCTGCAGGCAATGCGATCATGGAGCCCGGCCGCACGCTCTGGTATAACCCGCGCGACCTCGACGCCGCGAATGGACGCATCGGATTGCCCGCGCCCGTCAAGACGCTGCTCGAAACACTTCAAGGAATGCCCCGATGACGAGAATGGTCCAGTGCGTGGTGCTGAAGCGCGAGGCCCCCGGCCTCGATCGACTGCCGTATCCCGGTGAGCTCGGGCAGCGCGTGTGGCGCGAAGTCTCGAAGGAGGGCTGGCAGCTCTGGGTCAATCACCAGACCATGCTGATCAACGAGAACCGCCTGACGCCGATGGACCCCAAGCACCGCAAGTACCTGGAAGGCGAGATGGAGAAGTTCCTGTTCGGTGGCGGTGCCGCGAAGCCCGAAGGATTCGTGCCGAAGAGCTAGCCGCCACTGCCGAAAGGTGCCACGCCGAACCAGCGGACGTGCAGCACCATTGCGACGAGACCGTACAGCGCGAGCCCGCCGACCACGGCGATCACATCATTCAGCTTCGAGGCCGGGGCACCCGGAATCGGACGCGCGACGCGACGCTTCAGCGAGATGCGATCCGCCACCGCCCAGGCCAGCAGCGCACCGAACAGTACGATGTCCGCGAGCATGCCGTTCGCGAGCAGATGCGCGAGCGCCCAGAACTTCGTCGCGAGCAGCATCGGATGCTTCGCTGCCGCGCGAATGCGCCCCGGCAGATAGGCCGAGAGCAGCAGCACGAACACCGGCAGCATCAGCAAGGCCGCGATGTGACGCATCGCCGCCGGCGGCACCCACACCACCACCGGGTTCAGCCGCGCCGCCGAGTACCCTTGCACGATCAGCACGAAACCCACGATCGCGACCGCGGCGTACAGCGCCTTCCAGCCCCACTCGCCGAAGCGCGCGGCCATCGCATCGCGCCAGGCCGGCGCCACGATCGACACCGAATGTGCGCCGAGGAACAGCACGAGACCCAGGATCAGCGTCGACATCGTTGGCTCCCCTCAGACAGGGGGCGAGTATAGGACGGCGGGCGGCGAGGCCCCCAAATCAAAGACTTAGCCTGCCCGGCGCTTGACGGGTTCCGCGCCGGTCGTTCTAATACGCGGCCCCGCTTCCATGGCGGGCGCTCAGTTCCAGACCCGTGGCCGGGTAGCTCAGTTGGTAGAGCAGCGGATTGAAAATCCGCGTGTCGTTGGTTCGATTCCGACCCCGGCCACCATGGGCCCCACCAGCACTGTTCGCAGACATCCAAGGATGTCCGTAAGTCGCTGTATTCATTGTGTTTTCACTTCCAGGGACCTACGTTGAGGTCCGGAGGAAATCATGAGAAAAGTGGGCACTTTCTTGGACACCGCGTATGCCGCGAAACAGGTGTCCAAGGAATTCGGGCGCCTGACTGAGGGGCAGCTGCGCGCGCTGCGACTCCCCGTGAAGGACTACAAATTGTCCGACGGTGGGGGGCTGTACCTGTACGTCATGGTGAAGGGTTATCGCTGGTGGCGGTACCTGTTCCGGTTCGATGGACGTCCGCGGCAGCTGTCGCTCGGCGTGTACCCCCAGGTCTCCCTGAAGGAGGCGCGCGAACGTCGCGACGAGGCGCGCCGGCTGGTCGCCCAGGGCATCGATCCGATCCGGCACCGGCGGTCGGCGGAGCGCAAGCGCCTCAGCACGTTCGAGGACGTGGCCACCGAATGGCTGACCGAACGCACCGGCACCTGGAGCGCGGAGTACGCGCAGAACGTGCAGCGCATGTTCCGGCTGAACATCTTTCCGTGGATCGGGACGATCCCGGTAGCCGCGCTGCACGCCGCCGACGTGCTCGAGTGTCTCAAGCGCGTGCAGAAGCGCGGCGCGCTCGAGACCGCGCATCGCATCCGGGCGAACTGCAGCATGGTCATGCGCTACGCCGTGGCCACGCGCCGCGCCGACCGCAATCCCATTGTCGATCTGCAGGGCGCATTGCCGCCGGTGCGCACGCGTCATCATCCGTCGATCACCGAGCCCGTGAAGATCGCCGCGTTGCTGCGCGCCATCCACGGCTATCGCTCGAAGTCCGTCGTCGTCGGTGCCGCGCTGCGCTTCGCGCCGCTGGTGTTCGTGCGGCCGGGTGAACTGCGCGGCGCCGACTGGAGCGAGTTCGATCTCGATGAGGCCGAGTGGCGTATCCCGGCGGAGCGCATGAAGATGCGCGTGCAGCACATCGTGCCGCTGTCCCGACAGTCCGTGGAGATCCTGCGGGATCTGAAGAACTTCAGTGGGCCCAACGGTCTGGCGTTCCCCTCGATTCGCACGTTCATCGTGCCGATGAGCGAGAACACCGTGAACGCCGCGCTGCGCAAGCTCGGCTACACCAGCGAGGAGATGACCGGGCACGGGTTCCGCTCGATGGCGTCCACGCTGCTGAACGAGTGGGGCTGGAATCGCGACGCCATCGAGCGGCAGCTGGCGCACAGCGAGCAGAACGGCGTGCGCGCCGCGTACAACTATGCCGAGCACCTGCCGCTGCGTCGCAAGATGATGCAGGCCTGGGCGGACTACCTCGATGCGCTGCGGATCAGCGGCAAGCCGGTGAAGTTTCCGGCGGTGCCGCTGCGCTAGAGACGGCGGGCGCCGGTTGCTCGTTCTGGTGGCGACGCTGCACCCCAAGACCGGCATCGAGTATTGACCGGCGATCGGCGTCCAATGCCAACCGTTTGAAAATGAGGCAAGCATGCGTTTCTCATCGGGAAACTTCACTTGATGCCTCGTCAAGCCACGACGCCGGTTGGGCCAAGATTCTGATCAAGCTGCAACGCCTGTTCACAGGGAAGCGGGAATTAGGAAAACTACCCGTCCACGAAAGCGGGTCAACTCCACCCCACGGTCCCTTCGCCCACGTTCGGGGGTCCGTGGGTGGCCGACGAGGGAGCCGGCGACGCCGACCCTCGACGGCGTCCGAAACGCGCAAGGGCAGGGCGCGTGACAGTGCTGCTCGGAGCGCTGGCGCGGGTTCTGCGGCACGGTGTTGCGAGTCTGAAAGCCAGCGTCAGTTGTGATCGCAGGCTCACCAGATGAGCCTGGCGCTTCGGTAGCGTGCGAAGATCTGCGATCTCTGCGCCGCCAGCTCCGCAGGGCAGTGGCGTGCAGCGGAACGGCGGCCAGACAGGAAGCAAGCCTTGGCGAAGAAGCGTGGACAGATGGGGATCTTTGATCAGGCGGCGCCGTCGGCGATCCGCGGCCTGAACGATCTCGATTGGCCCGCGCCGGAGCGGTTCCCGCTCAACGTTGCCGGTCATCGTGTCCGCAATCTGGTCATTCGCGATCTCGTCGAGTCGGCCTCACCGCTGATCGTCGCGGGCTACGCGGCGATCGACCACATCGTGGAGTTCCTGGCGCAAATGCCGGCGGGCCAGAAGGGCGTGCGACTGTTGTTCGGCAGTGAGCCATCGCCGGGGCGACCAGAGCGGTACGGTAGCAGCGGACGCCCCTTCAACCAGGAGGTCGAAGCGTACTGGCTAGCACGGGGCATCTCGCCACGGCTCAGCCTAAAGCTCATTCATGCCGTGGATCGGCTCGAGCGGGGCGAGGTCGAG
>Ga0116176_10004467_pt1 | contig 10167 bp, 9 predicted proteins | sample AD_STIC08_MetaG_FD_89803 | JGI IMG/M metagenome (GOLD analysis project Ga0116176, IMG submission 89803) | Active sludge microbial communities of municipal wastewater-treating anaerobic digesters from USA - AD_STIC08_MetaG | ecosystem: Engineered > Bioreactor > Anaerobic > Digestate | place: USA... | reverse complement strand
CGGATCTCGTCCATGTTGACGTCGGTCGCCGTCGAGATGGAGTGGATCCGGAGGCGCGAATCGGTCTTCTGGAGCTCGACGAGCGCGTCGTAGGTCTCCATCGCCTTACGGAAGGCGTTCTTGGCACCGCGGAACTTGTCGTGGAACTCAGGCATCCCGTCCAGCGACAGCTCCACCGCAAAGAGGTCGAGCGTCGGCTCCTTGAGGACTTCCTTGAGCGCCGCGATCGTGCGCTCGGTGTAGTACCCGTTGCTCGGGACGTACACCTGCTTGACCCCGTTCGTGCGGATGAACTTCCGGACGATGTCGGCGAACTCCTTCCGCAGGAACGGCTCGCCCCCGGACAGGTTCAGGTTCTCGATGTGGCCGAGCGAATCCGACAGCGCGAAGATCTCCTCCGCCGACATGTCGTCGCGCTTGTTCAGGCTGGTCCAGTAGAAACAGTGTTCGCACTTCATGTTGCAAATACTGTTGATGAACAGGACCAGAAACGGCGGCGACGGGAGATCGCGGTAAGAGTAGCTGGTCAGGCGCGCGTGTCTCGCCAGTCGTGAAATCGGGTTCATTCCGCTTCTCGCAGTGAATGGAGGGAGGGCGAAGGCGTCGTTGCGCCCTGCTCGCCTCGGGCTCGGCAAGGGTCCGGTTGCAATCCATGTGCCTTGGGTCCCCTTTCTACAGCAGGGGGCCTCCCTATGAGGCGTCGATCACCCGTCCGAGTTCCTCGCCCGGCTGAATCGGCCCTCGCAGGTACCCAAAGGCCTCGCCAGCGGCCCATGCGTATAAAAACGCAACAGTCAGCGGAAGGGCACGAAGAAATGCCCCCCGATCCTCGCCGGACGCCGCCTTGGCGATGCGGAAAAGGAGGATCAGCGGTAGGACCGGGGTCATGGCGATGAGGGGGAGACGCAACGCCTTGGGGTTTTCGGTCAACCGTGCCCGCGCGTAGTCCCAGCCATGCTCGTACCGGTTCTTGAGGAATTCGGCGAACCGATACGAGTGGTCGTGAATGATCCGCGCCTCGGGAGCGAAGGTCAGTGTACGTCCCTCGGCGGCGAGGCGGTCGTGCACCACGTTCTCCCAAGCCCCGGCGCTGCACCACTCGGCGATGCGCGGCACGTCGCGCCGCCGATACGCCATGTTGGCCATGGTGAGGAGCGGCACCAGCACGCTGGTGGCCGGGCGCGCGTAGCTGTAGAAGCCGTAGTCGGAGAGATAGGCCGCCCACGCCACGGCATTGCTCCCCACGCGGTTCTGCATCCCCCCGCCGACGATGTCGACGCCGTCGCGGGCGTGTTTGAAGAGATGCTCGAGCCATCCGTCGCCCGCCACCAGGTGATCTTCGGTGATGGCGACGGGATCGCCGGTGGCGGCTGCAAGGCCCATCCCGCGCAGCCTCGGGATTCCCGCTCCCGGTGGGCTCCACACGATGGTAGCATCCCCCAGTCGTTCGCGGACCAGCGCCTCCTGCGCGAGCGGGGCCGAGCGAGCGATCACCAGCTGGGCCCCCGTGCGCTTCCGCTCGGGCTCGAGCGCTTCGACCGCACGCCAGAGCAGATCGAGACGCCCCGCCGACGCGATGACGACGGAGGGACGTGCCGCAGGATCGACGGAGGGCAAACGGGTGACACTCACGACGGAGGGGGCGACGTGGAGGGGGACTTCGGTCGGGGCCAACGACGAAGATAAGGGCACCAACGCAGGATGGCGCCGGACTTGCCATCCCGTGACGCCGGTCCACCGTTGCACAATGCACGCCTCGCGCCCCACACCCGTTGCCTAGCTCGCACAGCAGCTCACCAGAGGGACACGACGCGCACCAGTCGGTGTCGCGGAGCTTCGTATCGCTGGGGGCCGGCGAGGCCGCGGCACGCCTCTTCGCCTTTGCCGTCACCATGTACGCCGCTCGCGTGCTGGGGGCGGAGGGATTTGGCGTCGTCGCCTTCGCGACGGCGGCTGTCCTGTACCTCTCGCGCATCGTGGACGCGGGGATCGACTTCGGGCTGGGGGTCCACGAAGTCGCCGCCAATCCCACGCAGCTCCCGGTGGTCGTCCCCTCCATCGTCACCATGCGGATGGCGCTGGCCGCCGCCTGCATCACGCTGTTTGGGCTGGGCGCGTGGATCGTCTTGCCGTCGCCCGAAGGGGCGATGGTGGCGCTCTACAGCCTGACGCTCATTCCGCTGGCGTTGGGGACGCGCTGGGTGCTGATCGGCTTCCAGCAGGCCGCTCCCGTGGCGCTCGTGCGCGCCGCGGGCGAACTCCTGGCGCTGGTCATCGTCCTGCTCACGGTGCGCGGCGTCGACGACCTGCACCAGATGCCGATCGCGCAGCTCGCCGGCGACACGGTGGCCTGCGTGGGGTTCGCCCTGCTGCTGCGCCGAGTGGGACTTCGTTTCGCCTTCGGCTGGCGTCCGGCCGAGATCCGGCGCCTGATGGTGCGCGCGATCCCGCTGGTCGGGAGCACGGTCCTGGGACTCGTCGTCTTCAACGCCGACCTGTTCTTCCTGCGTCTCTTTCGCAACGCCGAGATGGTCGGGCTGTACGCCGCGGCCTACACGGCGATCAGCTTCCTGCTCAACCTCGGGGTCACGTACTCGATGAGCCTCCTGCCGCCGCTCACGCGGCTGGCGGGGGAGCCGGCGCAGGAGCGGCAGCTCTACCTGGCGTCGTTCGCGAAGGTATTCGCGCTGGCGCTGCCGATTGCGGCTGGCGGGGCGATGCTCTCGCGCCCGCTGGTGGTGACGCTGTTCGGCGCCCCGTTCGCCGCCGCCGCGCCGATCCTCGCGGTGCTCCTGGGCTCCATGGTGATCTCGGTGGTGCGCGATGTATCGGTCGTCGCCCTCATGGCCCGCAAGCGCGAGGATCTCTTGCTGCACACCGTCTGGGCATCGGCGGGGGCGAGCATCGTCCTCAACATCCTCCTGGTGCCGTCACTGGGGATGATGGGCGCAGCGCTGGCGACCGTCCTCACGGAGTTCGTGCGCATGCTGCTGGCGGTGGGCTTCGCCAAGCGCCTTGGCTTCCCGCTTCCGCCCGTGATGCGGGCGTGGCGTCCGGCGGTGGCCACGGGGGCGATGGTCGGGGCGTTGCAACTGCTCCCCTTCACGTCGCCCTGGGTGGCGATCCCGGTGGGTGGCGCGTGCTACGCCCTCGCCTTGATCCTCACCGGGGGACTGCGCCTCTCCCGCGCGCAGGGGATCCAGCTGGTCGTCTGACCCACCGCTGCCCCGCGTGTGTCCCGCGCGATTACCGGAAGGCGATGCGGTTGTAGACCAGGCCAATCACCCGCCCGAGCGCGTACCCGAGCACGAAGGCGTACACGAAGCCGACCAGCGCCCCGACCACGGTGACGCTGTAGCCGGGGAAGAAGACCGAGAGCAGCCGCAGATGCTGCCCGGGGTTTGGCCCCGACTTGACCACCAGGAAGAGGGTGGCCAGGAGGAGCCCGCCGCCGAGCACGAGCCCGAAGGCGATGCCCCATGCCCTCGCGTTGAGCGCGATCACCGAACGCTGCACGTCGCGCTCGGAAGAAGAAGCCATGGTCGACACAATCGTTAGGGCTAGATGTGGTCCAGGAACTCGCGGGTTTCCTGCAGTTCGGCGCGCGTGCGAATCGAGAAGGCAGTGATCGCCAGCGCCATGTTTCGACAGAAGGCCACGAACCACCCGGCCACGAAGCACACGAGGAAGCCCCAGCCGCCGCCGATGAGCACCCCACCCCAGCTCACCGAATAGCCGGTGAAGTAGGTCGCCAGCAACTCCAGCGGGAAGCCTTGCGCGCGCGGGACGAGCAGGACGAATCCGGTGATCATCACCATGGCCAGCGCCCCCGCCACTCCGGTCGCCACGCCGAACGCCGCCTTGTGCAGCGGCGCAAACGCCAGCTCGAGCGCCGGCAGGATGCGCTCCTCCGTCGTCGAGCGAGCCGACTGGCTCGCCACGACCTGCAAGTGCGTTCGCCGTTCAGCGGACTTGCTTGGCATGATCTCCCCGCGGGTCTTGACGGTTACTCGGCGTCTGCTGTCCACGAGCTCCGACGATGCTTGGATGGAACGGGGGGCCACCGCTGCACCCCCACCTCGGCGAAGGCCTCGACCGTGGGATTGGGGAGCGGCGGTCCTACGATCTGATGCAGGAAGAGCCCGATCCCGAACGAGATCCCGTTCAGAATGTAGTACAAGAGATGCATCGGGATCACGCGCAGCGCAAAGATCGGCCCGCGCACCCGTGCGAAGAAGCCGAACATCCGCGCGTTGATCGCCAGCACCGCCATCGGCCCGAGCAGGGCGATACCCGCGATGAGCGGCGACCGTTCCCAGGCGGCGATCAGGAGCAGGAGTGCCCCCAACCAGACGAGCACCGTGTTCAGCTTCTCCGTCCACTTGAGGCTGAGTTCACGCGACGACATCACCGTCTTCTTGTGGGCGATCAGTCGCGCCCACGGGATGCCGCGGTCGCGCAGGTCGGTGCGCACGACGCCCGAAAAGGTCCAGTGCTTGAGGTGCGTGACCTGGATATCGGGGATCAGGAGGATCTTGTAACCGAGCTGGCGAAGACGCCCCCCGAGCTCGATGTCTTCGATCTGCGGGCGGGCGAAGTGCCACTCGTCGTACATCCCCGCCTCCTCGAACGCCGCCCGACGTACCGCACCCGCGCCGGCCCAGAAGGTCTCGGCCTCACCCGCGTTGCGCTGGTGCACGTAGTGATGCAGCAGGTTGCGGTACTGCGACACGAAGCTCTCCGCCGCCGGGTCCAGGTCGTACGACCCGAACACGGCGCCCAACTCGGGATGCTCCTGCATGACTTCGACGAAGCGACGAATCGTGTCGCGGTGGACAACGACGTCGGAATCGAAGAACATGACGATCTCGCCGCGCGAGACCTCGAAACCGCGATTGCGCGCGTAGGCCGGGCCGTGTGGCGTCCCGGGAATGCGCACGACGGTGTCCGCATAACGAGCCGCCACCGCTGGCGTATCGTCTCCGCTGGCATCGTCGACCACGATGAGTTCCCAGCGCTCGCGCGGGTAGTCGCTCGCCATGAGCGCGTCGAGCACGCGCGGCAACAGGTGCGCGGCCCGGTGCGCCGGCATCACGATCGAACAGAAGGGGCGCACCTCGCTCACGCGGCCCTCCCGACGCCCTGCACGAGGCGTCGTACGCGTCGCGCCTGCGCACGAAGCCAGAGACGCCCGCGAAACGCGGTCGTCCCCCATGCCTCGAGCTGGCCAGGGTCGCGGAAGTAGTACATGTCGAGTCTCGGAAGAAGCGCGCGGTCGTCGTCGCGATGCAGCGCGCGAAGTTCAGTCGTACAGGCGAGCGCGTAGACGTCGCGCACGACCGACGCCGAGGTGTCATCCACGGCGCCGTACGGATAGGCAAAGCTGCTCGGGCGCATCCCACCCTCGGCCATCATGCGTTCGACGCAGCCGGCGACCTCGTCCTCCAGCGCCGCGCCACGCACGCGCGTGAGATCGCGGTGACGCCGCGTGTGCGCCCCGAGGGTGATGCCGCGCTCCGCGAGCCGTCGCAGCGTGGGCCAGGACATCAGGGGAAGCGTGGGGATTCCCGGCGACGCCGCTCCCCCCCACTCGTTCGTGCGTCCCACGTGTTCGGGGACGACAAAGACGGTGGTGGGGAGCGCATGCTCGACCAGGAGGTCGGCACACTCGGTCGCGAAGTTCTCGAAGCCATCGTCGAAGGTGATCGCGACCGCATCCATCCGGTCGTCGGCCTTCACCAGTTCGTCGAGCGGAAGGACGCGGACCGCTCCCGACGCGAGCCATCTCACATGCGCGCGAAACGCCGAGGGGCTCACCGAAATCGGTGAGCCGGACTCGTCGATCGAGTGGTATGTGAGGATCGCGCGCATCAGGCGTTAGTGACGGACCGCACCAGTGGGGGCACGCCCAGCGGCGTGCGCAATCATCCGCGCGCGCTGGTCGGCCACGACATCGCGAATGATCTCTTCAAGAGACGTGTGCGGGCGAAAGCCCGTCACGCGCTCCAGCTTGGTCACATCGGGGACGCGCCGCATCATGTCCTCGAACCCAGCGGCGTAGGCCTCGCTGTAAGGAACCAGCCTGATCTCCGAGGCGCTTCCGGCCGCGTCGCGCACCTGCTCGGCGAGCGCCCGGATGCTGACTTCATGGGTCGCGCCGACGTTGAAGACCTCGCCGATCGCCTCGGGGGCGGCCATGAGGCGCAGCAGCGCCTCGACCGCATCGCGCACATGGCCGAAGCAACGGGACTGTTCGCCAGAGCCGTAGACGGTGATGGGTTCGTTGCGCAGCGCCTGGGCGGCGAAGCTGGGGAGCACCATGCCGTACTGCCCGGTCTGGCGCGGCCCCACCGTGTTGAAGAAGCGCGTGACGATGACGGGCACCCCCTGTTCCCGCAGGTAGGCGAGCGCGAGCCATTCGTCGAGCGCCTTGGAGCACGCGTACGCCCAGCGCGAGTGCGTCGTGGGGCCGAGCTGCAGGTCCTGGTCTTCGCGGAAGGGGAACGTCGTCGACTTGCCGTACACCTCGGATGTCGACGCCACCATCACCAGCTTCTTCTTGCGAGCGGCAGCGCCAAGGACGACCTCGGTGGCACGCACGTTGGTCTCGATGGTGTGGACGGGCTTCTCGACGATGAGCTTGACGCCCACGGCCGCCGCCAGGTGCACGGTGACGTCGGCGCTGTCGACCAGTTCGGCGACGAGCGGGACATCGAGGGCCGAGCCGATGCGGTACGCGAAGCCCTCGCGCCCCACGAGGTGCTCGATGTTCTCCATGCTCCCGGTCGACAGGTCGTCGAGGACCTGGACACGGTCGCCACGATCGAGGAGACGTTCCGCGAGGTGGGAGCCAATGAACCCACACCCACCGGTAATGAGGACCTTCACGCGACCTCCAGCTGTGCTAGTGCGTCCAGGACGCGGGTATTCGCACGGCGCGCCGCGGCGCGCCGGACGATGTCGAGATACTGCGGAATGACGACGTGCTCGGACCAGCGATCGGCGTACGCGCGGTAGCCCGCGCGCGACAGCTGCGCACGATACGCGCCGTCCTGCTGGAGGCGGCGCATGGCGGCGAGCAGTTCGCCCTGGGTCTCGAAGAGCTCCCCACCGCCGGACTGCTCGACGATCTCGGGAAAGGGGCCCAACCGGCGCGCCAGCACCGGCGTTCCCTGGCGGAACGACTCGATGAGGACGATGCCGAAGGTCTCGAAGCAGAGCGACGGGACCACGAGGGCGAGCGCATGTTGATAGTAGTCCCGCAGGTCGTCGGGCGCGACCCGACCCAGGAACTTGACGTTAGGCATCCCCTCGGCGAGCTGACGCAGCGACTCCATGTAGTTGCCGTCGCCGGCAATGAGGAGGTCGGCGTCGGGAAAGTCGCGGAAGACGGGAATGACGTCCTGCAGCCCCTTGATGAGCTCGAGGCGGCCAACGAAGAAGAAGTAGGGGCGCGGATGTGGCGACGCCCCGGTGGCCACCGGGACGTGCGCCGTCTCGGGATCGGGGAGAAAGTACGGGAGGACTTCCATTTCCCGCTCCAACCCGAACTCGCGGTGTTTGCGCCGCGAGAACTCGCTCATGGCGATGACGGTGTCGACGTGCGACAGCTCGCGCTCGAGGAGCCCCGTGCTGCGCCACAGTTGCGGCGGGCGCTTGTAGTTGAGCGCGCACTTCACGCACTCGCGCCCGGTGCAGAGCTCGCGCCCGTGGCGCCAGAGCACGTGCATCGGACAGACGAGCCAGTGTTCGTGCGCCATGTACAACGTGACCGCGTCGCCGCCGTAGCGCAGCACGCCCGGGCCACCGAGGAGCGAGACGTTGTGGAAGTTCACGACGTCGAAGTTCCCCTCGCGCGCAATGCGCTTGAGGCGCGCACCATTCACCACGGGCTGCCCGAGCTGCTGCGTGAGGACGGCCGAGACCATCGGAATCCGGGAGCGGAGCCGGATGACCTCGACCCCCTGATCGTCATCGTGATCGGGGACGTCGGGCTCGGGGACGGCGCGCAGGAGGTTGTAGGCGTCGGCGTCGTGCACCACGGTGACGTGGTGCCCGCGCTTGACGAGCCCGCGCGAGAGTCGCTGGATGCCGATGCCGTCTCCCCCGAAGTTGTACGGGGGATAGAACGTGGTCATCATGAGGAAGCGGAGCGCGCTCATGCGGCCGCCTCCTGGATGGCGTCGAGCGCGGCGCGCGCCCCGGCCTCCCACGTGAGCAGTCGCGTGCGCCGCAACGCCTCGGCGCCTAACGACGCGCGCAACGCGGGGTCGTCCGCGAGGCGGCGCATCGCGTCGGTGAGGGCGGGAAGGTCGCCCGGCACCACGAAGATCCCGCCACCGGCCAGCAACTCGGGGAGCGGGCTTTCGGTGGTCGCGATGACCGGCGCTCCGCACGCGGCCGCCTCCACTGCCGGGAGGCCGAACCCTTCGCACTCCGACGGGAGGATGGCGGCGATCGCCCGGCGTGCAGCTGACGGAGGCGTTCGTCGGGGACAAAACCGGTCCAGTGCACGAGCGCCGTGGTCCCGCACTCGTCAATGAGGTGGCGCAGGCGGCCGGATTCGCCGTGGAAGACGTCGCCGGTGGTGGTCCCGACCAGGAGGAGGTGCGGCGGAACGACCGCGCCCTTCGCGATGGCCGCGTGGGCGCGGATGATCAGGTCGATGCGCTTGTGCGGATTGAAGCCCCCGACGTACGTGAACCACCCCGCCCCGTCGGGGACACCCACATCGCGCGCCGCGGCACGACTCTCGGCGATCGGCACCGGGTGGTACGCCTCGGCCGGCGCTTCGACCGCGACGCGCAGGCGTTGCGGCGAAATGCCAAGCACGCGCTGCAGGTCGCGGCGCGAGTACTCGGACACGGTCAGCACGACGTCGGCCTGGGCGATCGCCAGCTTCACCTTGAGCTTCCAGAACAGGCGCGCGCGCGCCGACGGCAGCGTGAGGTGCGGAAAGCGTTCGGCAATGGCGTCGTGAATCGTGACCACCGCGCGCATCCCGAGCGGGAGCGGGAAGTAGGTGTAGACCGAGGGCGAGAAGAAGACGTCGGGGGCCGCGGTGCGCACCGCGCGGGTGAGGCGCAGCATGTCGGGGACGCTGCGCGCCCCGTCCGCGGCCGCCGCCAGCGTCGGCGAGGCGTCGAGGGCGACCTCGATGCACTCGACGTTAGGCGCGTCGAGCGGGAAGGCGTCGAATGCACGCCGGTCGCCGAAGCAGAGGAACGTGTGCTCCGGCGCCAGGGTGACCATGGCCTGCATCAATTCTCGCGCGAACCGACCGTAGCCGCGCGCGTTCGCCCAGCAAGTGGCGTCGACCCCGATGCGCACTCCGCGCTCACGCGACACCGGCGCGCGGCAACGCCGTCGACGTCGGGGGGGCGCCCTTGGAGGTGTCCGGCTCGAGCTTCTGCTCTTCGTGGTACTCGTAGTCGGTGTTCACGGCCCACACGTCGTGCTGGGCCCCGCGCATGTTGGCAATCGCCATCATCGCGGTCAGCATCGAGTGGTCTGCGTTGTTGTACTTGTGCATCCCGTTCCGCCCCACGGTGTGGAGGTTGGGGATGGCGTCGATGTACGACCGCGCCGTGTTGAGGTGTTCGGCGTACACCGAGTCGTAGACGGGGTAGGCCTTGGGCTGCCGGACGACGGTGCCGTCGAAGACCTCGGACGGGTCGACGAGGCCCAGCGCCGCGAGTTCCTTCTTGGCCAGCTCGATGAGGTCCTCATCCTTGCTGGTCCACAGGCCGTCGCCCTCGAAGCAGAAGTACTCGAGACCAAGGCACGTGGTCCCGGCGCCCGGGACCATCGCCTTGCTCCAGTTGTTGAAGTTCTGGATGCGACCGACCTTCACCCCCGGCGTGTGGATGTAGATCCAGTTGTCGGGGAAGAGGTTGTCCTGGCTGATCATCACCGCGACGGTGAGGAAGTCGCGATAGTTGAGGCCATCGCCTCCGGCGAGGATCTCGGCCGGCGGGGCAGGGTCGAACGAGCGCACGAGATGCTTGATGGGCATCGTGCTGATGAAGTGATTCCCCTCGATGCGACGCTCGCCTACCGGCGTCTTGACGCGCACGGCGGCGACCTTCCCGTCCTTCATCTCGAGCGCCGACACTTCGTGCTTGAGCAGCACCTGCCCGCCCATCTCCTCGATCTTCTGCGCCGCGG
>Ga0116176_10004465_pt1 | contig 10167 bp, 7 predicted proteins | sample AD_STIC08_MetaG_FD_89803 | JGI IMG/M metagenome (GOLD analysis project Ga0116176, IMG submission 89803) | Active sludge microbial communities of municipal wastewater-treating anaerobic digesters from USA - AD_STIC08_MetaG | ecosystem: Engineered > Bioreactor > Anaerobic > Digestate | place: USA... | reverse complement strand
TTGGCCTCCGTGACGCGCGGGATGTCGGCGGCGGTGAGGGCGCCGTCGGTCATGATCAGCCGGGTGAGGATCTTCTCGGCCTCGGTGAGCGACAGCCCGGCCAGGTTATGGAGCAGGCGGGCGCGATCGGAGGGGGTGAGGTCGACGCGGACCGGCATGCGGGCGGCGTGATCCCTCGTGACGCGCTCCATCAAGGCGCGGTAGTCCTCACCCTCGGGGGCGGGGACGGAGATGACGATTGCGTGCTGCCGCAGCGATTCGGGGAGGGTGACATCGCCCCCCGAGCTGACGAGCGTCCCTCGGCGCGTGGCGAAGCGGTCGACCACGTCGTGCAGATGGGCGACGACGAGGGGATCCTCGAAATGGGCGCTGAGCGCGGGGAAGTGGTAGATCCCCGTCCCCTCGCGCTCGACGTGGCGTAGCGCGTCGGTCGGGAGGGCGGTGTCGTCGATGAAGGGGTCGGTCAATCCGCCGCCACGCCGAATCCCCTTGGACCGGCGCCATTCGAAGTAGTGCAGGGAGAGGCGGGAGGCGACGTGTCGCAGTGCCTCCTCCGCTCGCTCGTACTCCCAGGTGTCGAGTACCACGAGGGAGTAGCGTGAGCGAACGAGGAGTTCGAGTTCGTCGAGGAAGGCGGCGCGTGTCATGGGCGGTTCGTGACCTGATTCCCCTTATGACTGTCCGACGTGAGGGGCGTCACCCCGCCGACGGGGCGGGGGAGGCTTCCCAAAGCCCGATCGCCCGGTGTTAAACTTCCCGTCCCACATCTCTGGCCAACGTCGCATGCCGAAGTCGAGTCGTACCGCTGCCATCACCGGTGACCACGCCGCCATCGAAACGCCGCGCACGCAGGCCGATCGAATGTTTCGCGCGGCGCAGGAGTGCATCCGCCAGCGTCATCGTTATGCGCGTCTCGTCGAGCGTGCGGCGCACGAGGAGGAACAGCAGGGGGCGCTGCGCATCGCCTGCATCTGCGACGACGTGCTGATCGCGAGCGTCAAGGCCTACGAGACGACGACGGCCACGGGCTCGGCGCACCGCGAGGAGGACTGGTGGCACAAGGCGAACAGCCTCTGGCACGCCTCGCGCGAGTACAGCCGCCGTCACGAAGGGTGCGACAAGGACAGCCGCAAGTTCACCGACCACTCCCCGGCGCGGCTCGCCGAGCTGACGATGGAGTACGATCTGGAGGCCTCGGCGCTGCTCGCGTTGCAGCATGCGGTGCAGGCGTATCGCAAAGCGGCGCCGGACGCCGAGCTCGAGTCGAACGGCGCCGCTCGCGTCGCGTAGGTCGGCGGTCGACATCGCTCCACGGTCGCGCGACACCGCGCGGCCGTTGCGGGACATCGCGGAACGACGGCGCTGTCCCGTCCGTTTGCCCAGTGAGTCAACCCTGGGCCCATGCCAACGCACGTTCTCCGCGCTTCGCTTCACCTCCCGCTCCCCATCGAGCAGGTCTTCCCCTTCTTTGCCAAGGCCGAGAACCTCGGGCTGATCACGCCGCCCGAGATGGGGTTCGAGATCAAGACGCCGCTCCCGGTCGACATGCGGGAGGGGGCGCTGATCGACTACACGATCCGCCTGCACGGCATCCCCATGGGGTGGCGGACGCTGATCTCCACCTGGAATCCGCCGCACGAGTTCGTCGACGAGCAGCTCAAGGGGCCGTACGCGATCTGGCACCATACGCATCGCTTCCGCGCCGATGGCAATGGCGGGACGTTCATCGAGGACGAGGTGCGCTATCGGCTGCCGTTGTCGCCGCTGGGAGACCTGGCCCTCCCATTCGTGAAGCGGCAGCTCGACCGGATCTTCGCCTACCGGACCGAGGCTGTGCGGCGCATCCTCCTGGGGGAGCGAGCGGCTTCCGCCGCCTAACGCCGACGCCCGGGGAGGTCGCCGAGCCCGAACCGTTCCATCGACCGCAGGCGCTCGTCGTGTGGCGCGCCACCACGGATCGTCCCCGTGGCGCTGCGCGGATGGGGGCGGGGAGGCAGCTTGGGCGGCCCGGGGAGCGGGGGATCGGCTCCCTCGGCGGGAGCGCCGCGTGACTCGGGGAATCGCGGCATCTGGCGCCGCCGCGCGCGCCAGCGGAACGTAGGCGCAGTTCGTACGTACACCGTGCTGGAGGGGACCGCAGCGACGGGACCGCGACACCGACGACGAGGGGGGCGGGCTTGGATCGTCTGGTCGAGCTGTTGTTCAAGTACCGCCCGTTCGCCTTCGCGAAGGGGACGCTCGCCTTTGCCTCCGCGATCCCCCCCTGGATCATCGCCGTCGGGGCGGTCGTGGCGTCGGCGGTGGCGGTGGCCACCTACCTGCGACACGCGGGGGAATTGTCCCGTCGGATGCGACTCGCGCTCGCGGGACTTCGCGTCGCAGCGATTGCCGTGCTCGCGCTGGCGCTGGCACGTCCCGTCCTGGTGCTGAGCACCTCGATCCAGCAGCGCAATGTCGTGGCGGTCGTCGTCGACGATTCGCGGAGCATGCAGGTGCGCGATGTGGACGACGGGAGTCGCGGCGACGTCGTCTCCCGCCTGGCCGGTGGGGCTGATTCGGCGCTGCTGCGGGCGCTCGCCGAGCGATACCAGCTGCGGGTCTTCCGGCTGGGGGCGGGCGGGCGCTTGCCCGATGCCTCGTCCATTCGATACGACGGGACGCGCACGCGGCTCGCCGCGTCGATCCTGCGCATCGAGGACGACCTCACCGGGGTGCCGACCGCGGGGGTGGTGTTGTTGAGCGATGGCGCCGATAACGCGTCGGCGACACCCGGTGACGAGGGGCTGGCCGAGCAACTGCTCTCGCTGCGCGCCCGCCAGGTCCCGGTGTACACGGTGGGGATCGGGAGCGAGCGCTTCGATCGCGACGTGGAGGTGGCGCGCGTGGACGCGCCGCGCACGTTGCTGCGCAACGCTTCGCTCTTCGTGCAGGTGGTCCTCGTGCAGCGGGGTTACGGTGGGACGCGCGTCCCGGTGGTGGTCGAGGATTCGGGGCGAATCGTTGGGACGGCGACGGCGTTGCTCCCGCGCGATGGCGAGGCGGTGTCGGTGCGCATCCGGGTTCCGGCCACGGAGACGGGGGCCCGCCTGCTGACGGTGAAGGTCCCGCTGCAGGCGCGGGAGATGATCGCCGAGAACAATGCGCGCACGACGCTGGTGGTGGTGCGCGATCGGCGCGAGAAGATCCTGTACATGGAAGGGGAGCCGCGGTTCGAGCTCAAGTTTCTGCGGCGCGCGGTGGAGGCGGACGGCAACATCCAGTTGGTCACGCTGCTGCGCTCGTCGAAGGACAAGTTCCTGCGACTTGGCGTCGACGACTCGTTGGAGCTGGCGGCGGGCTTTCCGCGCACGCGTGAGGAGCTGTTCTCGTATCGCGCGGTGGTCCTGGGGAGCGTGGAAGCCTCGTTCTTCACGGCGGACCAGTTGCGCATGCTGGGGGACTTCGTGAGCGAGCGGGGCGGGGGGCTCCTGGTGCTGGGTGGGCGGGATGCGTTAGGCGAAGGGGGGTACGGCGGGACGGCGGTCAGCGACGCGCTCCCGCTGGAATTGCAGGGGGTGTCGGGCGATGCGCCGGTCCTTGCCACGCTGCAGGCGACGCCGACGGCGGCTGGGGCGGGGCACGCGGCATTGCAGCTCGCGGGCGACGACAGTGCCTCCCGGGCGCGGTGGACGGCGTTGCCGCCGCTCACCACGGTGAACCGGCTCGGGCGCGCGAAGCCCGGGGCGACGATCCTGCTGACGGGGATGGCGCCCGACGGCGTGACGTCGCGCCCGCTGCTCGCGTACCAGCGCTACGGGCGCGGGAAGGCGATCGTGTTCGGGGCGCAGGACTCGTGGCTCTGGCAGATGGAAGCGTCGATTCCGGTGGACGACCAGACGCACGAGACCTTCTGGCGGCAGATGCTGCGCTGGCTGGTGAGCGACGTGCCGGATCGCGTGGAAACGATCGTCGCGGACGAGAGTGGTCCGGGCGAAGGGGTGTCGCTGCGCGCCGAGGTGAGCGACTCCGGCTTCCTGAAGGCGAATGGAGCGACGGTGCTCGGGACCATCACGCCACCGCGCGGTGTCACGCAGGAGGTGGCGCTGGAGTGGGCGGTGGAGCGCGACGGTGAGTATCGCACGACGTACGTCCCGGACGGGAACGGGGTACACGAGGTGCGGCTCCGGGCGGTGGTCGGGCGGGACACCGTGGTGGGAGAGGCGGCCTATGTTCGCGTGGCGCCGCCGACGCAGGAGTACTTCGGGGCGGAGATGCGGCCGACGCTGCTACGGCAGCTGGCCGAGGAGACCGGGGGGCGCTACTACCCGGCCGATCGCGCGCTCGACGTGGCAAAGGACATGGTGTACAGCGCGAGCGGGGCGACGGTGGTGGAGCGGAAGGACCTGTGGGACATGCCGGTGCTGCTGGGGCTGTTGCTGCTGGCGTTAGGCACCGAGTGGGCGTTGCGGCGACGGCGCGGGGTGGCGTGATGCTAGAGCGAGCGGCGAGGAGCCGGGCGGCGATGTGTCGCGCGGCGATGCCGGGACGGCGATGGAGGGCGCGATGACGCGAGGCGAGGCGTGGCGATGATGATGAGCGGGCGGAAATGGTACCGGCACCTTCGGGGGGCGGGGGTAGCGTTGTTGTTGGGGGGGGCCCCCCACGTCATGCTCTCCCGCGTCGCGTCGGCTGCCGTGCCCACCGCGGCCGGTGCTTCCGTCGTCGCCTCGACGGACATCGCGACCGAACCTGCGCCGCGCACCGCCGTGCTCATCGTCGCCGGCGTGAGCGGCGAAAAGCGCCTCGCCGATGCGTTCTATCAGTGGGCCACCACGGTGGCGTCGGCCGCCACCTCGCGTTTCGGCATCCCGGACTCGCTCGTGACCGTGCTCGCCGAGGATTCCACGCGCGCGCGGGTGCGCGCCCGCTCCACACGAGAGAACATCCTGCGGTCCATCACCCGGCTCACCGCCGGGATGACGGCGGGCGATCGCCTGGTGATCATCCTCTTCGGCCACGGCACCACGCAGGGCGACGAGTCGAAGTTCAACGTCCCGGGGCCCGACCTGTCGGGCGAGGATTTCAAGGTCGCCCTCGCCGCGCTGCGGAACGTTGGGCTGATCTTCGTGAACACGACGAGCGCCAGCGGAGACTTCGTGAAGCCACTGGCCGGGGCCAATCGAGTGATCATCACGGCGACGCGCTCCGGGCGCGAGCAGAATGAGACGCTCTTCCCGGCGCACTTTGTCGCCGCCCTGACGACCGCCGGTGCCGACAGCGACAAGGACGGGCGGGTGAACCTGCTCGAGGCGTTCACGTACGCCCGGCGTGAGGTGGAGCGCGTGTTCGAACAAGGGAATCGCATCGCCACCGAGCACCCGTTGCTCGAGGACGACGGCGACGGCGTGGGGCATACCGATGCGAGCGAGAAGGGGCCCGACGGCCTGCGCGCGCGCACGGTCTTCCTCGAGCCCTCGGGTGGTGCGACGCTGGCGGCCGATCCGCGCGCGGCGCGACTCCTGGCCGAGCGCCGAGAGGTGGAGGGGCGGCTGGAGGCGTTGCGTGCCCGGCGTGCGACCATGAACGAAGATGCCTACCAGAAGGCACTCGAGCCCTTGCTGGTCGAACTGGCGGAGAAGACGCGCGCGTTGCGGGCGCTCGAGGTGAAGAAGCCATGAGTGTGTACCGGCGTTGGGGAGTGCTGGCGCTGCTCGTGCTCGCGCCGCCCACGGCGTGCGCGCAGGAGGGCGACGCTGCGTCGCTGGTGGCACAGGGGACGACGGCGCGGCAGGCCGGGCGATACGACGACGCGATCCGACTCGCGCAGCGGGCGACGGCGCGCGACAGTGCGCACGCCGGGGCCGCGCGCCTGCTGGCGCGCGCGCTGCGAGATGTGGGGCGCTATTCCGAGGCGAGCGAGGCGGCCGAGCGATTTCGCCGGGGGGCGAATGGTGCCACCGATCTGGACGTGCTCCTGGGCGACATCCTGCGCCTCCGCGGACGAGTGGAGGAGGCGCGCGCCGCCTACGAGCGGGCGCGACAAGGGGGCGATTCGCTCACGGCCAAGCTGCAGCTGGCGACGCTGGCCTTCGAGGGTGGGGCGCGCGACGAGGCGATGCGCGCCTTCGACGCCTTCATCGATATCTACAACAGCGGCCGTCGCGCCCTCACCGCGGACGAACTGCGCGCGGTGGCGGTGGCCTGCCGATACCTGGGGCGCAACGATCCGCAGCTCTTCAAGGATGCGCTGAAGGCGTACGATCAGGCGATTGCCGCCGATTCGAGCAATCTCGATACGCGCACCGAGCTCGGCTTCCTCTTTCTCGAGAAGTTCAACGCGGTCGACGCGCGCGCCACCTTCGCGGCGGTGCTGGCGACCAACCCGACGCACCCGCGCGCCCTGCTCGGCATGTCGCGCGTACTGTCGTTCGACGGGCGTGGCGATGCCTCGGCACTCGTCAGGCAGTCGCTGGCGGTGAACCCGAGCGACGCGGAGGCGCGGGCGGTGGCCGCGCTCCTGCTGATCGACGTGGAGCGCTACGACGAGGCGGCGGCGGAGGCGATTCGCGGGCTCGCGGCCGACAGCGGGGCCGCCCAGCCACTCATCGCGCTGGCCGCCGCCCGGTGGCTCTCCGGCGACTCGGCCAACTTCCAGCGGGCGCTGGAGCGCGCGCACGCGCGCCTCCCCGGGGCGGCGGACGCCGAGGTGACGTTGGCCGACGTCGCGGCACGCAACCGGTTGTATCGTCAGGCGGCGGCGTTCGCCGAGCAGGGACTGTCGCGCGATCCGCGGGCGGCTCGAGCCCTCGCGCTGTTAGGCGTGAACCAGCTCCGGCTCGGTCGCGTCGTCGACGGCAAGGCCAGTCTCGACCGCGCCTTCTCCCTGGATCCGTACGACGTCTGGGCCAAGAACACGCTCGACCTGCTCGACACGTTCGACGGCTACACCGAGGTGAAGACCCCTCGGTTCGTGCTGGTGATGGAAAAGAAGGATGCCGCGCTCCTGGCGCTGTACGCGGCGCCGCTCGCCGAGATGGCGTTCGACTCGTTGGCGGCGCGCTATGGTTACCGTCCGGCCGAGCCGGTGCGCGTGGAGTTCTTCCGCAGCCACGCTGACTTCTCGGTGCGCACCGTGGGGTTGGCCGGACTTGGGGCGTTAGGCGTGTGTTTCGGACCGGTGGTCGCGATGGACTCGCCGGCGGCGCGTAAGGTGGGGGAGTTCAACTGGGGCTCGACGCTCTGGCACGAGATCGCCCACACCTTCACGTTAGGCGCGACCGACAACCGCATTCCGCGCTGGTTCTCGGAGGGGCTGTCGGTGCTGGAGGAACGGCGGGCGCGCCCCTCGTGGGGGAGCGACGTGACGCCGGAGTTCCTGGCCGCGTACGCCGCCGGGATGCTCGCCCCGCCGTCGCGCATGAACGACGGCTTCATGCGCCCGCGTTTTCCGCAGGAGGTCATCCTCTCCTACTACCAGGCGTCGCTGGTGGCCGAGTGGATCGAGCGTGAGCGCGGGGCCGCGGGGATCCGGGCGATGCTCGCCGGCTACAAGCGCGGGGCCACCACGCCAACGGTGGTGCGAGAAGTCCTGGGGCTGGACGCCGCGGGGCTGGACGCACGCTTCGAGGCGTTTGTACGGGAACGCTTCGCGCGGGAGCTGGCGGCGGTCACGATGGAACAGGGCGGGGAGCGGGAGCAGGGGATCCGGTGGCGGGGGACCTTTGCCGATGCGATGCGCGCGGCGACGGCGGCCGCGGAGCGCCAGCGATGGGACGATGCGGTGCGCGAACTCGAGCGCGCGAAGATGCTGCTGCCGTCGTATGCCGGCGAAGACTCGCCCTATCGGACGCTCTCCCAGATCCACCTCACGCGCGGCGACACGGCGGGGGCGATCCGTGAGCTGCAAGCCATGACCCAGCGCAACGAGCTGGCGTACGAGGCCAACCTGGAGCTGGATGCCCTGGCCGCGGCACGCGGTGACGTGCCTGCCGCGCTGGCGGCGCTCGACCGGACCCTGTACATCTCGCCCTTCGACCTGGGGATCCACCAGCGGCTGGCGGAGCGCGCGGCGCACGTGGGGCGCCATCCGGTCGTGATCCGCGAGCGGCAGGCAGTACTGGCCCTCGATCCGTCGGATCGGGTGGATGCGATGTACCAGCTGGCGCTTGCGTACGCCAACGCCGGCGAGGTGAGCGCGGCGCGCCGGGAGGTGCTGCGGGCGCTCGACCTGGCCCCCAACTTCGAGAAGGCGCAGGCGCTCCTGCTTTCGCTCCAGGAGAAACGGCCATGAGACGATGGCGCAGGTGGGGATTGGCGCTGCTGGTCCTGCTCCCGGCCCTGACGGTCGCGGCGCAGGGCTTTCGCGGGCGTCGGCGCGCCCCCGGGAACGACCCCAATCCGAACGTTCCGTACGACGGACGCTTCACCTTCGTGCGGATGCGATTCGAGCCGTTAGGCGGCGGGTGGGACCTCAAGTGGGACCACGACTACCCGCGCGCCGAGATGCACTTCATGAAGATCCTCGAGGAGCTCACCACGGTGAAGCCGTTCCTCGAAGGGAGCAACATCCTGGCGTTCGACGATCCCGCGTTGTTCAAGTACCCGGTGGCGTACGTGTCGGAGCCGGGGTACTGGTCGATGAACGAACAGGAGCTGGCTGGGCTCAAGGCCTACGTGCAGAAGGGGGGCTTCCTCATCTTCGACGACTTCGCCGGCACGCCGCAGTTCCGCAACTTCGAGTTCCGATGGATGCAGGCCTTCCCCGGCATGACACTGGTCAAGCTCGATCGGTCGCATCCGCTGTTCGACTCGTTCTATCACATCGAGTCGCTGGACATGGATCACCCGTACTACGGCGCGAAGGCCGAGTTCTGGGGGGCGTTCGAGGACAACGACCCGGCCAAGCGCTTGGTCATGATCGCCAATTTCAACAACGACATCGGCGACTACATGGAGTGGTCCGACGAGGGCTTCCTCCCGATCGCGCTGAGCAACGAGGCGTACAAGCTGGCCGTGAACTACGTCGTGTACGCCATGACGCACTGAGGCACACCCGACGCGGCGCTGGCGCCGCGCTGCCGCCGACCGTTTGATCGACACGCCGACGCACTGACCCAGGAGACCCGTGACGACTACTGCCCCAGAAGGCGTTGCCCTCAACGCCCCCGACGACCTCGCCCTGGCCGACAAGCTGCGCGCCGGACAGCAACAGATCCTGACCGAGCTGCACAAGCTCATCATCGGACAGGAACAGGTCGTGGAGCAGGCCCTCACCGCGCTCTTCGCCGGCGGCAACTGCCTCATCGTCGGCGTCCCCGGTCTCGCCAAGACGCTCTTGATCCACACCATGGCGCAGGTGCTCGACCTGCGCTTCTCGCGCATCCAGTTCACCCCGGACCTGATGCCGTCGGACATCACGGGGACCGACATCATCCAGGAAGATCCGGAGACGGGGCGCCGGCGCATGGCCTTCGTGCCGGGGCCGATCTTCGCCAACATCGTCCTGGCCGACGAGATCAACCGCACGCCGCCCAAGACGCAGTCGGCGCTGCTCGAGGCGATGCAGGAGCACCGGGTGACGGTGCAGGGGCGCACCTACAAGCTCGAAGAACCGTTCTTCGTCTTTGCGACGCAGAATCCGATCGAGCTCGAGGGGACCTATCCGCTCCCCGAGGCGCAGCTTGATCGCTTCATGTTCCAGGTGATCATCGACTACCTCAACGAGGACGACGAGCTCAAGGTCGTGCAGACGACGACGGCGATCCAGAGCCACGTCTTCAAGCACGCGATCACGGGGCCGGACATCATCGCCTTCCAGCGACTCGTCAGGCGCGTCCCGGTGGCCGAGTCGGTGGCGCGATACGCGGTGCACCTCGTACGGGCGAGCCGTCCCACGTCGCCGACGGCCCCGGACTTCATCAAGCAGTGGGTGACCTACGGCGCCTCCACGCGTGCGGCACAGTACCTCGTGCTCGGCGGCAAGGCGCGCGCGCTCATGCAGGGGCGCTATCACGTCTCGTTCGATGATGTGAAGGCGCTGGCCGCGCCGGTGCTGCGTCACCGCATCCTCACGAACTTTCACGCGCAGTCCGAGCGGGTGACGACCGACCAGATCATCGCCAAGCTGGTCGACGCGGTGCCGCTCCCCAAGGCCAGGCTGTAGCCGCGCGCCGATGACCAATCCACCCA
>Ga0116176_10004457_pt1 | contig 10180 bp, 7 predicted proteins | sample AD_STIC08_MetaG_FD_89803 | JGI IMG/M metagenome (GOLD analysis project Ga0116176, IMG submission 89803) | Active sludge microbial communities of municipal wastewater-treating anaerobic digesters from USA - AD_STIC08_MetaG | ecosystem: Engineered > Bioreactor > Anaerobic > Digestate | place: USA... | reverse complement strand
GATCACCTGCTCGATCGGCGTGCCGCCGGGGCCGCCCCACTCGGTCGGCCAGGTGATCGCGGCATAGCCGGCGGCGGCCTTGCGCCGCTGCCAGGCGCGCGCCGCCGCGATGTGCTCGGCATCGCTCATGCCGGCTTCGAACCGGTCCTCCGCGCTGCGCCGCGGCGTTGCGTTGGCCTCGAGCCAGCTGCGCACCCGCGCGCGGTAGGCTGCTTCTTCCGGGCTGTCCCTGAAATCCATGTTGCGTTCCGCTTACGCGGCCTCCTTCACGAGTTCGTCCGCCAGCTGGCTGCGCCAGTGGTGCTCACTGCCTATCGACTGGGCAAGCCAGCGCGCGCGGCGCAGGTAGAGGTGGCAGTCCATCTCCCAGGTGAAGCCGATGCCGCCGTGGATCTCGATGCCTTCCTCTGCCGCGAAGTTGAAAGCCGTGGTGGCCGCGACACGGGCCGCCGCCGCCGCGAGCGGGAGTTCGGGGGCATCCGTGGACAGGGCCCAGGCGCCGTAGTAGGCGTGCACGCGCGCCAGCTCGTTGCGCGTGTAGATGTCGGCCATCTTGTGCTTGAGCGCCTGGAAGCCGCCGATCTGGCGCCCGAAGGCCTTGCGCTCCAGCGAGTAGTCGCGCGAGAGCTCGAGGATGCGCGCGGCGCCGCCCACCTGTTCGAAGGCCAGCAGCACGGCGGCGCCGTTCAGCACCCGGCGGGCCAGCGAGGCGCCCTCGGCCGGCAGCTTCTGCGCCGGCGTGCCGGCGAACGTGATCTGCGCCACGGGGCGGGTGGGGTCGAGCGAGGACAGCGGCTTGCGGCTCACGCCGGCGCCGGCCAGGTCGACCAGCACCAGCTCGGTGCCCGCGCGCAGCACCGCGAGACCCGCGATCGCGCCGTCCGGCACCACGCCTGCCGTGCCGCTCAGCGTGGCGCCGTCGAAGGCGAGCGGCGGCAGCCCGCGATAGCTCTCGGCGCTGCCGAGCGCGGCGGTGGCGACCAGTTCGCCGGCGGCGATGCGCGGCAGCCACTGCTGCTTCTGCTGCTCGCTGCCGCCGTGCAGGATCGCCTCGGCGGCCAGGTAGAAACTCGAGCTCACGGGCACTGCGGCCAGGTGCCGACCGATCTCCTCCGCCACCAGGCACAGCTCGAGATAGCCGAGTCCCGCACCGCCGTAGGCTTCCGGGATCGCCGCGCCGGCGGCACCCATCCCGACCAAGTTGCGCCACACCTGCGCGCAACAGGCCTCCTTGCCCTCGAGCACCGTGCGCACCGCCGCCGAAGTGCTGGTGTCGGCCAGCATGCGGCGCACCTCCTGCTGCAACAGGCGCTGGTCGTCGGAGAAGTCGAAATTCACGGCTTTTGCCTCCTTACACGCATGGAGAAAAATCAGGGCCCCGCAGGGCCCTGAATGGTAACGGATCGAGCGCCCGGTTCAGAACCCGGAAGTCACGTCCAGGCCGTAGGTGAGCGGCTCGCCATACTGCGCGGTGATCGCCCCGAGGCCCCCGAAGTTGATGCCGAAGGTGTTGTACTCCTCGTCGGTCAGGTTGCGGCCCCAGATCGCGGCGCGCAGCGTGCCGGCGGAGGTTTCCACGTTCTCGATGCCGATGCGCGCGTTCACGATCAGGCGCTCCTCGAGCATGATCGGCTCGTAGACGTAAGGGTAGGTGTTGCCTGCGCCGGCGGCGTAGTTGTTGGTCCACAGCGCCGAGGTCGGCGTCTCGTCCTGCCAGTACATCTCGACGTGCGCCATGAAGTCGGCCCAGTCGGTCTGCGCGAACACCCAGTCCGTGACCAGCAGGTTGTCGAGCGGCGACGATGCCCAGCGACAGCACCGATTTCCTGAAATTCGCTCGATTCATGCTCAATATCTTAAGTAGGTCGTTATCAAGCTTGCGACAAATCGCCCGGGCTCACGCGGGTACGATTGCCGCGGGGTTCAACCGGCGGCACCCTGCTGCCGGAAAGGGGCGAGGAAATGCGCCACCGTGGCGGCGGGCAAGCCCTTGAAGGTGCGTTGCTTGCTCGTCGAGATGCCATGCAGTTGGCGCAGGGTGCCGTAAACGCGCGCCAGGTGCGCCCCGGCCAGCACGCCTTCGATCACCGGCACCTCCGTTGCGCCGACCTTATGATAGCCGGCCTTGCTGAGCACCGCGAAGCCAGCGCAGGAGGTGACGATGACCTCGGCGCCGTCCTCGATGGCGCCGCGCGCGGCCTCCTCGAAGCGTGGGATCACATGCGTGCGCACCAGCTCGGGATCCTGGAACCAGGGGATCAGGCTCTCCTCGAGGTCGGCGGTGCGCACCGGGTTGCGCCTGAGGGCCTTTGCGGCGAGGCCGTAGGCCTCCAGGTTGCTCTCGACGATGTCGGCGCAACCGCGTTCGACGCCGACGGCCGCGAAGCGCTTGCCCAGCGAGCAGGCCAGCAGCATGGCGCATTCCGTGATACCCAGCACTGGGATGTGCAGTGCCTCGCGTGCCATGAGCAGGGCGGGATCGTTGCCGCAGGCGATCAGCGCCACGTCGGCGCCGTCTTCCTGCGCCTTGAACAGGCCCTCCATGATGCCGAGGTTGTTGTAGGCCGTCATGAACTGCCGCGTCGTGATGTACGAGGAGTGGTTGTTGTAGCCGACACAGGTGGCCACCGCATTCTCGAAGCGCACGCCTTCGTCGCCGCGCACGAGCCCGGTGTCGAAGAAACAGACCTTGGGCGCCCGCAGGATCGCGCGGCCGATGTTGTGGTGCCACGGCTGTACCGTGAACACGATGTAGAGCGCCTACGGTATGTCGAGTTAGCGCTTCAGCGTGGTCGGGGACGCTCCATGCGGGCGTTGCCCGTGACGAGGAGCGTCTGGTGCGGGGGCTCCAGCCCTGGCGCTGCAGCACGGCGCTATCGGCCGCGACGTCCCAGTTGAGGCATTGCGACGGATTGAACCGCTCCATGAACTGGCGGCACAGCGTGGCCTTGCCGACCTGCCGCGCGCCGGTGATCAGCACCATCTTGCGCTGCAGATCCTTCGTGAGAAGGTCATCGAGATAACGTCTCATGGCGACTTGTTTCCAGTTTGCGGTGAATTGGTCGCCTTTTGGTTGTGCTGTCAGCTCGCGGCCGCGCTCGAGGCACGGCAGCCGGGCGCGGCATATTGAGCTGAATCCGTCGGTACTTTGAGCCGTTCTGTCGTTGTCGTGAGCCGCCGCCGCGTCCAGCATTACCATGCCTTGCGTGCACGCTAAATATAAACAGCCAACCTCCCGGAGACTTGCTCCCGATGATCAAGCCATGCACTCGTTCGAAGCTTGCCGGCAGCGCCACGATGCTCGCTGCCATCTGCCTCGGCGCCGAAGCCCTTGCGCAGCCGCCCGGGCCTGCGTCGGGCTCTTTGCAGCTCGAGGAAATGACGGTAACGGCGCGCCGTCAGGAGGAATCCCTGCAGCAGACTCCGGTCGCGGTGACCGCCCTGTCGGGCAACCTGCTCGACAAGCTGAACGTGCAGGACGTGAGTAAGCTCGGACAGCTAGCGCCGAACCTCGTCATTACGCAGCAGACCAGCAGCCTGAACGCAGCGGCCATCTATATCCGGGGCATTGGGCAGAACGAGCCTGCGGCCAATGCCGAGGCTGGTGTCGGAATCTATCTGGACGGCGTCTACATCGCGCGGACGGCCGGTGCCATATTCGATCTCGTCGATGTCGAGCGCATCGAGGTCCTGCGTGGCCCGCAGGGGACGCTGTTCGGACGGAACACGACTGGTGGAGCTGTACAGCTCGTCAGCAGGAAGCCGGGGGACGAGTTTGGCGTGGAGGCAAAGGCCGGCTACGGCAGCTACGACGACTGGTACACGCGCGCGCGGATCGACACGGGCCAGCTCGGCAGTTCCACGATCAAGGCGACGCTCGCCTACCTGCACCGCGAGCGTGACGGGTATTTCGACAACAAGCTCGCGAGCGACGAGGAGGATCCGGGCTCCCTTGGCAGCGACTCCGTCTGGCTGGGCGTGCGCGGTGATCTCGGCGACAGCTTTTCTGCCGATTTCGTGCTCGACTACAGCGAGCGCGAAGGCGCGCCGGTATTTTTCCAGATGGTCGCCGCGAATCAGGACGTCCGCAAATTCTACGGCCAGTCGCCCAGCTACGGCGGGGCTCCCTTCGTGGTCACCGGGACGCGACTCGACGACGGCCAGCAGGCGCCCTTCGACGACCGCTTCAAAAGCGACAGCGAAGTGTTTGGCAGCGCGCTCACGCTTCAGTACGACCTCAGCGAAGCGCTGGCGATAAAGTCGATCTCCGCTTACCGCTATTTCAACCAGGACACGATTTGCAGCCTCACCGGGAGCGGCGTGATGCGCGGCTTCGTGCTCGATCCGGTCAGCTACGCGCCGGTGGGCATAGAAGATCTCAATGGGCCATACAACTGCAACAACGCCCCGCAGCGACAGGACCAGTATTCGCAGGAATTGCAGCTGGTGGGCGCCACGGAGCGCTGGAAGTATGTCGGCGGCGTTTTCTATTTCAACGAGACGGCCGACGAGTACAACAGCCAACGCCTCACGTTCGTGCTTCCGGGCGGTACGGCGGGGCTCAACCTCGCCCCTGTCTCGGCCTTCGGCGGCGAGACGACCTCGCGGGCGATCTTCGGCCAGGCGAGCTACCGGCCGCTGATGCTGGACGACAGGCTCGAGGTTTCGGTGGGCGGGCGCTACACGAAGGACGAGAAGACATTCTTCTCATCCGCGTATGCGGAGGAAGGGGACCAGGATTTCGACAATGCGTCCTGGCTGCTCTCGTTCAACTACCAGCTCTCGGATGACCTGATGGGATATGCGCGTGTGTCGACCGGCTACAAGGCGGGCGGCTTCTCGCCGCGCTCCGCGGTGCTGTCGAGCTTCGAGCCCGAGGAGGCGACGGCCTACGAGGCGGGGCTCAAGAGCGAGTGGTTCGACAAGCGTGTGCGCGCGAACATGGCGCTGTTCCACACGGTCTACGACGATCTGCAGATTTCGCAGTTCCTGGCGGATTCCTCGGGATCGAGCGCCATCATCGTCAACGCGGGTGAGGCGACCTTCCAGGGCGTCGAGGTGGAAGTCGCCGCACTGGTGAGCGAGAACCTGACGCTGACCGCGTCGTGGGGATACACCGACCCGACCTACGACGAATACCTGTACCGCGACCCGCAGACGAATGAGCTGATCGACGTATCGGACGAAGCGCGATTCGTGCAGATGGTGCGGAACAATTGGCACCTGAGTGCCGACTACGTGTTCCCGCCGCTGTCCTTCGGTGAACTGAGCGCCCGCCTGGACTATGCGCAGAGTTCGGAGCGCTACATGTTTCCGCTCGATCGGGAGACGCCCTTCAACGAGGAGATCCACGACCCCGGTCAAGAGAACCTGAGCGCGCGACTTACCCTGGCCGACATGCGTGTCGGCGACGAGGGTACCTGGGAAATAGGCGTATGGGGCGACAACCTGACGGACCAGAACAACGTGGGTGACGGCATCGACTTCGGCGGCCTGGGATTCGCGGGCAAGTACTGGCTCCAACCGCGTCGCTTTGGTGTCGACGTCAAGCTCAAGCTCTGAACGTTGCCCATCCCCGCAGACGGGACCTGAAGGCGAGTCAGGCGGTCCAGGTCTGCGCCGGGGATCAACTGCCCTGAAAGGGATGCGGAGCATATGAGCATGGCCCTCAAGCATTTCTTGCTCTGGTCACTGGGTGGCCTGCTCGCGATCGTCGGCATCGTGCTGGGGATAGGGGGCGCCTGGCTGCTGGGTCTCGGCGGATCGGCCTATTACCTGCCTGCGGGCCTGGCGCACCTGGTCGCTGGCGTCCTGATCGGCCGCGGCAGGGTGCTGGGCGTCTGGATCTACTGTGCCGTTTTTCTGGCGACGCTCGCTTGGGCCCTCGCCGAGGTTGGCCTCGATTTCTGGCTGTTGCTGCCGCGCATCGGTCTACCGCTGATCCTGGTGCTCTACATGTTCACCCCGTGGATGCGCACGCATCTCGGGCTGCGGGCGTCGATCCCGGCGGATGCCTCGAGCCAGCGGGCCGGACGGGCTGTCGTAATCGCTGCGGCAGGCGTTGTGGCGCTCGTGACCGCGGGTTTGCTGGTCCAGGGGGGGAAGGAAAACGCGCAGCCGCCCGCGCGTGGCACGGCATCCCGGCCTGCAACCGACTGGGCCAACTACGCGGGGAACAAGGCCGGCACCCGGTTTTCGCCGGCATCACAGATCACACGGGAAAACGTATCCGGACTGGATGTCGCCTGGACGTACCGGACCGGCGATCTTCCGGAAAATCACCCGAACAGCCGTGCCCCGCAGATGTTCCAGGCGACGCCGCTCCAGATCGGCGACACGCTTTACCTGTGCACACCGCGAAATATCGTCGTTGCCCTCGATGTGGACACCGGCAAGGAGCGGTGGCGATACGATCCCGGGGTCGACGAGACGGGCGTCCATACCCTTGCCTGCCGGGGCGTCTCCTATCACCGCTCGCAACCCCCGCAAGCGGCGGATTGCGCAGGGCGCATTCTGGTTGCCACGGTCGATGGCCGGATGATCGCGCTGGATGCGCAGACGGGGCGTCCTTGCCGGGGCTTCGGTCGCGACGGGGAGATCTCGCTTCGCATCGGTCTGGGCCACGTGCGGGGCGGCTTCCATACCGTCACATCGCCTGCGATCGTTGTCGGCGATGTGGCGGTCGTCGGGAGTTTCGTGCTCGATAACATGACGGTCGATGCACCGTCGGGCGTCGTCCGGGCATTCGACGTCATCAGCGGCAAGCAACTGTGGAACTGGGATGCCGGGCGGCAGGATCCCAATGCCGAATTGAAGCCCGACGAAAGCTACGTGCCCGGATCGCCGAACGCGTGGAGCCTGTTCAGCGCGGATGAACAACTGGGCCTCGTGTACATCCCGACGGGCAACCCGTCGCCGGACTATTTCGGCGGGCTGCGAAGCCCGGAGTTGGAGCGTTTCGGCAGTTCGGTCGTCGCGCTCGATGTTCCAACCGGCAAGGTGCGCTGGTCATTCCAGACGGTGCATCACGATCTCTGGGATTACGACGTGGCGTCCCAGCCGGTGCTCGTCGACATGCCCGTGGACGGAGAGCTTGTTCCGGCATTGATCCAGGCGACCAAGCAGGGTGAGATTTTCGTGCTGGACCGCAGGAACGGTAGCCCCATCGGGCCGATCGAGGAGCGGCCTGTTCCGCGCGGAGACGTTCCGGGCGAGCGCTATTCCCCCACGCAGCCGGTTTCCCTCGCGCTGCCGAGCCTCGCGCCGCCGGTGATGCGCGAAGCGGATATGTGGGGGGCGACGCCGCTGGACCAGCTCTGGTGCCGGATCGAGTTCCGCACGCTGCGCTATCTGGGACGCTTCACGCCGCCATCGCTCGAAAACAGCCTGATCTTTCCCGGTAACAACGGCATCATGAACTGGGGTAGTGTTGCCGTGGATTCCGCGCGCGGCATCCTCGTGGTGCCTACCTCCTATATGCCGATGACGTTGCAGTTGGTCCCGCGAGAGCGCGCGCCCGCGACAGACCAGATCGTGCTCGAAGGACGTGCTGCCGTCTCGCCGATGCTGGGCACGCCCTATGCGGTTCGTACCGAACGCCCATTCGCGTCGCCGCTGGGCCTGCCTTGCAATGCGCCTCCGTGGGGGAAGCTGACCGCGATGGACCTCGCGACCCGCCAGATCCTCTGGCAGAGGCCGCTCGGGACCACCGCCGACCACGCGCCTTTGCGTATTCCGGTTCCCGGTGTGTTCAACCAGGGCGGTCCCCTGGTCACGCAAGGCGGCGTCGTCTTCATCGGAGCGGCAATGGACAACTATCTACGCGCCTTTGATCTCGAGAGCGGCACGGAGTTGTGGAAAGGCAGGCTTCCCGCCGGCGGCCAGGCCCTGCCCATGAGTTACGTGTCGCCGCGCACGGGCAGGCAGTATGTGGTGATCGCCGCGGGCGGGCACCAGTTCATGAGCACGACCATCGGCGATCACGTGGTCGCCTACAGCCTGAAGTCAGGCGCCCCGCTGCAGCAGCGAGCGGACTGAGCCATGCGCGCGGCGATATTCGAAGAGGCGGGACGCCCCCTGAACGTGGTTACGGTCGAGGATCCGCGGCCGGCGCCCGACCAGGTGGTGATCGAGGTCGCGCATTGCGGCATTTGCGGCTCCGATCTGCATGTAACGCAACAGGGCCTGGTGCCATCGGGAACCATCCTGGGGCATGAGTTCGCCGGCACCATCGTCGAGATCGGGCGCGAGGTTGGTGGCGATTGGCGGGTGGGCGACCGGGTAACGGCGCTGCCGATCCAGGCATGCCGGAGCTGCGAGCCCTGCGCGATCGGGTTGCCCGGCCTGTGCAGCAGCGTCCTGTTCACCGGCACGACGCTGGAAACCCCCGGTGCATATGCGCAGTACGTGCGGGCGCGGCGGACGATGCTGCAGCGTCTGCCGGCCGGGGTCTCCTTTGCCGAGGGGGCACTGGTGGAGCCGCTCGCCGTTGCCCATCACGCGGTAGGCCTGGCGGGCGAGTTGAGCGGAGCCTCGGTGCTGGTGATCGGCGCCGGGCCGATCGGCGTCGGGGTCGCGCTGTTCGCGCGGCTGGCGGGCGCGCGTCACGTGGTGGTCAGCGAGCCTGCGCACGGTCGCCGGCAAACGGCGCTCGGGATGGGCGCCACGCATGCGATCGATCCGGCCGCCGGCCCTGTCGCCCGGAGCTTTGCCACGCTGGCGGGCCGCCAGCCGGGTGTGGTGTTCGAATGCGTCGGCAATCCGGGAATGTTGCAGCATGCGATCGAATTGGCCGGTGTGCGCGGCCGCGTGCTCGTGGCCGGTGTGTGCCTCGAGGAGGACCGCATCCGACCGCTCACTGCCCTGGGCAGGGAAGTCAGCCTGCAGTTCTCGCAATGCTACACAGAGCGCGACTTTTCGAGCGTAATCGATGCAATCGCGCATGGAAGGGCGGATGCCACCCCGATGCTCACCCGGATCGTCGGCTTCGATGAATTGCCGTCTGCCTTCGAAGCGCTGCGGCAGCCCGGCGAGCAATGCAAGTTGCTCATCGACCCCCACTGAGGTCTCCGGGAGCGGACCGTGTTCATCCAGGCCTGCTCCACAGACAGCTCCGCGCTACATGAACGGAGAAAACACTCATGCACAGACAATTGGAGGATACGTGATGTCCTGTACCGGAGGTATTCGACCCCCGCCAGAATTCCTCACGCGGCCCTGTTCGATCGAGGCTCTCCGCTGGCGAGCGGAATGGATCCGCATGGAAACCATCCGGCAGATCGCCGGCGCCGGGCTCGGCCACTATTCCAGCGTGTTCAGCGCCGCCGAGCTGCTGGCGGTCCTCTACTACCGGACGCTCCGGCTCGATCCGGCGAATCCGCAATGGACGGGTAGGGATAAATTCCTGCTCGGCAAGGGGCATATCGGCGTCGGATTGTGGCCGATCCTGGCGGACCTGGGCTATTTCCCCGCGGCCTGGCTGGATGATTTCGGGCAGATGGATGCACCGCTCACCGATCATCCGGTCATGCGCCAGGTCCCCGGTGTGGACTTCAGTTCCGGGTCGCTCGGTCACAACCTGTCGGTTGGTGTGGGCATGTGCCTCGCGTCGCGTTTTCGCGGTGGCGATGACCGCACGTTCGTGCTGCTCGGTGATGGCGAGTTGCACGAGGGGCAGGTCTGGGAGGCGGCGATGGCGGCGTCGCATTACAAGCTCGGCAACCTCGTGGCGATCGTCGACGCCAATGGAAGCTCGGCAGATGGACCGACCTCCGATGTCATGAATATCGAGCCGGTGGCCGGTCGTTTCGAGGCGTTCGGATGGCGCGCCATCGAGATGGACGGCCATGACGTGTCCCGGATCGTCGAGGTCCTGGACGATCTGCCCGACGCGAGAACAGCCGTACCCACCGTGATCGTGGCGCGCACGCTCAAGGGCAAGGGGGTATCGTTCATGGAGGCGGCGCCACGTGAATGGCACCTTGGCTTCCTCGGACCGGACGACCGCCAACGCGCGGAAGGCGAAATACGGAGCCGCATGAGATGAGCACTTCAACCATAGAGATGGTCGACCCGTTTTCCTTCTCCAGCGCCGCAGAGGTCGAAGGGGGAGCCGTCATCGGCCAGACGCTGATCGAACTCGCGCGCGAGCGCGACGACATCGTCCTGATTGCCCCGGACG
>Ga0116176_10004453_pt1 | contig 10183 bp, 8 predicted proteins | sample AD_STIC08_MetaG_FD_89803 | JGI IMG/M metagenome (GOLD analysis project Ga0116176, IMG submission 89803) | Active sludge microbial communities of municipal wastewater-treating anaerobic digesters from USA - AD_STIC08_MetaG | ecosystem: Engineered > Bioreactor > Anaerobic > Digestate | place: USA... | reverse complement strand
TATTAGCTGTACTTGCTGATGGAACTGCCATTCTGCTAAACAATACAACATCTGTTTTAGAAAATAACGCAGCAAACTTCAAATTGTATCCAAATCCGGCAAACAATTATGTACAAGTTGAACCTGAATTTTCAGGCACTGAATATGTGGTTAGTATTACGAATGGTATTGGTCAGTTGGTAAAGACAGAAACAATTAACAATAACAGCAATACTATTTCCGTAGAAGGACTTAGTAAAGGAATTTATACGGTCGCAGTTCAGGATAATAAATCGAGATCAGTATCTAAATTGATAATAGATTAAGAATTTCACAAACATCTTTTGAAAGAAATGCCTGTATAATCTGCAGGCATTTCTTTTTTGCATGCAATTCCTATTATGATTTATATCAGTAAACAACAAATGTGTAATATTTTCACACAATCTAAAATTTGTGCAGGCAACAATAGTCTACTCTTGCTGTATACAACTTTGAAATAATAATTTTCAAAATTATCATCAAAACTAGCACCTACTAAATAAAGATCCCGGTCCCTTGCACACAGAGGCTTTGACATCACACAATGTTAAAGATTGGAAGTAAAAACAATCGAACAAAGAATGTGAATCCACTCACTGAAATAATTCATTCAGGAATGTCAAACAAAGCAAAACACTGTGAACAAAACTTTAGGACATCAGATAGCTAATTATCTGAATACGGATCCGGCAAAACTCCCAAAGTCATTTCAGGAATTTATTGGAGCAATCAGCAAAACTTACGATCAACTTGAAAAAGATCGCAGGGAAGTTGAAATTGCCATGTCGGCGATTTGCAAAAAACAGAATGAACTTACTGATCAATTCCAAAATGAATAATGAATAATCAATAATGAGGAGTGAAAGTTGAAAATTTAAAATGGAAAATATGAGCGCGTGTTATAAAAGAGTAATGATAATAGATGACACCTATGTAGATCGGTATATTGCAGAAAGAAATCTTCTTAAATATGAATTTGCAGAAGAAGTTATTGTAAAAGAATCAGCTGATGAAGCATTGGCATATTTAAAATCAATTGGCCAAAATGATGAATTGATTCCTGAGTTGATATTTCTGGATATCAGAATGCCGGATATTGATGGATTTGGATTCTTAAAAGAATATGAAACATTATCTCCTTATATAAAATCTCATTGCATAATAATTATGCTTTCAACTTCTCTGAATCCTGAAGATCATAACCTTGCAGCCAGCAGTCCATATGTAAGAGAGTTTATCAACAAGCCACTCGACAGAACTAAAATTGAAGAATTGCGGAACGCTTTTAATATTGTTAAAACGGGAAGTTGAAAAAAATGTATCTTGCGCACAAATTTGAATTCAATTCAGTAAGTAAGATTAAATGTCAGATCACAAGCATTATTTAATTCACAAACCATTTGGCTTCTTAAGCCAGTTTGCATGCGATCTCAAGAAAAAAAAGTTACTGGGACAACTAGGTGAATTTCCGGAGGGGATAATGGCTATTGGGCGATTAGACGAAGACAGTGAAGGGTTGTTGTTGCTAACCACAGATGGTAAAGTCAGCGAAAATGTCCGCAGTAAAAAAGTTGAAAAGGAATATTACGCTCAGGTTGATGGTCAGATCACCGATGAAGCAATTTTAAAATTAACCGAAGGTGTTGAAATTGGAATCAGAGACGTAAAATATCAGACGCTACCATGTAAAGCTTTTAGACTGAATACTGATCCGGGATTTCCGCCACGTACAAGAAAAATCCGCGACGACAGACACGGACCTACAAGTTGGGTTTCGATTATTCTTACTGAAGGTAAAAACAGACAGGTAAGAAAAATGACTGCTGCTGCAGGTTTTCCAACATTACGATTAGTAAGAGTCAGAGTTGGTGAAAATAAGTTAGGTGATTTAAAAGCCGGAGAAATCAGAGAAGTTGACAGCTTTTTATAGACATTAATTTTTATTTGACTTTGTAGTGTATACCCCAATACCGAACCTTGTCTACATCTTTTAATTCTGATTTCAGATCATTTTTCACAATTGAAAAACTGTTATCGATTTCAGGTTTGTAACTTTTCAAGACAAGATCAATGATCTGCTTGTCCTCTTTTGATCCATAGTACAATCCTACTGTTTCTAAAACGATACTTTTGTCGTTGTAACTTCCATAAGAAAGTGAATTGAAATAAATATTTGCAAATATTTCAACCTTACTTTTAAAAGGAGAATCATCGGCGTAATTCAATTTGGAATATAAACATTTTTCATTGTACGGATTAGCATGAGCGCTGCCGAAACTCATCAAATTATGATTCTCTGAAACGGAAATTCCAGACTTCAATAATTCAAGCATTCTGCTGAAGTAGGCTTTATCACGGACATCCGGTTTTTCATGCGACTGAAGTGCCGCTAATACAAAATTCGCTTCTTTCAATTTACTTTTCAGGACCGGGTCAGCTTGATTTATACTTAGCTTTTGAATGTACTTCTTGAAAGTGTAAAAATCAGCTTCTTCTAATCCTTGTACTTTTATTCCATAGATAAAAGATTTAATAACACTTTGATCAATGTTAGCAGCTTCGAGAACTTTTTTCAATTCATCGAAATACAATTTAAATGACTCCAATCTTCCCCCTGGTTTTCCCTGATCATATTCAAAATCTGTTCCAATGAACCGAATATTTTTCTTCAGCTTTCTCAATGAAAAATAAAACTCAATTTTATAAGGATCGTTTCTGAGAATAGAATCAACCAGGATCCTGTTTTTTCCGGAAACATATTGATTAATAAAATAAGTGAGAGTATATGGGGCTTCGAGAAAAACATTCAGTGTATCAGAGGCCGTAAAATTTGCGGAGATCTTTGATATGACTGCCTGATGTTCTGCATAATTTGTTCTGACTTCATGGCATTCGGTCATGAACAATAGCCTTCCTTTCAGTGAATCGATTGCCGGTGTGAATGCTTCAGTATCGACTGTTTGAGCAGTAACGGGTCCTGTCATCGATAAAAAGAAAACAAAGCTCAATAATAAATGTGTGACATTTAAAGATCTGTGCATGGTGTAATATGAAATTCTGAATTGCAGGGTGCGTTAAAACCTGTAATTAGCAATCTAATCACAATGACAAATAAAATGACTCAATATTCACTATTTTCTTACATCATTCCATTCGTCACCGGGAAATGATCATTTTTATTACTGCCCGGCCTTCTTTCCCTGAGATTTGCAGGTAATAAGCCCCATTTGATAAATCGGACCAATTAAATACATTGGTATTAAAGCCATCATTCGTTTTCCATTCTGTATTCGTAACTAATTTTCCTGTCACATCGAAACAATCCAACTTCAGCATGCCTGCGCCTGTACCCTGATAGTCGACAGAAAAATTACCTTCATTAGGATTCGGAAATACACTGCATGCAATACCTGTATTTGAAACTGTATTTACATTCGTCACCAGTTGAACTGCACGCATAACTGAACCGATTGCATTTACTTTTCCATTGCCCCATGTATTATTCCCGCCCACAGGAATTATGCCGGTGAAATTATCTTTGATAGCTGTCAAAGTATAAATATCTTTAATTTCCTGCGGGGATAAATCAGGTTTTACCTGTAACAGAAGTGATGTGATTCCCGAAACTGCCGGCGAAGACATCGATGTACCGCTTAACATTCCGTAAGGGTAATCATGATTGTTTGAAGAATCATGAAATTTATTGATCACATACAAATAACTATTACCTGTGGTCATAAATGAACTATCATAAGAACTGATTGCAGAACCAACAGTCATACCCGGACCGGCAATATCAGGTTTAACCCGTCCGTCAGATGTAGGTCCATGACTGGAGAAAGGAACAAGATTTCCTTTAGCAACATAAGGTGCATAAGTATAAGGATCTCCAAGTATATTGGTCCATTGAATCTTTGAAGCATAGGCACCTACACTTATAGCAGAAATGGTGCTTGCGATATCCGAAACTGTGAGTTCGAAATCACCACTTACAACATTTGGCTTATTATAGCCTTTGAATGCTCCATAATATCCGGAAGTATTTGAAACAAAACTGTTCCACATATTGACTCTTCCATCAGTTGCAGTAATTGCGATCAGAATGGAGTCTGTAGCTCTGTTATCGAAGTCAACGAAGATTCTCGGCTTGCCATTGAACTCACTTGCAGCAGTAACTATTGTAACGGAACAAGTATCATTATTGGAATCAAGAAGGTGTAAAGTATGAACACTATCGTCAAGGCAAATAATACCTGTCGAAGAAATAATTGAATTATTTAACAAAGAAATATTCAGGCAAAATGATTTACCTGCTTCGCCCCAGATGTCAACCCATGTTTTTTGTCCTTCCGGACTATCAGCAATAGAAAGAAAAGTTTGCACAATAGTATCTGACGGCGAAAATTGTTTCTGAATATGAATTGAATCTTCGCCATTATTTCCTGCTGAGCAAACAAAAATTCTTCCGGGGCCGGTTAGATTATCCAATGCCTGACTAAACAAACCGGTGCCATCATGCGGACCTAGCGGACTACCCCAGCTTAAATTTACGACAGCAGGTTTACTTACTGAAGTTGCATAATCAAAAATATATTGAATCCCATCAATCATATCAGATACACCCGTATTGATCCATTGATCTTTTGTTGGAGTAATACCTACCATTACAAGATCCGTTTTATATCCAACACCTCTGAATCTGCGGTGAGTCATCGGACTGCGGTAACCTGACCCGGCACAAATTCCTGCAACATGTGTTCCATGTGTTGCGTTGATAGCATCCGTTCCGATATTCCACAATGCAACTGAATCTGTTTCTTCTGTCCCATAAGTATATCCGGCAGGAGCGGTTCCGGAATTATCTTTTTGTAACCACACTTTTTTTATTCTGTAATTCACTCCGGTTGTATCAAAAAATGCAGGATGTTTAAAATCGAATCCAACATCTACAACACCCATTACTACCCCATCTCCATTGTAACGCATGGGTAGTGAATAACCATTATGAACAGAATCCACCCGGGTATCTATTCTTGCATTGTCGAGTGTAGGATAAACAGGTTCGTCGATTTGAATATAATTCACACCGGACAATTTTGTAAAGGCCACAAACTTTTCATACGGAATCTGAACTGTTCTGATAAATCCTGCCTTGGTTCCCACAATTACTTCATAACTGTTAAATTGAGCTTCATCAAATACCGGGAGAATTTTAACAATTGCACTGATATAAATTCTGTTACCAATATTTTTATATACATATTTCGAAGATGGAATAAACTTTTCACCATTTGATTCAATCTCCTTCAGTAATATTCTGGTAAATGGAGAGAGTTTTGCTGAATTATTTTGTGACAAGGCAGTTGTGACAATAATGCAACACTGGATTAAGAGTAGTAATTTCTTCATAGTGGTTTTGAGAATAAGAAGTAAAAATAGATTTTTTTATGGAATGGCAATAGGTTTTTTTATTTGCGAATACAATGAATTAATCCTAATTTGACCCCACAAACTAACTTTATGAGCGCACTCGGAAAACATCCTAAGGGATTGCCTTATCTATTTTTGACAGAAATGTGGGAACGTTTTGGTTACTATCTGATGATAGGAATTTTTGTTCTTTACATGACCGATTTTGAAAAAGGCGGATTAAATTTTGACAGAGAACAGGCTGCTGATATTTTTGGGACTTTTATTGCGCTGAATTATTTAACTCCATTTATCGGAGGTTTACTTGCAGACAGATTACTTGGCTATCGTAGATCTATAATTTTAGGAGGCTCACTAATGGGGCTGGGGTATTTATGCTTAGCAATTAGTGGAATGGGCGCATTTTATACTGCAATGGTGTTGATCATTCTTGGAAATGGTTTTTTCAAACCAAATATCACTACCATTTTAGGAAGTTTATATTCGGAAGGGTCTTATAAACCATTAAAAGATAGCGGATACAATATCTTTTATATGGGTATCAATGTTGGAGCATTTATCTGCAATTTCTTTGCAGCGTTTTTAAGAAATACCTATGGTTGGTCAGAAGCATTTGCTGCTGCCGGAATTGGAATGTTTATCGGAGTTGCCATTTTCATAATGGGAAACAAACATTACAAACATGTTGATATTATTAAGCCTGCTTCAAAAGAAGATACTCCTGTAATTAAAGTATTGTATCAGGTTTTGCTTCCGGCAATTATAATTGGGATCGGCGGGTGGCTGATACCGGGCAATATTTTCGGAAGCGATAGTTCCGATGCATTTTTACTCGGTTCAATTCCTGTTGTGTCTTTCTATGGTTCACTTTATTTCCGCGCATCCGAGAAAGAGAAAAAACCGATCGGAGCACTGCTTTCAATTTTCGCAGTAGTTGTTATTTTCTGGGCTGTATTCAAACAAAATGGAACAGCATTGACAACATGGGCGCAGTACTACACTAATCGCGAAACTCCACAGATTATTGAGCCCATCACTTCTGCATTAAAACTGAATGAAACAGTTGTATATAAACAAGACAGTACTTATATTCTGAATCATCAGTTTCAAAAAATAAAAGATGAAGCCGGTAATCCCATTCGTGGAATGGCATACCCTGCCTATTTTAAAAATGACGATGTATCTCAATTAAAAGAAGGTGATGAAAAGAAATTAGTTTCCACTGAACTCTTCCAGAGTATAAATCCATTTTTCGTAGTTGCATTAACACCATTAGTGATCGCCTTCTTCAGTTTTTTAAGAAGCAGGCGAAAGGAACCTACCACTCCCGGAAAAATTTGTCTCGGATTATTTGTAAGTGGACTTTCAACCTTGATAATGGTCGTTGCTGTTTATGTGTGTGGAGATGGCGATATCAAATCAAGTTCATGGTGGCTGATTTCTTCATATGGCATAATTACAATTGGCGAATTATTTTTGAGTCCTATGGGTCTCAGTCTGGTTTCCAAATTGTCTCCACCACGGATTACAGCAATGATGATGGGTGGATGGAGCCTTGCAACTTCATTAGGAAACAAACTCAGTGGTATCCTGGCAAAGATGTGGGACACATACGATGACAAAGCAAATTATTTCCTTGTCAATTTTGCGCTATTGATGTTTGCAACACTGATGCTTGCGTTGATGTTAAAAAGATTGAATAAGATATTTAAGGAATACGGCGCTTAGAAAAAGAGCGCAGTTACTTTTTCTTGCTTTTTACAACTGAAGCAGGAAGTTCAATATGAAAAACTGTTTTTTCAGGGGTTGACACAAAGTCAATTTTTCCGCCATGTGCGGTAACGATATCAAAACTTAATGAAAGTCCCAGACCGGTTCCTTCGCCTGCAGGTTTTGTCGTATAAAAAGGCTGGAAGATCTTTTCTCTGATACTTGAATCCACACCGTGCCCATTATCGGTTACATATAAATTCACTTTATCATTGATCAACCGGGATTCAATTTTGACTTTTGCAGTATAATTTTCTTTATTCTCCAAAGCAAGTACTGCTTTTTCATTTGTTGAATAAAAAGAATTATCCAGTAAGTTAACGATCAGTCTGAATATATCGTGCTTTACTAATTCAATCAATGGGATTTTTTTATCAAGGTCTTTTTCTAATTCAAACTTAAAATCCGGAAGCCGGGTTTTTATTGAATATACAGCAACCTTTATGGCTTCTTCGCAAATTGAATTGACATCACCTTGCTCCATGTGGCGACGTTCATTACGATGATGTTTGAGCATGCTTTTAAGAATAGCCTCTGCCCTTTTTCCATGGTGATTTATCTTTTCACTGATCTGAGAAAGATCTTTCAGTGCTTCATCGTCTGATGAAAACTTTTTATCGTGTTTTAATTCATCGATCAGTTCCATCGACAACTCTGAAAAGTTAGTAACGAAATTTAAAGGGTTCTGAATTTCATGAGCAATATCTGAGATCAATTCACCAAGCGAAGCCAGTTTAGCCTGCCGGATGATCATCACCTGTGAATGACGAAGTTCTTCAAGTGCATCAGAAAGTTCGTTGTTTCTTTTCTCTAGTTCTTCTGTGCGTGCTTTGACTAATTCCGTTAATTCATTTTCTCGTTTACGATATTGATTAAGTAAAACTTCATTTTGATTCCGCAAACGGTTACTCAATGTTGAGATCAGATATTTGAAGATGTCAGGATAATTTTTCATGACATCATAAAAATCTTCTCTGCTTAACACACCCATCTGACATTCGGTAAGTGTTGAAACAGACATTGAACGTGTACTGTTATCGATCAATGCCATTTCACCGAATACAGCACCGGCTGAGAGTTCGGTTAGTGTTAAATGCTGGTCGTGAATTTTTACTTTTCCTGAAAGGATGATGTACATAGAATCACCTTCATCCCCTTTATTGATCACCTCATAGTTCAAACCCATTTCCACGATCGTCAGCTTCTTACAAAGAGCTTCAACGACATTTCGGGGCAAATCCTCAAAAAAGGGAGAATTTACCAATGAATCTAACAGATTTTGTGGTGAAATGAATGCCATATCAATTTGATCGACTAAAGGTGGTAAAAATAGAGGAAATAATCAAATTTCAGGTTTACCCTAGCTTTACAGAGGTCATTGTAAGAGAGCCCCCGACAGCATTATCATTGAAGAAAGAAACTTCCTCGTCCTTCTCATGAAGCGCCAGGGTGTAGATCAAAGGATAATAATGGTCGGGTGTTGGAATCGCCAGCAAAGCAGCTTTTCCAATGTTCTGCCAATTGATCAAAGCAGCATGATCACGTTCAAGTATTTTCTTTTTGAAATAAGCATTCATCTCCAATGCCCAATCGAAACCATAGTCTGTGTCGTTGAGTCGTTTGAAATCCACCATTCCCAGATTATGCACCATATTGCCACTGCCGATTATCAGAACTCCTTTCCGACGAAGACTACTAAGTTGCTTCGCCAGGTCATAATGATATTGTGCAGGTTGATGATAATCGATACTCAATTGCAGCACGGGAATTTTTGCATCCGGATACATTTGTCTGACAACAGACCAAGTTCCATGATCCAATCCCCAATCATGATCCAATCCGACATTAGTTGAAGAAATTATTTTTTTAGTCTCTGCAGCTAAAGCCGGATCACCGGGAGCAGGATACTGAACATCAAACAAAGCTTGTGGAAATCCACCAAAGTCGTGAATAGTTTTTGGCTTTTCCATTGCAGTAACGTGTGTCCCATTAGTGAGCCAATGGGCCGATATACAAAGCACAGCTTTAGGAACCGGAATTTCTTTCGCAAGACGCAACCATGTTTGCGAATATTTATTTGTTTCTATTCCATTCATCGGTGAACCATGTCCCACAAACAAAGCAGGCATTCCTTTGTCTGTCTTTTCCAATGAATCTGCAAGTGTTTTTAAAGAACCTAGTGTCATGAGTGCTGATGCTCCGCTTAGTAGTTTGATGAAATTTTTTCTGTCCATTTACTTAGTGATAAGTAATTCATAAGTGGTAAGTAGCACCACTAACATATTTTCAGATAATTATTTTGATTTGAGAATAAGCATCATCATTTTTCATTCTTTTCCAATCAACCGAAGCGCTTCTCTCCTGCTAAGTGGTTTCAATTCATTTTCCTTTACAAAACCGATCACCCATTTTGGATTTGTTTTGCTATATTCTCTCAGTGCCCATCCGATCGCTTTCTGAAGAAAGAATTCTTTTGATGATGAATTTTCAAGAATCCGTTTTGTCAGGAAATCCAGATCAGTTTTATCTTTGAAAGTTAATTGAAAAATTATACACACTCGCCGTTTCCAGAAATTTTCTGATTCCCACCACACTTTGAGATCCGTTTTATATTGTTGTTTATGAAATAAATAATAAGGACCGATTACTTTGGAACAAATTGTATCAATAGAATCCCACCACTGATTGTTTTCAACCAGAAAATTTAGAAAATCAAAACTCAATTCGGGGATCAATTTCCTTTTTTTTGCAAGAATATCCAGAGCCAGATAATGATATTCTCTGAATTTCAGTTTCCACAATTTCCTTACAATTGTTTCAAGGGTTTTAGCATCATTAATAGGGAACAGCGGTAAAAGTTCTTTTTGAATTTCATTTCTTTCGGGTCTACTCAACCCCAGGAATTCAAATTGATCTTTCATATACGCTTTCATTTGAGGCGCGCGTTCAGTCGTAGAATGCG
>Ga0116176_10004444_pt1 | contig 10197 bp, 10 predicted proteins | sample AD_STIC08_MetaG_FD_89803 | JGI IMG/M metagenome (GOLD analysis project Ga0116176, IMG submission 89803) | Active sludge microbial communities of municipal wastewater-treating anaerobic digesters from USA - AD_STIC08_MetaG | ecosystem: Engineered > Bioreactor > Anaerobic > Digestate | place: USA... | reverse complement strand
CCGGTTGGCGACGTTGTCGAACTGGTTGGCCCAGATGGCCCCTTTGGGTTCCGTCTTCGCCATCTCTTCGGCGAGGCGCTGGGAATACTTCACATAGTGATTGGGGTTGGCGTAGGGGACCGCGTCCACCTCAACCAGCTTGGCGCCGAGAGAGCGCACGGCATCCTTCTTTTCCTGGCTCTGGGTGCGGGGCATCACGATCACCGTCCGGTAACCCAGCGCGTTGCCCACGACGGCCAGACCAATGCCCGTATTGCCTGCGGTGCCTTCGACGATCACACCGCCGGGCTGCAGCCTGCCGGATTTCTCGGCGTCGCGGATCATGCCAAGCGCAGCGCGATCCTTCACCGACTGGCCGGGGTTCAGGAATTCGGCCTTCCCATAGATATTGGCGCCGGTCAGCTCCGAGGCCTTCCTCAGCTTGATCAGCGGGGTCCGGCCGATCGCTTCGATGACATTGCCATAGGTCCGCATGAAAGCCCCTTGGCGCAGCCGTCCCGGGCCGGGCGGGTCTGCGCGCCCTATGACCTAGGGAGATTGTCGGGCGCGATCAACCTGGTTGGCCCGTGATCCGAAGGGGTTTGCCCTGCGTATCGAGGCCATTCGGCTTTACGGGCCCCCGATGAGCTGTCACGACAACGCGTATTCCGCCTTTATGCTTGATTACGCAGCGGGAGTTCTCCCGCCCGCGGAAAGGCTGGCGGCCGACCTCCACCGGGTGCTGTCACCCGCTGGGGCCTTGAACGCCCAGCTACTGGAGTCGGTTGGCGGGCTCATGCTGGAAGAGGCCACGCCGCAAGCGGTCAATCCCCAGCCCCATCTGGGCGCGCAGCACGCCATTGGCGCAGCCTCGAGTCGTCTCGATCCCTACCTCAAGCGCGACCTCATCGCGCTTAAATGGCGCAAAAGCATTTTCGGGGTGAAGACCCTTAAAACCAATACGCCCATGGCGAGCCTGCTGCGGCTGGATCCCGGCGAGCGCGCGCCCGGTCACTCCCACGGGCGGCGCGACGTCACTGTCGTCCTGCGCGGCAGCTATGCCGACGAGTTTGGCGTCTATGAGCGCGGCGATCTCGCTTTCGCGGAGCCTGGCATGAAGCACCAGCCGCGCGCGGTTGGCGGCGAGACCTGCGTTTGCCTGGTGGCGGAGGAAGCCGGCCGGCCTCTACTTGGATTTTTCGGACTGTTCGGGGTGGGCGTCAAAAAGCAGAAGGACGCCGCCTGATGCGTTTCACCTTACTGATCTTCGCAGCGGCCGCGCTGGCTTTCGGCGCCGTGCCGGCCAACGCCCAACCCTGGCAGCCCGCGAATGGCGACAAGCTGGAATTCGACGTCCTGCGTGATGGCGGAGAGTTCGGCACGCATCTCGTGAAATTCACGCGCGATGGCGACTCGCTCACCGTGAAAACGGATGTCGCTCTAAAGGTCGCCTTCGGTCCGCTCACGCTGTTCGACTACGCGCATGACGTCACCGAACGTTATAGCGCCGGAAAGCTGGTCTGGGTCGGCTCGCGCACGAAGAACGAAGGCAAGTGGAAAACGCTCTCGGCCCAGCCCACGGAAGGCGGCCTCGACGTGAAGGGCACCAAGTTCAAAGGTGTGCTCTCCGGCGTTGTCATTCCCTCGACGCACTGGAATCGCGATGAGATGCAGCAGTCAAAAATGTTCTCGACTGAAACGGGCGAGATGCTGCTGATCAAGGTGAAGGACCTCGGCATGGAGACGGTGAAGGCTGGCGGCAAGATGATCGAAGCGCAGCGCTTTGACGTCGACTCGGAAATCGACGCCAGCTTCTGGTACGACAACGCCGGCCGTTGGGTGAAATGCGCTTTCGAGACACAGGGCTCGAAGATCGAATATGTCCTACGCGCCTTGTCCAGCTAACCGGAGCGCCGCCTCCGTTCAGCCCGATTTTGGAACTGCGTCTGGCCCGTTACGTCGCGGTCATGCGCGGAACGGTCTTGTATCAGCACGCGTTGCCTCCCCGAGCGATTGAAGCCCTTCGGCTGGCTCCAGTCAGTTTCTCGAAAGCGTCCGTACGTCCGGATGCAGGAAAGCAAGGAGTATCCAATGCCGATCAACAACCACTCGAAGAAGATCGCGACGATTGCGGCCGCGCTTGGCGCGGCCATGCTTGCAACAGCGCCTGCCCATGCCGCTGGCGTGAAAGTCGGAACGCTTACATGCGATGTCGAAGCAGGGTGGGGCTATGTGCTCGGCTCCCAGAAAGACCTCGCCTGCGTGTTCAAATCAGCGACCAACGGAACCGTCGCGAAATACACTGGGGATGTCACCAAGCTCGGCATCGATATCGGCTACACCAACGCTGGCGTGCTGATCTGGACGGTCATCGCTCCGTCCAAGGACATGCAGGCCGACGCGCTTGAAGGCGCCTATGGTGGCGCGACGGTCGGCGCGACGGCTGTTGTTGGTGGCAATATCAACCTGCTGGTCGGCGGCCTCGACAAGTCGATCACGCTTCAGCCGCTGAGTGTCGAAGGCAATAGCGGCGTCTCCATCACGGCCGCAGTCGGCGCGATGCAGCTGCGTCACGAAAAGACCTAAAGCTGATCGATAGATGAGTGCGTGTGTGCGGCGGTGCAATCCGCCGCACATTTGCTTTGAACCGGTCAGTCCGACGCGAGCTTCAAGCCGATGATCCCCGCGAGGATCAGCAATACCGATCCCACGCGCATCACCGTGGCCGCTTCTCCAAGGATGAAAATCCCGACCGCGAACGCGCCTGCAGCGCCGATGCCGGTCCACACCGCATAGGCCGTGCCCAGCGGCAGTTCCTTCATCGCCAGCGACAGGAGCCAGAAGCTGATGATCATGGCGACGATGGTGGCGATGGATTCGACAGGCTTGGTGAAGCCGTTCGATGTTTTCATGAAGTAGGCCCAGACAACTTCAAGCAGTCCGGCGATACCAAGGAATACCCAGGCCATGATGGCCCTCCTTCAAAAGGTCGGGCCGTCCCGCGTGAATGCCCGTTATTGGGTCGAGGTCGTCCTCGTTCCGGCGATTTGGGACAGCCGCCGGCAAAGGTCAACACTGGCGCGCCGATAGCCGCGCGCTTGCGTTCCCCGCGCGCCAGCCTATGCCATGATCCATGGCTGAATGGAGCGACCAGGCGATATCGCTGGGGCTGAGGCGCTACGGTGAAACCGGGGCGATCCTCGAAGTCTTCGCGCGTGAACAGGGCCGCCGGCGTGGCATGGTCTATGGCGGCGCCAGCCAGAAGAAGCGCGCGCCCATGCAGCCGGGCAATACACTGTCGGTAACGTGGAAGGCGCGGGCCGACGACAGCCTCGGCTTCTTCACCGCCGAAACGGAAAGCGAGCGCGCCGCCGTCCATATGGCCGATGGCGAAGCGCTGGCGGGGCTTTCCGCTCTGGCCGAACTTCTTTCGGCTGCGCTTCCGGAAGGCGAAGCAAAGCCCGCGCTTTATGACGCCGCCGAAACATTGCTCGACCTGCTCGACAACAACGAAGTCTGGCCCGCGCTGTTCGTCCGCTGGGAACTCGGCCTGCTTCAGATGCTGGGCTACGGCCTCGACCTTTCAACCTGCGCTGTGTCCGGCAGCAATGATGGTCTGACCCATGTGAGCCCCAAATCGGGCCGCGCGGTGCGCGGATCGGAAGCAGCCGACTATGTCGCTCGCCTCTTGCCGCTGCCTACCTTCCTGATCGACAACACCGCCCCGGCCACCCCTGTGGATATCCATGCGGGCTTCCGGCTCACCGGACACTTCCTTTCCGAACGTCTATTCGCGGATCTCAACAAGCCAGTCCCCGAAGCGCGCTTCCTGATGATTGACCGTCTGGAGCGGGCAGGGCGACTCTCACCGGGCTGATTCGAGACTAACCAGGATTTTGGCATGGCCAGGAACACGACCATCGACCCGCCCGACAATGGCGGGGAGATCATCGAGGAACCGATGGGCGAGGCGCTTTCCAAGCGCTATCTCGCCTATGCCCTGTCCACGATCACGGCCCGCGCCCTGCCGGACGTGCGCGACGGCCTGAAGCCCGTCCACCGCCGCGTTCTCTACTCGATGGCGCAGCTCGGGCTGAACCCGAATGGCGGCCACCGCAAATCGGCCACCGTGGTCGGTGAAGTCATCGGTAAATACCACCCGCACGGCGACCAATCCATTTACGACGCCATGGTGCGTCTCGCGCAGGACTTCGCCACGCGTACGCCGCTGGTCGACGGTCAGGGCAATTTCGGCAACATCGATGGCGATGCGCCCGCCGCCTTCCGTTACACCGAAGCCAAGCTCACGCCCGCAGCCATGCTGTTGCTCGAAGGCCTCGACGACGACGCCGTCGACTTCCGCGACACCTACGACGAGCGGAACAAGGAACCCGTCGTCCTCGCCGCCGGCTTCCCGAACCTGCTGGTCAACGGCTCGTCCGGCATCGCCGTCGGCATGGCCACCTCGATCCCGCCGCACAATCCTGCGGAATGCATCGACGCCGCCATCCACCTGCTCGATCACCCGAAAGCAACCGTCGACGACCTGATGAAGATCGTCACCGGCCCCGACTTCCCCACCGGCGGCGTTGTTGTGGAAACCAAGGAAGGCCTGCGCGAAGTCTACGCGACCGGCCGTGGCGGTGTCCGCGTGCGCGCCAAATGGACCAAGGAAGACCTCGGCCGCGGCATGTGGCGCGTGATCGTCACCGAAATCCCGTATCAGGTCCAGAAATCCAAGCTGATGGAGCGACTGGCCGAACTGATCGAGACCAAGAAGGCCCCGCTGCTCGAAGACGCGATGGATGAATCCACCGAAGACGTCCGTGTCGTCCTCACGCCGAAATCGCGCACGGTCGACGCCGAAGTCTTCATGGCCTCGCTGTTCCGCCAGTGCGAGCTGGAAACGCGCTTTCCCGTCAACATGAACGTGCTCGACCATGGCGTGCCCAAGGTCATGGGCCTGCGCGACATGCTGAACTGCTATCTCGATCACCGCCGTGAAGTGATCGTCCGCCGCAACAAGCACCGCCTCGGCAAGATCGAACACCGCCTCGAAATCCTGGACGGCCTGCTCAAGGCCTACCTGAACATCGACGAAGTCATCCGGATCATCCGCTACGAGGACGATCCCAAAACCGTCATGATGAAGAAGTTCCGCCTGAGCGAGATTCAGGTCGAAGCCATTCTCAACATGCGCCTGCGCGCCTTGCGCAAGCTCGAAGAGATCGAGATCAAGCGCGAGCACAAGGAACTCTCGGAAGAGAAAGCCAACATCGAGAAACTGCTCGCCTCCACCGATCGCCAGTGGACCGAGGTCAAGCGCCAGCTGAAGAACGCTCGCGAGATCTTTGATCCGTCAAAGAAACTCGGCAAGCGCCGCTCGAAATTCGACGTGGCCAAGGAAATCGATACCGAAGCCGCCCTCGAAGCCCTCATCGTGAAAGAGCCGGTCACGGTCGTCCTGTCCGAAAAGGGCTGGATCCGCGCCCTCAAGGGACACAACCAGAAGCTCGACGATCTGAAATTCAAGGAAGGCGACGAACTCGCCCTCACGCTGGAATGCCAGACCACCGACAAGGTGATCCTCATGGCCTCCGGTGGCCGCGCCTTCACGCTCGGCGCCGACAAGTTGCCGGGGGGCAGGGGCCATGGCGAGCCGATCCGGCTCAATCTCGAAGTGCCTGAGTCCGAAACCATCGTCGGCATGTTCGTGCCCCAGGACAAGACACGCCGCATCGTGGCGTCCTCCAAGGGTTATGGCTTCATCGTGCCGGAGGCGGAGCTGATCTCCTCCACGCGCAAGGGCAAGATCATTCTCAATGTCGGCCCGAAAGAGTCGATGGCGGTGTGCATCAAGGTCGAGGGTGATCTCACCGCCTCGATCGGCAAGAACCGCAAGCTCGTAATCTTCAAGACCGAAGAGCTGCCGGAAATGGTCCGCGGCAAGGGCGTGAAGATCCAGTCATTCGGCGATGGCGGCCTGATCGATCTCAAGACCTTCAACAAGGCCGACGGCCTCACCTGGATCGACAGCGGCGGCCGTCAGCAATCCGCCGACGACTGGAAGGACTGGATCGGCAAACGCGCCCAATCCGGCCGCTTGCCCCCACGCGGCTTCAACAAGAACGGCAAGTTCAACGGGTAGCGTGCGCTCACCAGAGCGAGCCACACCCACGACGTCATCCTCGGGCTTGACCCGAGGATCCTTCTTCGTCGCGAAAACCGCGATGAAAGACAGAAAGCAGGATCCTCGGGTCAAGCCCGAGGATGACACAGGCGCCAGCTACAAGCCCAGCCGCATGAACACCCGCGTCTCGATATCCAGGAACTTCGCCTGCTCGGTTTCAATCGCGCTCATCCAGCGCAGATAGTCTCCGCGCGCCACGTCCACGAAGCCAAGCTTGCGATAGAACGGCGCATTCCACGGCGGCGTCCTGAATGTCGACAGGTAAACCGCCTTTGCGCCCCTGGCCCGCGCTCCGCTCACGAAGTGCTTCACCAGCGCCGCGCCGATCCCGCGCTGCTGGTAAGCCGGATCAACGTCCAGCTCGTGCAGATAGACATCGTCGAAATGCATGTCGCCGATCGCAAAGCCGGCGATGCGCCCATCCACGTCCGCCACGAACGAAAGACCGCGCCCGATCGCCATCTCGTGATCGCCCAGCGAAACGACGCCCATGGAGCTGATGTCGATCAGGTCGCTGTCGCGAAACAGCTCTGCCGCAGCCCGCTCGATATCCTGCAGCCGGAAGATATCGGCCACATGCGTTGCACGCAGCGTAAAGCTCACGAAGCCATCGATCCCTGCAACGCCGTGAAGAACCGTATCGCCAGCGGCCCGTCACGCAGCGCGTTGGCATTCTCCATCATATGCACCAGCTTCAGGCGGAACACGCGAAACTCGATGTCCTCCACCGCCAGCTTGCGCAGCGTCGCGGCCATGGCGCGGTTCATCACGAAGTTGGCGGGCCGCTCACCTTCGGTTTCCGAGTACACATAGTCGGAATTGACCGACAGGCTCCACGCCCGCGCCGCGATCTCCGCCGCGACCGGCAGGTAGTCTGCAACAACGCCGTCCAGCCCTGCGCCGCTCGCCGCGCGCTTTTCCAGCATCTCCGCCAGCGCATCAGCCGTACACGCCGCCACCGTCATGCCTTGACCATAAGTCGGGTTCACGCTGCTCAACGCATCGCCGATCGGGATCAGCCCCTGCGGCCACTTCGCGGCCTCCCACGCCTTGCGTCGCGTCGCCGTCGCCTTGCGGAATGTGCGAATCTCGCTGGTCGCCTCCGTACCGGAAATGCAGTCATGCACCCGCGTATCGAACGCCTTGGCATACTCCACCAGCTGCTCGATCGTCTTTGGCGGCGAGTCCTCGCCGCGCGCACCCACCGACAGAATCCACTGATCGTCCTCGATCGGCAGCAGGAAGCCGAACTGCTTGCCCGGCGGGCCGGGCAGGAAGAAGAAGCCGGTCTTCTCCCCACGATGCTCCGGCTTCTGTCTGAATTTCGCGCTGGCATAGGCGACGTTGATCCGCACGTCCTCGGTCTCGAACACGGCATGGCCATCCTCGGCCAGCTGCCGCATCAGCGGTCCCGTCATCCCCGTCGCATCAACGCACAGATCGGCCGGCAATATCTCGCCATCGTCCAGCTCAACGCCCGTGCATCTACCATCCGCGACGACGAAACGCTTCACGCTCGTCTCCTGCCTTATGCTCACCCCGGGCAGGGCGGCCACGCGCTTGCGCAGGATGCCTTCATAGGCCGGACGCGACAGGCTGGTGACGGTAAAGCCGGCGTCGCATTCATCCATCCACCCGCCGAAATCGAATACCTTCACATCCCGCCCGACCAGCATCTGCTTGGCCCCGGCGGCGACAAATTCCTGCGTGATCCCCGGCAAAAGCTTTTCCAGGCTCAGCTCGCCCGCCTTGAGCAGCTGGTGCGTATGCGCCCCCTGGCCGACCGCCATACGTGGTCCGATCCCGTCCGGTAGCGTGTCGCGGTCCAGCACGATGACAGACGTGAACTTGCCCGCCAGCGCCGCCGCCGCCGCAAGGCCGCCCATGCCCCCGCCAACCACGATCGCCGTCTTAGCCAGTGTCGTGCTCATGCGGATCCTCAATGCGGCTCGAAATCACGTCTGCTTCGGTAGATCAGCTTCGTTAGCCAAAAACTAGCCGACCGGGCGAGCCCGTCCAAGATACGCCGCCGCCACTGGATTCATGGCCGTCATGCTGTAGTTTGGCCGCTGCCGGGGAATCGGCGGGACGAATAAAGGGGCGAGCGCCGTGGACATGATGCCGATCTATATCGTGCTGGGCGTACTTGCGCTCATCGTGATCTCCATCATCGCGATCTATAACGGGATGGTTTCCAAGCGGCAGACCGTCAACGAAGCCTTCTCGGGCATCGATGTGCAGCTCAAGCTGCGCCGCGAACTGGTGCCCAACTTGGTCGAAACCGTGAAGGGCTATGCCGCCCACGAGAAGTCGACGCTCGATGCCGTCATCGCCGCCCGCAACGCCGCCGCCAACGCACAAGGCCCCGCCGCTCTCGGCGCTGCCGAAGGTGTTCTCTCTGGCGCTCTCGGAAAACTCTTCGCGCTCGCCGAAGCCTATCCAGATCTCAAGGCCAGCCAGAACTTCCTCAACCTGCAGACCGAGCTGTCTTCGATCGAGGACAAGGTCGCCGCCGCGCGCCGCTTCTACAATTCCGCCGTGAACGACTACAACACGGCGATCCAGCAATTCCCCGCCTCGATCATCGCGGGCTCCACCGGCTTCACCTCGCGCGAGATGTTCGACGTGGGCGAGGCCGAACGCGCCCAGATCAACATCGCACCGACGGTGAAGTTCTAGGGTGAGCGTCGCGATCCGGTCCTTCAGGCCCGGAGACGAGGCCGCCTTCCGCGATATCAATCTCGAATGGATCGAGCGCTTCTTCGTGGTCGAACAGAAAGACCGCGACGTTCTCGGCAATCCGAAGAAATACATCCTCGATCCCGGCGGCGCGATCCTGCTTGCCGTAGATGGCGACACGCCGCTCGGCGTCGTCGCGCTGATGGTGATGGGCGAGGGCAGTGTAGAACTCGCCAAGATGGGCGTGCGACCTGAAGCGCAGGGCAAGGGCGCTGGTCGCTTGCTGGTTGCCGGCGCTGTCGCTAAGGCGCGCGAGATGGGCATGCGCCGTGTCTACATCGAAACGAACTCGAAGCTCGGCCCTGCGTTGAAGCTCTATCACGATGCAGGCTTCCAGCCTGTCCGCGAACCGATCCCATCGCCCTACGCCCGCGCCGATGTGCAGCTCGAGCTTTTCCTGGATTGAGCGCGCAGCCGCTGCAGGAACCCTCCCCAGCCAGCCCGCGTTCCCCCGATGCAGTAGCTCCACGATACGCCGGAGCTATGATCGAGGCGCCGTCCTATCCGATGGCGCCTCGAGGCGTGTCGGTTGTTTGTTTGCTCAGATCTCTTCGTCCAGCAGCGGGCGCCAGCCTTCGCCATCGAACACTTCCAGGGGTTGGAAGTCCGCCTTGTAGCCCATCTTGTCCGAGCCGCGCACCCAATAGCCAAGGTACACGTAGGGCAGGCCCAGCTCGCTCGCGAGCCGGATATGATCCAGCACCATGAACGACCCAACGCTGCGGTCCGACAGTTCCGGCCGGAAGAACGAATAGACCATCGACAGCCCGTCGCGCAGCACGTCCGTCAGCGCCGCCGCCTGCAGCGCGCCGTCGTCTTCCGCGCCTGGCTCGATCCTGTTGCGGTATTCGAACACCACGGTACGCACCGGGCTGGCATCCACCATCCCCGCATAGTCGCGGATTTCCATCTCCGTCATGCCGCCGCCGGGATGGCGCTCATTCAGATATTTCTTCAGCAGCCTGAACTGCTCGCGCGTCGCCCGCGCATTGGTCGGCTCACGCTCCAGCATCTCGTTGCGGGCGAGCACGCGCTTCCATCGCTTCGACATCTTGAACGCCGCCACGTCGATCCGCACGGACCGGCACGCGCCGCAAGCCTTGCACGCGGGGCGATAGGCAATCGTCTGCGAGCGCCGGAAACCGGACCGAGTCAGGCTGTCATTGAGGTTGACCGCGCCATCCACCGCCAGATTGGCAAACACCTTCCGCTCCATCTTGCCCGGCAGGTACGGGCAGGGTTGCGGAGATGTCAGGTAGAACTTCATCTTCCGGACGAAGTCCGGCGGG
>Ga0116176_10004440_pt1 | contig 10206 bp, 8 predicted proteins | sample AD_STIC08_MetaG_FD_89803 | JGI IMG/M metagenome (GOLD analysis project Ga0116176, IMG submission 89803) | Active sludge microbial communities of municipal wastewater-treating anaerobic digesters from USA - AD_STIC08_MetaG | ecosystem: Engineered > Bioreactor > Anaerobic > Digestate | place: USA... | reverse complement strand
CCCCCCTGGGGTGAGCGCTCCACCGGCGACGACGACTCGGGCCCCAACCTCGCTGGTCCCGAGGTGGAGACGGACCCACTCTCGAGGACGCAGCGGACGCGCCGCGTCCTCGAGGAGCGCCACGTCGCCCCGGAGGAGTCGCGAGGCGGTCCATGCCCCCTCCTCGACCAGGACGCCCCCTCGCGACACCTCCTCCACTCCCACGGCGGCGAGGGCGATCGCCCCACGCATCCCCGGCGCGAGCACGGTCGTGGCGGCCCCGTGGTGCTGCACACCGCGCACGCGTACGGCGCGGTCGGCCGGAAAGAGGCGAAGCGGCGTCTCGGCAGAAACGGACCCGCTCCAGACCGTCCCGGTGACGACGGTTCCCGTACCCTTGACGCTGAAGGCCCGGTCGACGGGCATCCGGAAGAGGTCGTGCGACGAGCGGACCGGCAGGGCGACGAGCTGTCGTCGGAGTTCGTCGCGAAGCGCGGCGATCCGTAGGCCGGTGACGACGGAGGTCTCGAGGATCGGTGCTTCCTCGAGCGCGCTCCCCTGCAGCACCGCGTGCAGGTCGTCGCGCACCAGCGCCACCCAATCGTCGTCCACCGTGTCCCGCTTGGTGAGCACCACGACGCCGGCGCGCACGCCGAGCAGCGAGAGGATGGCCAGGTGCTCTCGCGTCTGGGGCATGACCCCCTCGTCAGCCGCAACGACGAGGAGCGCGAGGTCGATGCCGGTCGCCCCAGCCAGCATCGTCCGCACGAAGGCCTCATGTCCCGGCACGTCGACCAGCCCGACCGTGCCGAGGCCGTCGAGCGCCAAGGGGGCAAAGCCCAGCTCGATGGTGATGCCGCGCCGTTTCTCCTCGGGGAGGCGGTCGGTGTCGACGCCGGTCAGGGCGCGCACGAGCGCGGTCTTGCCGTGGTCGATGTGGCCGGCGGTTCCGATGATCATCGCCCGTCGCCGACCGACGCGCCCATGCCGTGTTCCCAGCTCTCGAATGCGCGCAGCGCGCGCCCGTCGCCCAGGTGATGCTCGAGAAACTCGCGCAGCAGACGCAGGTGGGCGCGACGCATCGCACCCTCGTGCACGGGATACGGGACGCCGGAGGTCCACGCCCGCAGCGCCGCCCGGGCCTCGGGAGGAAGGGCTCGTCCTCGCGGAAGCATCGCCGCGCACTCGCGGCAGGCGCTCCCCCCCGCGGACGGGGAGAAGTCGACGACACCGGTGTCGTCGAGGGTGCGATGGCAGCGGCAGCAGCTGTCGAGCGCGGGAGCGAAGCCTAACGTGGCGACCAGGTGCCACGCCCCGGCAATCCCGACATCGCGCGCCTCGCCGTGGGGGGCGGCGGCGATCGCGTCCAGCGCGGCGGTGAGCACCACATAGAAGTCACCGGGTTCGTCGCCGTCGGCGAAGCGCAGCGTCAGTTCGGCCAGCGCCGACGCCGCCCCGAAGCGCTCGAGGTCTTGCGAGAGGGCCACGCGCGCGCTCCCGAGATCAAAGCCCGACAGCTGCTGCAGCTCGCGACCAGGGCGCGTCTGGATCTGCGCCACGCCACTGGCGAACAGGTCGAGGCCGAGCCCGAATCGCCGGTTCGACGAGCGCGCGCCGCGCGCGATCACCGACTGAAGGCCGGCGTCGCGCGTGGCGAGGCGAAGAATGCGGGAGCTCTCGAGGTAGTCGAACGCGTGGAGCACCACCGCGTCGGTCGTGACGAGCGGCATTCCCCAAGATACTCGGCGCGCCACGACTCCGGCGCGCCCCGCCCGACCTGCCCTTGGCGCCTCAGCGCAGCGTCCCCACCCGGACGCCGGCGAGCAGCACACGCCCCGGCGCGCGGAAGTTGGCGATCTCCTCGTAGCCGGCGCCGAAGGCGTTCTCCAGTCGCACGGTCAACGCCGTCGAGCGCCAGAATCCCGCCCCGGGCGCCAGGGCGTACTCTCCGCCGATGTCGGCACGGGTGTACGCCGCCAGCTCGACGGCCGTGGCCGGGAAGCCCGAGAAGTCGCGGTCGTCGCGCACGCCGACCCGCGTGAGCGCGAGGTCCAGCCGCGTGTGCGGCAGGCGTTGCAGCTGCACCCCACCGGACACCGTGAGCGGCGGACGACGCAGGAGCCGTCCGCCTTGCACGAACGTCGCGCCGGCGCCGGACTGGAAGCCGGCGTCGTCGACGCGCGTGCGGAGCGCCGTGGCGTTCCCCCAGAAGGAGACGCCGCGCGCCGCCTCACCACGCAGCTCGACCTCCAGTCCCCGCGACGAGGCGGCGGCGACGTTGAAGTAGTTGGGGGTGGTGGGCGACACGTACGTGTACTGGATGAGGTCGCGGAATCGCTGGTCGAAGAACGTCACCGCGAGCTGCAGCCGCTCGCCTGCGAGGCCCTGGTCGATGCCGACTTCCCAGGCGCGCGACCGTTCGGGGGTGAGCGCCGTGTTCCCGACCGAGAAAGCGGTCGAGAAGGTCTCGAGGAAGGTCGGGGCCTTGAAGCTCGAGCCCAGCGCCGCGCGGGCGCGCCCTCCCTGCCAGAGGCGCGTGGCCACGCCGGCGCGCGCGGTGCGAAAGGCGCCGTACGTGTCGTTATCGTCGTAGCGGCCACCCACCGAGAACGAGACACGTCCCACGTCGCCCACCCACTGCGCGACCGCCGCCCGCGTGACGCGCGATGCTGCGAACCGGTTGAGCGACACGTCGTAGTTGGAGCTGTCGGCACTGCGCTGATGCTCACCGGCATACTCCACCGCGAGGGAGATCGCGTGTCCGTCGAGGGGGCGCATGACGAGGCGCGCCTCGGCGCCGCGGCGCCGCACCGCCCCCCGCGCACGGTATGCGTAGAAGCCGAGCGTGTCCCCTGCACCATCCGACGGGTCGACGGTGCGCCCGTGCACCTCGAGGGCCGACAGTGCGAGGCTCCCCTGCACACGCGCCCCAAACATCCGCGACAGCTCGGCGGCGCTCGAGAAGCGGCGCTCGCCGCGGCGCGCATTGCGATCGACGACCGCCCCGGCGCCGTCGGTCGGATATCGAAAGGCGTTGTCACTGTGTCGCACCGTCAGCATTCCGCGCACGCTGCCAATCACCGCGTCGCCGCGCGCACTGGCGACGTCGTTGCGATAGGCGTTGTTGAAGGGGAGCATCCCGTTGGTCGCATGGTGCGCCACCCCCAGCGTCGCGCTCCCCACTCCTCCACGAGTTCCCACGCTCGCCTCACCCACGCGGGCGCCATACGTCCCCGCGCGCACCGCGAGCGACGACTGCAGGCGGTGTTGCGCCTGACGCGTGAAGAGCTGGATGACCCCGGTCACCGCATCGCTTCCGTAGAGCACGCTCGCCGGGCCACGCACCACCTCAATGCGCTCGATGTTGTCGACGGTGAGCGCCCCCAGGTCGATCGCGCCACCCGGATCGTTCATCGGCACGCCATCCACGAGCACTCGCACGTAGTCGCTTTCGCCACCACGCAGGAAGATCGACGACTGCGCCCCGTTGGAGCCGGCGCGCGCGAGCGAGAGCCCGGGAACGGAGCGCAGTGCATCAACCACGTGCGTCACCCCCGCGGCCCGCAGCGTGGCGCCGTTGAGGACCGTGACGGCAGATGTCGTCGCCGAGATCGGGCGCTCGAGCCGATCGGCCGTCACCACGACCGAGGGGAGGCGCGTGGTGTCACGCGACGCCTGCGCCCCCACCGCGAGGAGCGGGACGCACAAGGTCGCGCCGACATGCACGACGGCGCGAGCGAAGAACGGAAGCAGCGGTCGGCGCGCGGCGGGACGGCCGACACGCGCGAGCCGCGAGGACTCGCGCGGGACACCAGGCGCACGCATGAGGGACACGGAGACAGGCATGGGAAGCGGCAATCGTTAGGGAAGCGGTGCGTGTCGCTTGCGAAGAGGGACCAGCGTCGGTGCACCGACGGCCGGGTCACGCGAGACCACGAGTGGCCACTCGTAGACGCGCTCGAGCGTCTCACCACGCATCACGTCGCCGGGCGCTCCCTCGGCGACCAGGTGGCCGCGGGCGAGGAGAACGACCCGGTCGGCGAAGCGCGCGACAAGGTTGAGTTGGTGACTGATGACGACGACGCAACGACCGGCGTGCGCGAGCGCGGCCAACAACTCGAAGCAGGCCATCTCGTGGGCGATGTCGAGAAACGTCGTGGGTTCGTCGAGGACGATGGCGTCGGTCGCCTGCGCCAAGGCGCGGGCCACGCGCACGCGCTGCCACTCGCCCCCCGACAGCGCGTCGGTGCGGCGGTCGGCGAGGGGGACGACGTCGGCCTCGCGCAGCGCGCGCTCGGCCGCGTCGAGGTCCTGCGGCGATGGCGGCGACCAGGCGTGCTGCCAGGGGAAGCGCCCCAGCGCCACGTAGTCGCGCACCGACAGGGGGAAGGCCGGTTCCTCGCGCTGCGAGACGACGGCGACGCGACGGGCCAAGTCGCGCCGGGACAGAAGCGCCGTCGCGGTCCCGTCCACGGTCACGCGTCCCTGCTGCAGCGGGATGCGGCCCAGCAGCGCACGCACGAGCGTGCTCTTGCCACTCCCATTGGGTCCGACGACCGCGGTGAGTTGCCCGGGAGACGCCGTGAAGCTCACCCCCGCCAGCGCGTCGCGGTCGCTGCCGGGATAGCGCACGCGCACCTGGTCGAAGGCGATCATCGCCCACCTCGCAGCCGCCAGAGGAAGAACGGAACGCCGACCAGAGCGGTCACTGCGCCTAACGGGAGTTCGGCGGGGGCACGCACCGTGCGCGCGGCGAGGTCGGCGCCAACCACGAGGATGGCCCCGCAGAGCGCCGCGGCCAGCAGGACCGGTCGGGCCCGGCCGCCAGTGATGGAGCGCGCGAGGTGCGGGACCATCAAGCCCACGAAACCAACCAGCCCCGCCACGGCCACCGTCGCCGCCGCCAGGAGCGAGGCCAGGACGAAGAAGCGCCGCCCCACACGCGCGGCATCGATCCCTAACGAGTCGGCGGCGTCGCCGCCGAGCGCCAGCACGTCGAGCCCGCGCGCCTGATGTACGAGCCATGCCCCGATCACCGCGAGCATCGCAGCGAGCAGGACCACGTCGCGCCATCCCGCCGCGGCGACGGAGCCCATCATCCACCAGAGCGCATTGCGCGTGACATCGGGGGCGGCGGCGGCCATGACCACCATGATCGCGGCATTGGCGAACGCGCCCACGACCACCCCAGACATCAGGAGCAGGCGCGTGTCGCCCAGTCCTCCGGCGGCGTGGGCGATGGCGAGGACCGCCGCAACGGCGCCGAGCGCGCCGACGAAGGCCGCCAGCGCGATGAGCGGCGGCGCGCCAACGCCCGCCGCCACGGCAACGACGGCGCCAACGGCGGCCCCCCCCGACACACCCAGCAGATACGGTTCGGCCAGCGCGTTGCGCAGCGTTCCCTGCAGGACGCTGCCACTCATCCCCAGCGCCGCACCCACCAGCATCGCCAGCAGCACGCGCGGCAGGCGAACCGCGCGCACGATGGCGACCGTGGCCGTATCGCGCCCGTCACCGACGAGCGCCCCCCAGATATCGGCAGGTGCAATGTTCGTCGCCCCCAGCATGAGGGCGAGCACACCGGTCACCACGAGGAGCAGGAGGAGCGCCCCCCACCGTGCGCGACGCATCAGGGGAGCACCGCGCCGGGGTGGAGAAGGCGAGCCAGCGATCGCGCCGCTTCACCGAGACGCATCGACGGTCGCGCCACGAGGGCGGTGTCGTACGCCAGCACGCGTCCCTGCTGCACGGCGCGCAACGCCTGCCACCGTGCATCGGCGGCGAGTCGCGTGACCTCGAGCGGCCCCGCAAGGATCGCATCCGGATCACGCCGCACCAGGTCCTCGAACGACACCTGCGGCGACGGTTCCGGACGGTCGGCATACACGTTTCGCCCCCCGGCGATGTCGACAAGTTCGGACAGGAAGCTCCCACCGCCGATGGCCATGAGCGGGTTGTCCCAGACGTGCAGGAAGACCGACGGACGTGGCGCGCCCTGCATGGCCACGCGCACGCTGGCGAGCGAACGACGCACGCTGTCGACGGCGGCGCGCGCCGCCTCGTCGCGCCCGGTGAGCGCCCCCAGGACCCGCACGCATCGTTCGAAGTCGGCGATCCGATCGACACGCAACGCCACGACGGTGATCCCCGCGCCGCCGAGCGCCGCCGCTGCCGCGCGGTTGTCACCGCTGGCGTACAGCAGGACCAGGTCGGGGCGTGCCGCGAGCACCTGCTCCACACTCGGCCGAATGGCATCGCCGAGTGCCGGGACGCGCCGCGCGGCTTCCGGCCACTGGTCCCATCGCGACCGCCCCACGATCCGATCGCCCACGCCTAACGCGAAGAGGATCTCGGTGGTGGTCGGGTTGAGGGAGACGATCCGCTGCGCGGCACCCGGCACGACGGCGACGCCGTAGTCATCGCGGGTGAGGTCGATCGTGGCGCGGTGGGTGGCATCGGCCTGATCGCCGGTCGAGGTGTCACCCGCGCGGCACCCGACGGCGCACGCGACGAGGACCGTTCCGAGTGCGAAGCGGATCACGCGCCGCATGCGGCGATGGATCGCGGGCTCTCCCGATAACAAAAACGCGGACATCCGCACCTGTGGTGATGGGGAATGCCCGCGATCGCACGCACGCCATGACTGGCGTCACGTACCCCACGAGCCCTCCCCCGAGGGCTCATTTGTGTGGCACGGACGACGGTCGTCTCCTGGCTCCGGGCCGTCCATTCGCCTTCCCGACAGGTGTCAGTGGCGTGATGAATGGACGTGTGTTCGCCCGTTACAGTGGCGGGGCCGCACCGGCATCACACCGGTTTCCGTCTCCGCCGTCCGCAAATCAGTTGTAGGGCCAACCTACCGGACTCGAGTCCGACGCGCAAGCGCGTCCACGAGTTCGGCCTTTCGGGCCGCACGATAGCCCTGCAGTTCTGCACGCAGCTCGGCACGCTGGTCGGGATCGCGCGCGAGCAGTGCGTCGACGGCCGCGACGTGGCGTGCCAACTGCACCACCTCGACCGGCAGTGTCTCGCCCTGCCCTCCCTCGTCCGACACGGCTGCCACCGCCCACGCAGTCGATCCGTCCGTCCCCGGCGCCGGCGTCCGCTCCGTCGAGCGACTCGGCGCGACGGCCGCCGCGGTGGTTCGCGACGCCTCGTGCGCGGGCGATGGCACGCGCGAGGGCGCGCGGCGCGCCACGACGAGGATCACGCCTAACGTGACGAGCGACAGCACCAGTGGCAGCACCCACGTGGGCACCGACGTCCCACCGATCCCCTTCGCCACGCCGAGCGTCACCACAGCGGTCGCCGGCGCACTTTGCCCGAGGTACCGCGTGAAGGTCTTGCCATCGACGGTCACGCCGCCCTGGCTCTTGAGTCCTCCCCCTTCCGCGGTCGCCCCCGGCTCCTCGAGCAGTACCTCGAGCACCGAGACATCGCGCTCGAGTGGCACCGACACCGGGAAGACGGACGCCGGCAGTTCATACGTCAGGACGAGCTGACGCAGCCCGGGCGAGAGCGGCGCGTAGACGTCGGCACGTCCCTCGCGCACCTCGACCGCGCCGTCCGACATCTCGCCCTGCGACGCCCGCACGTTGCGCGCCCCATCCGGCAGCAGCAACGAATACGTCGCGCGATTCCCGGCCCCGGCCACGCGCGTGACCACCGTGTCGTTCTCGATCTCCAACACGTCGATCACCGAGCGCACGCCGTCGGCGTTGGGTGACGACACGACGAGGTGGCGCCCTTGCAGCTGGAGACGCACGTCGGCCGACGTCGTGTCGTACACGACGATTTCCGAGGGGCCGCCCGCCACCTGCCCCGCCTGCATCGGTTGCGAGAAGTAGGCGACGCCTCCGTAGCGCGCCGACGCGAGGTACATCGACAGCGAGTCGGGCGATGCGACACGAAACGCGAAGGCCCCCTTCGCATCGGTTGTCATCGAATCGATGGGCCCGGCCTCCCGCGAATTCACACGATGCAACGTCACCAGCTCGCGTGCCACGACCCGCGTGCCGTCGAGCGTCTGTCGAACCACGCTGCCGCGCACCGAGAGTGGCGCCTGCGCATGCACGCGCCGCGCGCCACCCACCGTCGCGACGAGCGCCAGTACTCCGGCGCCGACAGCGCGCGCCACGGCGCGAGCCCCCGAGATGGTACGACGAATCGTGCGCGCCGAGCGCGGCGCCAGTGCGCACATGCGCTGGGCGATTGGAGTCACCGGTTGCACGTGCCCGTCAGAGGTGAAACTTCCCGAAATCCTCGGGACGGAGCCCCGAGAGGTACTGCTTCAACTGCTCGGCCGTCATTTCGTCGGTGCTCTGCACGGGCGGCACCTCGGGGAGGATCCCTTCCTCCTCCGTCTCTTTCGCCTCCTCGCCGGGGAGCGCCAGCAACGACTCGTCGGCGAAGATCGGCGCGGGCACGCGCAGCGCGATGGCGATGCTGTCGGAGGGTCGCGCGTCGATGCGATACTGCTCGGCATCGCGATCGATGTGCAGCTCGGCGAAGTACGTCCCCTTGTGCACCTTCGTGATCTGGATGCGACGCACGACACCGCCGAGCCCCACGATCAGTGCCTTGCACAGATCGTGGGTCAGCGGCCGGTCCTTCTTCACATGATTCATCTCGAGGAGGATGGACTCGGCCTCGGCCTGACCGATCCAGATGGGGAGCACGCGTTCGCCCCCCGTCTCGCGCAGGATGACCACGTACGTGTTGGTGCTCCCGTCCAGTCCCAGGCGGGCAACCGCCACCTCCACCATCGTGCTCATGCGCCCTCCTCGTCTGTGCGCCTTAGCGCACGGCGCGCTTCAGGTCAGCCACCTTGTCCAGGCGTTCCCAGCTGAACGTCGTCGCGGCCTGCTTGCCACGCCCCACCTTCTGCGGCGTCCGACCGAAGTGCCCGTACGCCGAGGTGGGCGAGTAGATCGGCTTGCGAAGGTCGAGCGCATGCATGATGTCACGCGGGGTGAGCTTGAACACCTCGCGCACCGCCTGCGTGATTTTCGTGTCGCTGACGGTTCCCGTGCCGAACGAGTCGACCATGATGGAGACCGGCTCGGCTACGCCGATGGCGTAGGCGAGCTGCACCTCGACGCGGCTCGCGAGCTTGGCCGCCACGATATTCTTGGCGACCCAACGCGCCGCGTACGCCGCCGAGCGATCGACCTTGGACGGGTCCTTCCCGCTGAACGCGCCGCCGCCGTGACGTCCCATGCCGCCGTACGTGTCGACGATGATCTTGCGCCCCGTGAGGCCGGCATCGCCATGTGGGCCGCCGATGACGAAGCGGCCTGTCGGGTTGATGTACTTCTTCATGCGCCTGGCACGCAGTTCAACCGGAATCACCGCTTCGATGATCTCCTTCGTCACGCCGGCATGCAGCTTGGCGTTGGACACCGTGTCGGCATGCTGCGTGGAGATGACGACCGTCTCGATCTCCACCGGGCGGCCGTCCTCGTACAGGACGGTCACCTGCGACTTGCCGTCGGGGCGCAGCCACGGGAGCGTACCGTCGCGACGACGCTCGGCGAGCGCCTCGGTGAGGCGATGGGCGATCGTGATCGGAAGCGGCATCAGCTCCGCCGTCTCGTCGCAGGCGTACCCGAACATCATCCCCTGGTCGCCGGCGCCGCCGGTATCGACTCCCTGCGCGATGTCGCGCGACTGGCGCCCGATCGCGTTGAGGACGCCACACGAGTCGGCGTCGAAGCCGATGCCGGCCTCGGTGTAGCCGATGCGCTTGATGGTGTTGCGCACGACCTCCCGCAGGTCGACCCACGCCGAAGTGGTGATCTCGCCGAAGATGGTCGCCAAGCCGGTCGTCACCATCGTCTCGCACGCGACGCGCGAGTGCGGGTCGCTCCGCAACAGCTCATCGAGCACGGCGTCGGAGATGGCATCGGCCACCTTGTCAGGGTGCCCTTCGGTAACGGATTCGGACGTGAAGAGGTGACGTTCGGCCACGGAGGTCTCGCGCGGTTTGGCGTGGGAAGGTGCCGATCAGGTGGGCCGGGAGGGGGCCCGCCCGATCAACATTAACGACACGAATTGGAGCGAAGCAACGGACAATCCCTCGCACTAGTCGTGCCGTCGCCCGACCTGGTAGCTCGTGCGACGAGGCGATCGCCCGCCGGCCGGCGGACTACTGGAGCACGTTGTCCCGCAGGAAGGCCGCATCGCCGAAGGCGGCCAGCAGGCGGTACTTGAGCTGGCGCTCCGCCT
>Ga0116176_10004432_pt1 | contig 10215 bp, 6 predicted proteins | sample AD_STIC08_MetaG_FD_89803 | JGI IMG/M metagenome (GOLD analysis project Ga0116176, IMG submission 89803) | Active sludge microbial communities of municipal wastewater-treating anaerobic digesters from USA - AD_STIC08_MetaG | ecosystem: Engineered > Bioreactor > Anaerobic > Digestate | place: USA... | reverse complement strand
TTTGCCCCCAGGCACGCCATGGGAATTTCAACCGGAAGTTTACGTTGATCTCCACCATATACAAACGTGTGAAGCGCTGAAAGCTCCGAAACCATCTGCGCAACGAGGTCATCTAATTCAAATCGATCAGTCACTCGCGGCAACAGTGTTTCATAACGCTTTCGTACTGCTGGCCAATCAACGCCATGCAAATTTCGATCATAGAAATAATCGCGCTCCATGCGCCAGGCGTCATTGAACATCTGCTTCCAGTCATCCACTGGATCAAATTGAAACGACCAGTTGGATAGGTCGAGTTTGATTTTTTCTAAATCGGCCTTACTTCCATCAGCTTCGGCTATATAAAGTGCGCCTTTCTTGTCAATGACTACTTTCTTTTTATCGGGCGACAAATCATAGCCAGTAATATCTTCTGCTACCAGGGTGGGTTCCAGTTTCTTATCAAAACCAATCTTTAAGGCATACAACTTTTGCTTATCATATTGATTGGCTTCCATTTCAGTCCAATAGATGTGTTTCTCAGCTACCCGCATCCGAAGAATATTCTTCCCAGATACTGGAATTTCATAGAGTCTTTTAGCTGCAGTACTCCAATCAATCGTGATCGCAACCGGTGTGGTTTTAGTTTCCTTTTTAGTTTTTGAACTCACTACTTTCTTCTCTTCTGATTTCTCTTCAGCTTTTTTTTCTTCAGTCCATCCGTCTGGTTGCAGAAAAGGAAAGGATTGACTTGTATCCAGGGAGAGTGCATACATCTTTGCCACCTTATCATAATAAGGCTCCGGTTGCCGCGACCCCCAGGGTGATCCAACTGCACTATTCAAGTTTCTTTCCGAAACAAAGTAAAGCCACTTTAAATCAGGTGTGAATTGACTATTGTAACTGTTCAGGCGATTGGTGGTGATAGCCTGGATTTTCCCCGTAGGAATATGATAAGACTTCAGTACTACATTCAAATTGTCTTCAACAGATTCATAGGTCAAATAATTACCATCTTTCATCCAGGCCACTGTACCGGCATAGCCATTTTCATTTTGCTCAATCAATTTGGTTACGCCATCTTCCACCGAGTATAATGTCAATTTGAGATCCTTATCAGCATAAGCGATGTACTTTCCATTGGGTGAACTATACAGATCAGTGATCAGCACCTTTGAATTTTTGGTGAGTTGTTGTGGGCTTCCACTGCCATCAGCCTGAGCCTTCCAGATTTCATACTCCCCACTTTCATCGGATAAATACACGACTGTCTTTTCATCCAGAAACGCTACCTGCTTGTAACGCACCCCACTTTTACGCGTCAGCTCTACCCAACGGCTTCCATTGGCCGGACTGACAAATAATCTTCCTCGTGAAATAAGTGAAATGAATTTTCCACCCGGTGAAACCTCCCAATAAGAAATTTGATCAGCTGGGTTTTTAATCCAACGGGAAGCACGCTGATCAAAGTCGGATTGAATGGAGATGGCTAGAATGATGTCTTCGTTTTTATCAATGTCATAAAGTCCAATGTCAGCTCCTTTTTGATATACAATTTTAGATTCGTGCAGGTAAGGCGACATTACATCCCAGCCGCTGGAAAATGTATGTTGCTTCAGATCTTTACCCCCGGTATTCATCGACCAGATATTCATAGTTCCATCGCGGTCCGTGGCGAAGTAAATGCGGTCTTTATATAACATCGCTTCCCGGCTGGTGCCCGTATAATCGCACGTGATGCACACCGATGGTGCATTGCCGCCAAACTTCCAAATAGTTTGAGCAGTACCTCCTTTGTATCGTTTGGTATGACTTCCCTGAAAAGCAAAGCGGGTGAAGTATAAGGTGCCTTGGGCATCAAAAGCCCCATCGGCCGCCTGTGCCAATGGAATCACTTCGCTGTGTAGCGTTTGTGGATCCAGCTTCGCCAACTGAGTGTCTATTAATGGACTTTCGCTTCGTGTGGTGTATAAAATCTTTCCATCCGCTACCCAGCTAATCGCTTTCACCTCCCAGCTATTGCAGTAGGTTAATCGCTTGGGAACACCCCCGGTATTCGCAATCAGATAAAGTTCTGCGCTCCCTTCCCATTCCCCGGTAAAAACAATTTGCTTACCATCGGGACTAAACACCGGGTCCGACTCCATGCCGTGATGAGTGGTGAGCCGGGTTGTTTGCGTACTGGTGAGATCATATTTCCATAGATCCCCTTCTGCCGTGAACAATACCTGCTTCCCATGAATAGCAGGCATGCGATAATAACCTTGTTGTTGCGCCAGGCAGAGGTGGGAACAAAATATCAACAGGATTGAAATAATTCTCATGAGATTCTATGTTTTGATTTACAAATTCAGAATTGGAGTGAAGTCTAAGGTAGAGAAATAAATAGAATTCTCATGAAGTGAAAGAAACTGCAGGTGCTTACACCTTTAATTGTATCGGACGAACAGATCGGAAGACAGTTCCCGGTTTCGAATACGACATCTGCCTACAGAGCTTCGGCAGACAAGTCTTTATCTTTTCATTATCTTTATTAAGTAACTACTCAACTATGAACTAACCCTATGAAAAAACTCAGCGCCTTCATCCTTGTCGTTGTCTTACTTCCCTTTCATCAGGTTGCTGCCCAACCTTCCACCTCCTTCGTTAAAGTGATTGTGGCCCCGGATCACACGGATTGGCTCTATAAGGTCAATGAACCAGTGAAATTTAACATAACCGTATTAAAGGATGGCAATCCATTAAAAAACGTTACTATTAAATATCAGGTAGGGCCTGAAAAAATGGAACCCGTTAAAAAGGACTCGCTGGTTCTGGCAACGGGAACATTAGCATTGCCCTCCTACACCCTAAAAAATTCCGGATTCCTGCAATGCATTGCCACTGCATTCTATGAAGGCAAAGGATACCGGGGCCTGGGTACGGCTGGGATTGATCCATTATCCATTAAACCTACTGCGATAAATCCGAAGGACTTCACAACGTTTTGGGACAATGCAAAAGCTGACCTCGCTAAAATTCCATTGGATGCCCGAATGACACTTCTCCCCGACCGATGCACTGAGAATGTGAATGTATATCATGTTAACCTACAGAACTACAGAATAGGTGCGCGCTTGTATGGCATTCTTTGCGTTCCCAAGAAGGAAGGAAAGTATCCGGCCTTGTTGCACGTGCCGGGTGCAGGTATCCGTCCGTACAATGGCGACATCGCCAATGCAGAGAAGGGAATCATTACCCTAATGATCGGCATTCACGGAATTCCGGTTAACATGGATGTCTCAGTTTATAATAACCTGATGGCTGGTGCTTTGAATGGGTATTGGTATTTTAACCTGGAGAATAAAGACCTGTACTATTATAAAAGAGTTTACATGGGCTGTGTACGGGCTAACGATTTTTTAGCCAGCCTTCCCCAGTTTGATGGCGTTCACCTTGGTGTAACTGGTGGCAGTCAGGGTGGTGCTTTGTCCATCATTACTGCAGCGCTGGATTCACGCGTGAAATATCTTGCGGCATTCTATCCAGCTCTTTCTGATTTAACGGGCTATTTGAACGGCCGCGCAGGTGGCTGGCCACATCTCTTTAACAAAGAAAATCTTCCCAATAATAACTCAAAGGAGAAAATTGAAACGACAGGATACTATGATGTTGTAAACTTTGCACGCCAACTGAAAGTGCCGGGCATGTATTCGTGGGGTTATAATGATGAGACTTGTCCGCCCACATCAATGTATGCAGCCTACAATGTGATCACGGCACCCAAGACATTATACCTTGCGCTGGAAACGGGTCATTGGACATTCCCTGAGCAAAATGAAAAGATGACAGGTTGGATCGTTCAACAACTTAAAAGCAAGTGATAAACTCATTTTGATTTACCCAATGTTGACTCATTACCTTTATTATACCCGTATTCAAATGAAATTCAAGACAACATTACTTAGCCTCATAATTGTATTAACTATGTCGTGCAGCACCGACACCCATCCGCATCAAGCGATCTCGCCTCGCATCAACCACGTTATGCTGTATGTCTCTAACCTTGAAAACTCTATAGACTTCTATACGCGAGCCTTCGATCTTAAAGTAACCAATAGATTGGATACGTTGATTGCTGTACAACCCGATTCAACAGAAGTGATAAGAGCCGTTACGATGGCTTTTCTCAAATTTCCGGGCCAGGATTTCGTATTTGAGCTTGCAGAACACGCTGCTGATACCAGCAGTCGACCAACAGCTTTTTTATTTCAACATGTAGGTGTAGACGTAAAGGATATTGATGCAGCCTATAAGCGCGCGATGGATGCGGGAGCCAAAGAATTATTGCCAGTCAGAAAAGTAAAAGCCAAAGGTATTGAAGCGAAACAAGCCTTTGTTGGCGGCCCCGATGGTGAGCGCATCGAACTGATGCAAATTATCTCGGGTGAATTTTAACAATAGATTTACTGCTGTCTTACCGGCTTTATGCAGGCAGATCTTCTTCTCATGTCGCACACGATAATTTCAATCTTTGATCAAACAATTAATATGAATTTTATATGTTCCGTTCCTCCGGAACTCGTCAATTCACTAAATCCGATATAGAGCCGTAGGCTTATTCTATTTATTAAGGATGGACTTTAGTCCATCCCCTAACGCTATAAAACAAAAAAGAGAGCCGGAGGCTCGGACCATTTTAAAAATGCAGTTGGTCCTTAACTCCAGACGCATAATCACAACCGTTAAGCGTAAATATAAAAGGGTAAGTCTACTACTTCGAAGTTGAAAGAATAAACTCAGAAACATCTTTCCTGAATTTTTCGAGCGAAGGCTGGTGGGTGTACATCATATGCCCGGCTTCGTAATATTTCATGATAATATTATTTCGCAATTCAGTGGTTAGCCCAAGATGATCAATCGTGTGTTCAACACCATAAAACACAGTAGCAATGTCATAGTAGCCGTTTAAGATCAACACCTTTACATTGGGATCCTGGTTCATAGCTTCAGCCATATCAATGCCGGTGTTGATAGCTGCAGAAGTGCCCCAGCGCATATTGCCCTGGTGTTTCCAATCCCATTTAAAACCTTCGCGCCCACCCGCACTCGTCATGTAGTAGAGTTTCTTGTTCACCTTAAGGTCGTTATAGAAGTAGTGCATGAAGCCAGCGGTATAGGCAGGACTGATTGCCGAACTTTGCGGATCGTAGTCAGCAAACTGGGAAAGTAAATCCTGGTTGCCACCTTTAAATCTTGAATCCAAACGTCCTACTGTGTTGCCTTCATTGCGCAGCAGCTCAGCAAAAAATTCTCCCGCTTGTACTCGCAGGTCTGCTTTCTTCCAGAAGTCAGCACTGCACCCAGAATAACTCGCTAACTTATTGGCTAACGCATTGCGTTCGTCATTGGTAAGTTTGTTCCCTTTAAAGAGCGCTGGCACATATTCTTTCTCGGTAAAATTCCGGACCTCCGTTAAAAATGCTTCAAGATTAGCGGGCTTGTTAGCTACTTTATTGTGATACCAGGCAGTAGCCGCATAGGTAGGGAAATGTACTATGTAAGGCATGTCGTCATTAGGTGGAAATAATAACGTGCGCAGATCAAATACAGCCGATACCATCACCACCCCATTCAGGGCAATGCCATCACTCAACAATTTATTCATCACCCCTGCATTGCGAAACGTACCATAACTCTCGCCCAGCAAATACTTGGGTGAATTCATTCTACCATTTTCGATGAGGTATTGTTTAATGAACAAGCTGATGCTTCGGATATCCTGATCCACGCCCCAGAAATCTTCAAACTTCGATTTACCTACCGGTACACTCAACCCAGTACCAATTGGATCCATCATCACCAGATCGGCAATATCAAGCATAGAAAAATCATTGTTTACAATTTTATAGGGTGCTGCCGGTGTATTTACAGGATCGTTCACCACAATTCGCTTTGGGCCCATAACACCCATGTGCAGCCAGTAGCTGGATGATCCCGGGCCCCCATTGTAAGAAAAGATGATAGGTCTGTTGATGGGCGGAGCATCCTTTGCCACCTCTTTGGTATAGCTCGTAAATCCAAACAATGCAATCGGATTGTTATTCTCATCGCGCAATTGTAAGGTTCCTGCTTTGGCTGTGAGCGGAATAGTGACACCGTTAATCTTCACTGATTGTTGGGTAGTAGATACCTCTCCTTCAGGAATAGGTTTTTTCTCTTCTTTATTGGCTTCAGGCTGTGCCCAACTTGTTAAACAAAGGAAAACAACGAGTAGCATTAACAGAGATTTTTTCATAGGTGATCATTTAGGAATTGAAAATTAATCAAAATAGACGAATGCCAAACTACAAATAGCATGAGTGTTATTTGTAAAGAAAAATCTGAGCGGTAACGAAAATACTAGTCTATTATAATACTAGGCTGCTCCATACTAAGACAATAAAAAAGGCCGAATTTAAATTACTTTTTTTGGAAAATGTCATCAATCCTTCCATGATACGAATACAGACATATTAATCTCTTATCTATAACGATAACCGTCTATATCTAATCTATACTTAAAATATTACTATATTTGATGTTAAGTTTTAACTATACATAAAACTTACATGAAATCGTCAAATAACTATACAAAAAGGCCTATTTATCTGGATAGGGTTAAGCCCTATATCGGCAAAAACCTGATCAAAGTGCTGGTAGGACAGCGAAGAGTGGGCAAAAGTGTTCTCTTGCTTCAACTGATGGACATCATTAGACAGCAAGATCACACGGGCAATATCATCTACATTAACAAAGAGCTGTTCGAACATGACAGTCTGCGTGACTATAAGGACTTGATGAAAAGCGTGAATAGCCAAACTCACAGCGAAGTTAAGAACTACCTTTTCATTGATGAGATCCAGGACATTGTTGATTTTGAAAAAGCCATCCGAAGTTTACAAGCCAAAGGTGAGCATGATATATACATCACCGGGAGTAATGCATTTTTACTTTCAGGCGAATTGGCCACCTATCTAAGCGGCCGCTATGTAGAGTTTAAGATTTTTGGGCTGACATATCATGAGTTTCTCACCTTCCATCAAGTGCCCGATTCGCAAGAATTTTTTCTAAAGTACTTACAGTATGGAGGCTTGCCGTATCTGATTAATATAGATCTTACCGATGATTTGGTTTATGATTACTTGCGCAACATCTATGCTGCCATCCTCTTTAAAGACATTGTGGCAAGGCACAACATTCGCAATGTTTCGCTCCTGGAAAATTTGGTAAGCTATGTAGCCGATAATGTTGGAAATTTGCTTTCAGCCAAAAGCATCAGCGACTTTTTAAAATCGCAAAAGGTGAAAGTAACACCCAATGTTATCCTTAGCTATTTGGGATTTTTAGAACAAGCCTTTTTTATTTTAAAAGTCAACCGTGAAGAATCACGAGGAAAAAAGATTTTTGAAATTGGACAAAAATATTATATGGAAGACCTGGGGCTTCGTCATGCTTTGTTAGGTTATCGCACTGCAGATATTGGGAAAATTTTAGAGAATATCGTTTATCTGCATTTGGTGATCGCTGGCTACCAGGTGCGCATTGGCAAATTTCAAAACAAAGAAATCGATTTTGTATGCACCCGTGGTGATGAAAAAATATATGTACAGGTAGCTTATTTGATCACCGATGAAGCTACCCGAAAAAGAGAATTTGGTAACCTTGAATTGATATATGATAACTACCCGAAATTTGTGGTATCGCTGGATGAAAATGCAAGTGGAAACATAGAAGGAATTAAACATGTTCACGTTCGTGAGTTTATTAAACAACTTATTTGAATATCTTTGAATAATGCCCTCTATAATCCCCAACTTTGAATACGACACCTGCCTACCGGCAGGCAGGTCTTCATCTTTTCATTATCTTTAAATCATGTCGTCAATTCTATCCGGATTTGAGTATGATATTTTTATAAGTTATCGTCACAACGATAACCGTTCCGGCTGGGAGCTGGTTTTATCGGTAAAACCCAAACCGTTCCTTTCCGGCATCGGTTGGGGCCTACGCTAAGTTGGGTAATAAAGCAAAAGCAGACTCACTATTTCAAGAACATTTGCAAATCAATCAAGCCATGATTTCACTGAAGAGTATTTTGAAGTAAATATTTGACACCTTAGAATTTTACTTATTAGTCTTGTAATATTCGCAAACGGTATTCATTACACACTCCGAACATTTAGGATTCGTTGGCCGGCAGATTTCTCTACCCAAAAATGAAATGGCCATACCCGCTTCACCCCAATCGTTCGGATCCAGCAATTCCATCATTTGCTTTTCCAGTTTCTTAGGATCAGTACCCTGTGCGATACCAAGTCGTGGTGCCACCCGCACAACATGCAGGTCTACAATGATTCCCTCGGCCTTTACCCCCATTTCGCGTTTAATTACATTGGCTGATTTCCTGCCGATACCCGGCAATTCTGTTAATGCGTCTAATGTAGTGGGTATGTTTTTATCATCTTTGATTCGAGCGGCTATTTCCAACAGCCACTTCGTTTTCTTTCGGGAGCTTCTAACTTTATTTATCAAAGCTAATACTGATTCCTCTTCCGTACGGGCCAGTGATTTCATATCAGGGAACGATTCAAAGAAAGCAGGCGCAAGTTTATTGATGTTCCGGTCCGAATCCTGCGCGGAGAGTACAACCGCTACAATAAGTTCGTAGTTATTGCGATAATCTAATGGATGCCTTTTGCCTTTGTACTTTTTAATCAGCGGCTGCATTTCTTTCTGCCAATCATGAGATGCCATAGGAGGTAATTTTACATTGATAAAAATAGGAATTATTACAATAAAAAAACCTGAGTCTATCCCCGCTCCGGAATTTTAAACCACCGAATGGCATTGGTGTAATAAATCTTATCAATTACCGTCTTCGGCAATTTTAAGCCGCGAAACTCCCCATTCACTTCATCCACGGTCATCAATTCATCCGTAACAAAATATTTCCAATCATTCATCCAAGTCTGATGTAAATGCGTTTTTGCTCTTTCAGGATCAGATGTTGATTCTATTCCTGAATCCGTGGCATAGATAAGCCGGTCCTGGTAGTTGATAAAGAAGTTGCGCACCTTTTCTCTGTCCTTCTGACCTTGATACTGCAGGTGACAGATGCGTGAGGCCATGTCTACCGCCAGGTTCGGGAATTTGTCAAGCCGCTTAGCCAGCTCATCCACATCCCACTCAAGACTGCCGAGGTGGGCACCAACAAATCGCATCTCAGTGTGCTTGGATAGAAAACGATCCCGCGCGTTGATTTGATCCTCATACGATGGGTATTCAGGATGCAAATACATGTGATATTGGGGATTCTCTTTAAAATAACTCCGGTCGTTATTGACCGTCATCTCCTCAAGTGAAAGCCAGCAGTTTTTAGGTTCGCCCAGGTGCGCCATCACGGTTTTATCCTGATCAATCACAAACTGAATGACCGGATCGAACCTGGGATCATCTGCCATGATAAACTGACCTGCGGCATCTTTATAAACCATGCCAATGCTCTTCCACAACTTGATCCCCAGCGCGCCTTTGTCAAAAGAAGCTTTTAATTGCTGAATCGTTTGTTCCGTCCACTGTGCTGAGTCCCAGTCTGCCAGCGTAAAAGCCGTCAGAAATTCTATTTGTGCCGGAAATGTTTCCTTCTGTAGTAAAGCCAACCGTTGTTGTTCGCTAAGCGTAGGATAATCCGGCACATCCACATTCACCGCCAGCAACAAAAAATTATCAGCCCTGGCTTGTTCGGCCAGAGCTGTGCTTTCAGCATTGTGATGAGTATGCGTATCCACTTTTTTTACGGAGCTGAAATCTTCCACCTGATAGTAATTATCACCGCAGGCGGATAACGCGAACAGAGCAAGGATAACGTTTAAATATTTGTATGTTGAATTACTCATAGTGGCAAGTTTCTACCATGAAATCTAAGTATTTTTTTATATTTGATAATGTCCTTAATGTTACCCAGCCTCAAAGACCTGACAGCACTATAGTATGCCCTCGTTGATTCCCGGCTACGAATACGACATCTTTATCTCCTATCGCCATAACGATAACCGTTCTGGTTGGGTAACCGAGTTTGTAAATGCTTTGCAGGAAGAACTAGCGGCTACCATCAAAGAACCGCTCTCGATCTACTTCGATAAAAATCCGCACGATGGCCTGCTTGAAACTCATGATGTGGACGAGTCCGTTAAGAAAAAAGTAAAGGCTTTAATT
>Ga0116176_10004430_pt1 | contig 10215 bp, 8 predicted proteins | sample AD_STIC08_MetaG_FD_89803 | JGI IMG/M metagenome (GOLD analysis project Ga0116176, IMG submission 89803) | Active sludge microbial communities of municipal wastewater-treating anaerobic digesters from USA - AD_STIC08_MetaG | ecosystem: Engineered > Bioreactor > Anaerobic > Digestate | place: USA... | reverse complement strand
GTCCAGGTCGGTTTCGGCCGCCTGGGGACACATTTCTGGGGCTTCGAGACCCAGGGTGCCGTCCCCGACATCGTCGTCCTGGGCAAACCCATCGGCAACGGCTTCCCGCTGGCCGCCGTCGTGACGACCGAGGCCATCGCCGCCTCCTTCGCCGACGGCATGGAGTTCTTCAGCACTTACGGCGGCAACCCGGTCGCGTGCGCGGCCGGCCTGGCCGTGCTCGACGTCATGAGGGACGAGCGGCTCCGGGAGCGGGCCCTGCGCGTCGGGGGGCATTTCATCGCCGGCCTGAAGCGCCTCGCCGAGCGCCAGGCCCTTATCGGCGACGTCCGCGGCTCGGGGCTCTTCCTCGGCCTCGAGCTCGTCCGCGACCGCCGGACGCTCGAGCCCGCGGCCGCCGAAGCCGCCTACGTCGTCGACCGCCTCCGCGAGCTCGGCGTTCTCACCGGAACGGACGGCCCTCTCCACAACGTCATCAAGATCCGTCCCCCCCTCTGCTTCTCGGAGGCCGACGCCGACCTCTTCGTCGCCGCTCTCGACGAGGTCCTGGCCGAGGGCCCGGCCCGGGCCGGCCTGTCCCGCCCGGCCCGCTGAGGCGCTCCCCATGACCATCAAAGCCAAGCTGACCACGTTCGACGCGACCATGATCGTCGTCAGCCTCATCATCGGCATCGGCATCTTCCGGACCCCGGCCCTGGTCGCCGCGGCGGCCAGGACCCCGGCGGTCTTCTACGCCGCCTGGGCCCTCGGGGGCCTGGTCAGCCTGCTCGGCGCCCTGACCTTCGCCGAGATCGGCGGCCGCTTCTCCAAGCCGGGCAGTTACTACAAGGTCGTGGCCGAGAGCTACGGCTCCGGCCTGGCCTTCATGCTCAACTGGACCAACGTCGTCATCCTCAACGGGGCCGGCGCGGCCGGGGTGGCCCTGATCGGGGCCGAATACCTGACGCCCATCGTCTTCCCGGGCGCCGCCCCGACGTCCGCACGGGTCCAGATGACGGCCGTCGTCCTCATCCTCGCCCTCCTGGCCATCAACTATCTCGGCATCAAGACCGGGGCCAGGGCCCAGAACGTCCTGAGCCTCCTCAAGGTCGGCCTGATCGGCGTCCTCGCCGCGGCGGCCTTCCTGGCGAAAAGAGCGCCCGAGGGGCCGGCCGCCCTGCCGCTCGACCGGCCCTGGCTCTTCGCCCTCGGCGTCGCCTTCATCTACGTCTTCTACGCCTACGGCGGCTACCAGAACACCATCAATTTCGGGGCCGACGTCCGCGACGCCCGCCGCAACGTCCCCCGGGCCGTCTTCTTCGGCATCCTCCTCGTGCTGGCCTGCTACCTGACCATCAACGTCGCCTACGTCAAGGTCCTCGGCGTTCCGGGCATCGCGGCGGCCAAGCTCGTCGCGGCCGAGACGGCCCGGGCCACCCTGGGCGAAACGGGCAAGCTCATCGTTTCGCTGGCCATCTTCCTCTCGGCCATGGGCTTCCTCAACGTCACCCTGATGCAGATCCCGCGCGTCTACTACTCCATGGCCGAGGACCGGACCCTGCCCGCGGTCTTCCACAAGGTCAACCCGAGGACTCAGACCCAGGAGATCGGCCTGCTCTTCCTCGGCGGGATCATCCTCGTCTCGATCTTCCTGCTGCGGAAGTTCGAGAACATCGTCAACTACGTCATGTTCCTGGACACGATCACCCTGGCCGTCGTCTCGTCGTCGGTCTTCGTCCTGCGGCGCAAGGCCAAGAGGTCCGGCGAAGCCTACACGGGCTACCGCGTGCCGCTCTATCCCGTTCTGCCGCTCGTCTTCATCGTGACCATGCTGGCCGTGGCCGGGAACGTCCTGGCCACCCAGACCCGGGAGGCCCTGTACGGCTCGATCTTCTTCGCCGTCGGCCTGCCCGTCTTCCTGCTGATGCGGCGAGTCAGCCGCCAGCGGTCCTCGGCGAATAAAGGATAAGAACAGCCGGCCAAGTGGGCCGGCCCTTCGGGGCCGAGGGGCATCATCGGAGAGAGCATGAAGCGGTGAAATAGCCGGCCTCGGGACGGAGACCTAAGAACGGGCTCCGGACCGGGACGGCGTGAAGTTTCACCGCAGCGAGCGGAGATGATCCCCGAGGCCAACGGGAGGGCCATTCTCCTCGTGGTAGAGACGCAATTGCGGCCATCCATAATATGCTGCCGAGGACATAGGATTTGTGTTTGATAATGATATTCATTATTATTCCATTTGCCATAGGACCTTATATCTCTTCATTATTTGAAGCCCATTTTCATCTTCTTCAACGGTATAAAGCTTGTTCTTTTTCCATAAGACGGGATCAACCTGTAATGGAATGCTTGCTATAAATTCGCCGGTGTCATCAAAAATGTCTTGATAATAACCCCTACCGTTCTTTGATCTTTCCCATGTTTGAACAAATATCCGTCCTTTATCATCCACAGTGAAATAGCGATAAGCATTATGAAATGCCGGGATTCGTAAATTTGCATTTGATGGGAAATTCTTTAAAAACGATTCCAGCTCTTTGGCGGTGACTTCAATCGGAGAATATTCTTTTTCAATACTTCTGACCTCGTGGCCGTAATGGTCAACTATAATCAACTTATATAGGTCCGGAAAGCCGTAGAGAATAGAGTCATCGGAATATACTGAGTAATGTAACATCGGCGTAAAAACATGCATTGATGAAAATGAAAGAGGATAAATATAAGAAGCGATAGTCCGAATTGGGTTTAATTGCCTATCGAACAAACATATTTCATACAAAATATCAGTTGCTCGATTGGTTGCACTAAGACAGAGGATATTTCCATGCGCATCGAAATTGAACTTCAGCATGCGAAATCTTATCGCCGTGCTGACTGAGCTTTTATAATCTCCATCTAAGGTGAAAAAATGGAGCCGCCTGATCCGGGCATCTTCTACCATTATCTCATTGTTATTCGAAATAGAGAGAGATAGTGGAGCTTCAAGTTCTCCCGGTCCTTGCCCATTCCTGCCGAAAGTCTTAATATGGTTTCCGGCTCGATCAAATATTTTAATATGGCACTCCTTATAGTCTAGGACATAGATCCGTTCATTTTCATCCACCGCGATCGTGGGCTGATCCTTTCGGATAGGCATAATTTGGGAAAAAGTATATGGCGCTTTCTCCGATCTGTCTCCGATTGAAAGGTCTTTTTCAAGAATCAATTTCAACTGTTCTTTTTCTTGAACTCGGGCTTTATTAACGTTCGATTTTTTTTCACAAAAGGTGGATAGGGCTGACACGAATAAAATAAAGAAGTATTTTCCCTATGAAACTGATAGGCCGCGCACGCATAACCGCCCCCTAACCACTTTAGCTGTGCTGATAAAATTATCGGCAGTTGTTGTTTTGATGTCAAGGAAAAGTTCGAGTTCAATATTTTCGGATTAATACTATTAACCTGATTTATTCATTAATCGGCGAGAATTGGAGGCGCCTATGCCAAGTTTGACAGGAGGTCAACGGTTTTCGCGTGTGAGGCCGAGCATAAGCGGACGGTAAAAACCGGTACATTGGTCAAGGGCTTTGCCTAAGATCGCTCCCGCCCCCACTCCAACACCTCGACTGCTGCCCTATTCCGAGTCCTCCCCCGCGCTGCGACCTCGGCCAGGTTCTCCTCCGTCCAGCCGAACTGCTCCATGATCGCCAGCTCGTCCTCCGGCTTCGGCGCTCTGGCGGTTGCAGGCCCGGCTGGGCCGTCGCCTTCGCCAATTCCGCCCAATCCGTGCCCTGGCCCGAGTTTGACGCGGCTAGATGCCAAAAGGCCGTGTAACCATCAGTAATCAAGGGGGATGTGGTATTTTTCGAGATACCGGCCGTGTATCCAGGTTCTATTTTGCGGACAGAACCGCCGGCAACGGCTCTATCTTCAATGTATTGAGGATGTTGCGGGCTTTCGGAGTGCCCGGGGTCGTCTGAACTACGGTCCCTTGGGGGGCCGACAATTGACCAACCTTTATGGAGCGAAGCTCCTCCCGGATCCGGAACCAAGTGGAGTCGCAGGCTTTTTCCACAACGCGTTCGAGAAGGAGCGCGAGGACGCAGAGGAAGACATGAGCGCGGATCCGACGGCTCACCCGATGAAAGACCGGCTGGATCTCGATCGTCGACTTCATCGTTCGCCAGGCTTCTTCGACGCGGACGAGCTGCTTGTAGGCGAGGGCCAGATCTTCGGCGCCGAGCGCGTCATCGTTGGAATGAATGACCCACATGCCGTCGTGCCGCTCGCGTTCATGGATGGCGGCCTGGTTCATCCGAAGCTCGCCGTTATTAAGACGCCGGAGATAGGGACCGAAACGACGGGAGGATACCAGACGACAAGCCTGGTTGGGGTGGCCCTTCAATCCCCGGATCTCCTCCTGGAGTTCTTTCAGAAGCTCCTCCCGGTGCCGGCGCTGACGTTCCGCTTCCCGGGGGTTGAAGCAGACGACATAGCGGCGCTCGCCGACCCGGACTTGCTTGACCTCGAGGTTGTCCTTGATCTTCTGGAATCGGCCGGGGCGGGAGAGAACGTCCTTGACCACTTCCGTCCCTTGCCGCCAGGGCATGGCCACGATGTAGCGGCCGCCGCCGCGGCGAAGCTCGGCCAGGTTCTTGTCCGAGACCATCCCGGCGTCGGCCACGAAGATGCAACGGTTCAGACGCCAACCTCGAAGGTCCTTCTTCACCCGTTCCAGCGTCGTGACATCGGTCGTGTCGCCGGGAAAGACCCAGCTCTTGACGGGATACCCGTCCCGGGTGACGGCCAAGCCGACGACGATCTGCGGAGCGTCGGTCCGGTTGTTCTTCGAGTCGCCGCGTTTCCTCAGGCTCTCGTCTTCCTCGTCGGTCTCGAAGTGGACGCTCGTCGTATCGTAGAAGACAAGATCGACGTCCATGCTCAAAAGATCGGCCAGTCGCCAGTACAGCGCTTCTTCGATCTTGTCTTTATGCCCGTCCAGAAAATCCATGGCCCGGTAGAGATGATGGAGCTCGATCCCGGCTCCTCGGGGAAAGTAGATATCCTCCAGCCAGCGCTCATAGCAGCCGAGTTCGCTCTGCGGGGCCAAACACCTGTTGGCGACCATCAGGAAGATCGCTTTTTCCAGGGGAATGTTCCTGTCCTCGTCCTTGGCGGCTTCTTGGATGATCTTTCCAATGCCCAAGGAATCCCACGTTCCGGCGACGACATGAAGGGGGCCGTGTTCCCAGGAGTTTTGGAAGCTCCAACCGGGCTCCAGGAGCCCCGGCGCTTCCAGCGCGTTCTTCCGGATGCTGCGGACGAGCTGTTTAAGACGTTCTTCGGCATCCTGGTCGGCCCGCCCCAACGTGCAAAGGATCTGGACCTTGGATCTTCGTTTTTCGGTGTCCCAGACGTTTTCGGCGATCTGGAGGTAGGAGACGGAAGCCCCGCCGGCGTTCTTGCGCTGGACGGTTCGGATGTACATGATATCTATCCAATATGCATATATACCCTATCTTGTCAATACCTTATTTATATAGCGTGTATCTATGTTAATGATGAAATTATCTATCTCCGTGCGCGTATCTTATGGAATATCAGCAAGATGATCCTAAAGAGAGCGCTAAAATGGGCCTAGAGGCGTCAAACTCGGGTCCGGGAATTCGGGCCGATCGACGACGAGACCCTCGACCACTGGGAGAAGGAGAGCCGCCGGGCCGCCGCGACCGGGCGCGGCGTCGACACCCAGAAGACCCTGGCCTTCGGGACCCCCGAGGCGGTCCGGGCCGAGGTCCTGGAGCGCTGCGAGATCCTCGGCCGGGACGGCGGGTTCGTCTTCAGCCCGGTCCACAGCATCCAGGCCGACGTCCCCATCGCCAACATCGCGGCCGCGTTCGACGCCTGGGCGGGTTCAACGCGAGAGGCCGGCGCTTCTCCCCGATGAGGGGAGGCGCGGCCTTCATCTGGCGGCCAGGGCCTCGGCCAGCTTGCCGACGGCGACGTCCAACTCCTGGGCGAGGATGGCCGAGAGGACGGCCGGCAGGTGCCGGGAGTCGCGGGAGGCGAGCGGCATCCTCCGGTCGAAGGCGTATTTCGCCAGGCTCTTGCCGCTCTTGAACTCGAGGAACTCCAGGTCCATGGCCAGGCGCCCGTACCAGACATTGGGGTTGTCGATCTCCTCGATGAGCCGGACGCTCGACCTCAGGACGATCTCGGGATCGCCCTGCAGGACGTCGAGGCTGACGCGGGTGAAGCCTTTCTTCCAGCCGAGGTAGTCGCCGACGGCCTCCCGGAGGAGCGCGTCGGGCTTCTTGGCCCAGAAGACCGAGGAGTAGTATTTCAGCTCGTAGGGGGAGATCCGGTAGATGACCCGGAAATCGTCGTAGAGGGGGTCGACCCGGACCGGTTCGACATAGAGGGCCTTGCCGATCGCGGGGTGGGGCCGGGGGTCGGCGTCCAGGGCCACGATCTGGAAGTACCGCTTGGCCGGGGTCGAGAAGCAGGCCGCCAGAAGGACGATCGCGACGAACGGGAGCGCGGGTTTCCTCATCACTTCTTGTCCTTTCGTATCCTCAGGAGGGCCGACGGCTCCTCGGCGATCTCCCGGGAGAACCGGGCCAGGTTGTCGACGGCGACGCCGAGGTTGGCGAAGGTCCGCTGGAGCTCGGACTGCTGCTCGAGGAGGACGTTCTCGAGCTTCTTCAGGCCGACCGAGGCCGTGTCGAGGAAGGCCCGGACGTCCTTGAGGACGGCGCCGAGCTCCTCGGCCGAGAAGCGATCGGCGATGTTGCCCAAGGTCCTCTCCGAGCTGGCCTCGACCGCGCGGACGAGACGGCCGAGGTCCTCGGTCATGGGGACGAACCTCTCCGTGGCCCGGGCGAACTCGGCCGAGGCCTTCTCCAGGCTGGCCAGGGTGTTCTCGAGGGCCGGGCGGCGGGACTCGAGGACGCCGGAGACCGAGGCCGAGCTCTTCTCGGCGTTCTCGAGGAAGGCCGAGAAGCGCCCGATGTTCTCCGGGGCCAGCAGCTCGGTGATCCGCTTGGCCGTCGTCTCGATGTTGTTGACGATGTCGTCGGCCTTGTCGCCGAGGCCGCGGCCGGCCGGGATCTCGCCGTGGGCCTTGAGGTTCGGCGCGGTCAGGGTGCCGCCGCTGATCTCGATGTACTTCTGCCCGGTCAGCCCGACGTAGACCATGACCGCCCGCATGTCCGTCTTGACGGCCAGGCCGGGCTTGATCTTGACCTCGACGTCGACGCTGTCGAGGTCGGTCCGGGTGACGCCGATCCGGACGACCCGGCCGACCTCGACGCCCCGGTACTTGACCAGCGACCCGACGGTGAGCCCGTGGACCGAGGTGTCCCGGAACCGGATGAGATAGACGTCGCCGGGGTCGCGCAGCTTGGGGGCGATGAAGAACCCGGCCGCGGCGATGAAGACGACCGTGGCGACCGACAGGAAGATCCCCAGCCGGGTTCGTTGCTCGTGTGTCATCATGGCGCGCTCTCTTTGAGGAAGAATGTCCGGATGAAGGCGTCGTCCGCGCCGGCCAGCGCCGAGGCCTCGTCGTCGAAGTGGAGGCGGCCGTCGTGGAGGACGAGGACCCGGTCGGCCACCCGCTCGATCGAGCGGAGCTCGTGCGTGACGACGACCAGGGTCATCCCGAAGGTCTCCTTGAGGCGGAGGAGGAGGCCGTCGAGGCGGGAGGAGGTGATCGGGTCGAGGCCCGACGACGGCTCGTCGCAGAAGACGACGTCCGGGTCGAGGGCCAGGGCCCGGGCCAGGGCCCCCCGCTTGCGCATGCCGCCCGAGAGCTCGGCCGGGTACTTGGACGCGGCGTCGGCCATCTCGACCTGGGCCAGGCCGGCGTGGACCATGTCCAGGACCATGTCCTCGGGCAGGTCCGGAAAGTGCATCCGGATGGGCAGGGCGACGTTCTCGGCCAGGGTCAGGCCGTTGAGCAGGGCCCCGCCCTGGTAGAGGACGCCGATCCTGCGGTAGACGAGGGCGAGCGAGGCCTCGGAGCGGTAATCGACCGGCGCGCCGTCGAAGGCGAAGCCGCCGCCGAGCGGGGGGAGAAGGCCGGCCAGGGTCTTGAGCAGGGTCGATTTGCCCGACCCGCTGACGCCGAGGACGACGGTGATGCGCCCCTCGGGGACGCCGAAGGTCAGGTCGCGGAGGACCTCCGTCTTGCCGTAGCCGACAGAGAGCCCGCGCGCGCTGATGATGTCCATGTCAGTAGATGATGAAGGCGAAGACGCAGTCGAGGACGATGATCATGGTGATCGACAGGACGACCGACTCCGTGGTCGCCCGGCCGACCTCCTCGGCGCTCCGGCCGACGGTCAGGCCCTTGAAGCCGGCCCCGACGACGACGGCCCAGCCGAAGACGACCGTCTTGGCCAGCCCCCAGGCGAAGTCGACCCAGTCGACGGTGTTGGTCATCTGCTCGAGGAAGGCCGCCGGCAGCATCCCGAAGGTGACCCGGGCCACGATCATGCCGCCGAGGATGCCGGCCACGTCGGCCATGGCCACGAGGAGCGGGACGACGAGCGTGATGGCCAGGAGCCGGGGGACCATGAGGAACTTCTCCGGGACGAGGCCCATCGTCCTCAGGGCGTCGACCTCCTCGAGGACGGTCATGCTGGCCAGCTCGGCCGTGACCGCGGCGCCGACCTTGCCGGCCAGGATGACGCCGGTCATGAGCGGCACGAGCTCGCGGAGCATGGCGTAGCCGATGATGTCGGCGATGTAGGCGTCGGCCCCGAACACGCGGAGCTGCTCGGCCGACGTGATCGAGATGGTCACGCCGACGAGGAAGAGGAGCAGGCAGACGATGGGGTACGACTGGTAGCCCATGAAGAACATCTGGTTCCAGGTCTCGCCGGGATAGACGCCCCGGCGCGTCCGCAGATAGCCGCCGATGTGATAGGCCTCGTCGCCGAGCATGGCCAGGAAGCGGCCCAGCGCCCGGACCCGGTCCAGGAAGCGGTCGGCGCAGGCCCGGGCGAAACGGCCGGCCCGGCCGTCCTCGGGCGGCGCCGGGACGGGCTCGGCCGGGGGGCGGCGGACGAAGCTCTCCTCGGCCCGGGCCAGGGCCCCGCCGACGTTGGCCGCCACGACGGGGAGGCGGCGGGACCGGACGTAGCCCACGAAGGCCAGGGCCGCGCTGTCGAACTCCTCGACCTGGCCGAAATCGAGGACGACGGAGGCGTTCTCGGGCCGCCGCCGGAGGTCGGCGAGCGCGTCCACGACCTCGGCCGCCCGGAGCCTCTTCGGGAGGAGGACCCGTTCGGGCGGGGCGGCCGACGGGGTCCCGCTCATCCCGCCTCCGGGCGGACGGCGACCGTCAAAAGGACAGAATGCGGCCGGAAGACCGTCCGTCGTCTCATCCCTTTCTCCTTGGGCCCGGTGGCCCCCATTCTAATACAAGCCGCCGGGGGATTACAACGCGCCCGGGACGCGTCCGGACCATTTCACCGGGCGGCCGCCCCGGGCCGGGCTCAGGCCGCGGCCGCGCGTTCCAGCCTCCTCATGATCGCGAAGATGAAGGCGGCCGAGAGCAGGCAGGCCCCGACGAGGATGGCCCACACCGCCCAGAGCGGGACCCGCATCCAGAACCAGGCGACGACCCCGACGAGGGAGTTGCCCACGGCCGTCGCCGCGAACCAGCCGCCCTGCATCAGGCCCTTGTATTTGGGCGGGGCGACCTTGGAGACGAAGGAGATGCCGATCGGGCTGAGGAAGAGCTCGGCGATGGTCAGGCCGAAGTAGGTCGCGATGAGCCAGTAGACGGAGACCTGGGATTCGGCCGGGGCGACGAGGCCGCCCAGGGCCTTCGGGCTGGCCAGGCTCAGGGAGCCGATGACCAGGATCGTATAGGCCGCGGCGGTGATGAGCATGCCGATGCCGATCTTGCGCGGCGCCGACGGCTCCTTGCCCTTGCGGTTGAGCCAGCCGAAGACGCCGATGACGATCGGGGTCAGGACGACGATGAAGAACGGGTTGAAGTGCTGGAACATCTGCGGCTGGAACGGGTTCGTCGCGGCGTAGCCGCCGTAGCGGAGATAGGCCAGGACGCCGAATCCGGCGAACGCGGCCCCCCCCAGGAGACGGGTCAGGCTGTTCGAGGACTTCCTCACGAGGAAGACGAGACCGAGGATGGACAGGAAGACGGACAGCAGGCCGGTCAGATCGAACAGGAGGAAGGCCGCCTGCCCGACGCTGGGCACGGTGTAGTCGCGGGCGAAGTAGGTC
>Ga0116176_10004421_pt1 | contig 10224 bp, 8 predicted proteins | sample AD_STIC08_MetaG_FD_89803 | JGI IMG/M metagenome (GOLD analysis project Ga0116176, IMG submission 89803) | Active sludge microbial communities of municipal wastewater-treating anaerobic digesters from USA - AD_STIC08_MetaG | ecosystem: Engineered > Bioreactor > Anaerobic > Digestate | place: USA... | reverse complement strand
GTGCTGGTGCATTGCGGTACCGGCAATCGTTGCGGCGCCATGCTGGCACTGACCGAAGCCTGGTTTCGCCAACACAGTACCGAAGACGCAATCGCCTTCGGCAAGCAGGCAGGTTTGACCGGAATGGAACCCGTCGTTCGCGATCTGCTCGGCAAATAAGAAATATTGGCCGTCATCCGCGCTACATCTATTGGAGTAAGACGTCATGGCACATATCGTTGTTATCGGAGCAGGGCTTGGCGGCATGAGTGCCGCCTATGAATTGCGGGAAACACTTGGCTCCACCCATCGCATCACGGTCATCGGCGAGGGCGAGAAATTCAGTTTCACGCCATCCAATCCCTGGGTCGCCGTTGGCTGGCGCAAGCCCGACGAGATTTGTCTGCAGGCCGGCGAATATCTGGCAAAGAAAGACATCACCTTTATTCCGCGTGCCGTGACGCAAATCCTTGCCGACAAGAAATGCGTGATTACCGATGCCGGACAAAACATCGAATACGATTATCTGATTATCTGCACAGGCCCCAAACTCGCGTTCGAGGAAATCAAGGGTGCGGGTCCGGAAGTCGGTTTCACCCAGTCGATCTGCACCACGCCGCATGCAACGAAAGCCTGGGCTGCCTATGAAGAATTTTTGAAGAATCCCGGACCGATCGTGATTGGCGCCGTACAGATGGCGAGCTGTTTCGGCCCGGCCTACGAATTCGCGATGATCATCGATGCGGATTTACGCAAACGAAAATTGCGTGATCGCGTACCGATGACCTTCGTCACCAGCGAACCTTACATCGGACACATGGGTCTGGGTGGCGTCGGCGATTCGAAAGGTCTGATGGAATCGGAATTCCGGCAACGCCATATCAAATGGCTGACCAATGCAAAGATCGATGAAGTCACCGACGGCACGATCAATGCCAGCGAATATGACAACAAGGGCCTGATGCAAATGGAATACAAATTGCCCTTCCATTTCGCGATGTTGCTGCCCGCCTTCAAGGGCGTTCCTGCGGTCGCAAATGTCGAAGGTCTCTGCAATCCCAGAGGGTTTGTGTTGGTCGATAAACACCAGCGCAGCGTCAAGTATCCAAACATTTTTGCGGCGGGTGTTTGCGTCGCGATTCCTCCGGTGGAAGTCACGCCTATTCCCACCGGTGCGCCGAAAACCGGTTTCATGATCGAATCGATGGTCACGACCATCGTGAAAAATATCGAAGCCGAACTTGCTGGAAAACCCGCCGATGTTGAAGGCACCTGGAATGCCGTTTGTCTGGCCGATATGGGCGATGACGGCGTGGCGTTTGTCGCCTTGCCGCAGTTTCCGCCACGCAATGTCACTTGGGCAAAAAAAGGCCGCTGGGTACATTTGGCCAAAATCGCGTTCGAAAAATATTTCCTGTTCAAGATGCGCCACGGTACGTCCGAGCCGATCTACGAGAAATACGTGATGAAAGCGCTCGGCATCGAACGTTTGAAATCCGACACAAAATAATTTTCTGGAGAAACCACCATGAATATCGATAAAGCAGTGATGGCATTCGCCGGCGCAATGATTCTGCTCAGCGTCGCCATCGTCTATTTCATTTCGCCCTGGGGCCTGGCACTTACTGCCTTCGTCGGCCTGAACTTGTTGCAGGCATCGTTCACCGGTTTTTGCCCGGCCGCGAAGATTTTCGGCAAGCTCGGCTTCCAGCCCGGCAACGCCTTCAAGTGAGCAAAGCCATGCCTGTATCTCGTTATTTCGCGATCGCATTCTTCGTAGCCTGCTTGTCGGCTTGCAGTGATGCGCCCACGCCTGCCGATAAAAGTGCGATCAATATCGAAGGGCTGGCACTCATTAAAACGGCAAGCATCACGACGGGGAATTTGCGACAGTGGGACGGCGTGGTCGAAGCCGTCAATCAGGCAACCCTCTCTGCACAAACCTCGGGCCGTGTTGGGTCGCTGATGGTGGATGTCAACGATGCAGTAAAAGCCGGCGACGTCCTCGCCCGCTTCAGCAATGTCGAACAGATGTCGGGACAAAACCGTGCGCTGGCGGCATTGAGCGCGGCTCAGGCACAAGCCACCGAAGCTGAAGCCGATTACAAGCGCATGAATGAAATTTATGCCAAGCGCCTGATTTCGAAAGCACAATACGAGCAATCGATTGCCCGGCGCGATGCAGCACGTGCACAGCTGGCATCGGCACGCGCGCAACTGAGCGAGTCTTCGCAACAACTCGACTACACCGTGATACGTGCGCCGTTCAATGGCGTGATCGGACAGCGTTTCGTGCAAGTCGGTGAAACCGTTTCTCCGGGGCAAGCCATCTTCGGCATGAACTCGCCGGAACAATTGCGGGTTAGGGTCACCCTGCCGCAATCCGAAGCCGCCCTGCTCGAAAATAACAAGATAGCAAAAATCATTCTGGATGACGGGAAGGAAATGACGGTTGAAAACATCACGGTATTTCCCGATGCCGACCCCGACACGCATACCGTTACCGTTCGTTTGTCATTACCGGCAAGCACGAAAAATTTGAAACCGGGTGTTACCGTCAAGGCCTTGCTGCCCACGTCGGGCAATCAGGGCTTGCTGATTCCCGCCAACAGCCTGGTCATGCGCAGCGAAGTCACATCGGTTTACGTGATCGGCGAAAACAGTATTCGTCTTCGGCAGATCCGTCTCGGCCATCGCGTCGGCGATCAGGTGCAGGTCCTTTCCGGCTTGAATCCCGGTGAAAGTATTGCCGCCGATCCGTTGGCCGCAAGTTTGCGGCTATCGGAAAAACTGGCGGAGCAATAAATCATGTCTGATTCTCCACGGCTCGGATTTTCCGGCTGGATCGCGAAAGCGTTCCAGAACAATCCGCTCACGCCCATCCTCGCGATTGCCGGGCTATTGCTCGGTCTGGTCGCGGTCTTGATTACGCCGCGCGAAGAAGAGCCGCAAATTGATGTCACGATGGCCAATGTGTTCGTGCCGTTTCCCGGCGCGAGTTCGCGCGATGTCGAAAACATGGTCGCGTTTCCCTACGAGCAGATGCTGTCGGAAGTCGAAGGTGTCAAACACGTCTATTCGATTTCGCGTCCGGGCATGGCGATATTCACGGTTGAATTCGTGGTCGGTGTTCCGCGTCAGGAAGCCATCGTCAGGCTTTATAACCAGGTCTATTCCAATGCCGACTGGGCACCGGCGAATCTCGGTGTTGGTCAGCCTTTGGTTCGGCCGATGGGCATCGACGACGTACCGGTGATGAGCGTGACCTTATGGACGGATGACCCACAACGCGGTGCCGTCGAACTCGCACAAACCGCGCATATGCTCGAAGCAGAATTGAAACGCGTTCCCGGCACCCGCGACATCTACACCATTGGCGCACCTGATCGCGCGGTGCTGGTCGAGGTCGATGCCACACGCTTGGCGGAATATGGCTTTACCTTGCAGGACATGAGCCAATCTTTATTGGCAACAAATCTGGTCAGACAAGCCGGCGAGCGCGTGATCAACCAGCAAGTGATTCCGGTCACCATCGGCAGTTTTCTGGCGGACCGCGAACAGATTGCCGGTGTCGTTGTTGGAATGCATAAGGGCATGCCGGTGTATCTATCGGATGTCGCAAAAATTTCCGACGCTGCCGATTCGCCGATTCGTTATGCCTGGCATGGTGCACCGATTGGCAGCGCAGAGAGACCGAAAGCCGGTATTGCACCCGCCGTGACTCTGGCGATTGCGAAAAAACCCGGAGCCAACGCGGCCGATATCACGACCGCGATCAGCGAACGTTTGCAGGCATTGCAAGGCCGCGTGATTCCGGAAGGCATCAAGGTCTCGATTACCCGCGACTACGGCAAAACCGCGACCTATAAAGCGCAGAAACTGATTCACAAACTCGCCTTCGTCACGATGTCGGTAGTGCTTCTGGTCTTGTTTGCACTGGGCTGGCGCGAAGCGATCGTGGTCGGTGCCGCCGTTATCGTGACACTGGCGCTGACTTTGTTCGCTTCCTGGGCGATGGGCTTTACGCTGAATCGCGTTTCACTGTTCGCCCTGATTTTTTCGATCGGTATTCTGGTCGATGATGCGATTGTCGTCGTCGAAAATATCCATCGCCATATGCAAGTCGGTGGAAAAAAACTGCTGGATGCCATTCCGCCGGCGGTTGATGAAGTAGGTGGCCCGACGATCCTCGCGACATTCGCCGTCATCGCGGCCTTGATGCCGATGGCCTTCGTCAGCGGCCTGATGGGCCCGTACATGCGGCCGATTCCGATCAATGCCAGCGTTGGCATGCTGCTCTCGCTCGGCGTCGCATTGATCGTGACGCCGTGGTTGTCCTACAAATTGCTGGCGAAGCATCTGGAAAAACATGCCGATACTTCGGAGCCAGCGCATTCAACGGAAACTGACACACGCACCGCCCGCATTTTCCAGCGCGTGATGAGCCCGTTTTTATTCGGCGATAGAGCAGGGCGGAATCGCCGCAACCTGCTCGTCGGTATCTTGATTGCATTGGCACTCTCGGCCAGTCTTGCCGCCGTAAAACTGGTGGTATTGAAGATGCTGCCGTTCGACAATAAATCCGAATTCCAGGTCGTGGTAGATCTGCCGGAAGGTCGAACACTCGAAGATACCCAACGCGTTTTGATCGAGCTCGCCGGCGAACTGGAGAATGTCCCGGAAGTGCTGGATTACCAGGGTTATGCCGGTACCTCGGCACCGGTCAATTTCAATGGGCTGGTGCGGCAATATTATTTGCGCAGCGGCGCGAATGTCGGCGACCTGCAAGTGAATCTCGTCGACAAGCACGAGCGTGCTCGCGCCAGTCACGATATTGCCGCCGCGCTTCGGCCGAGACTCAATGCCATTGGCGAGCGTTTGGGAGCCTCGATAAAGGTGGTGGAAGTGCCGCCGGGTCCGCCGGTACTCGCGCCGCTCGTCGCCGAAATCTACGGCCCGGATTATGCAAAAAGCCGCCTGATCGCCAGCGATCTGGAAACGCGATTCAGGAAAACACCCGGCATCGTCGATATCGACACAACGGTCGAAGCGGATTCGCCGCGCGACATTATCAGCATTGATCGTGATCGCGCCGCCAAACTCGGCATCTCGCAGGCGAGCATAAGCGAAGCTATCACCGCCGGTCTGTCGGGCAATAACGTGACCTATTTGCGTGACGATGCTTCGAAATATCCGGTGCCGATTCGTCTGCGCCTGCCCGCCGGTGACCAGGCCTCGCTGGCTTCCTTGCTGGCCATCCGCGTTCGTGCGGGCAATGGAAAACTCGTGCCAATTTCGGAACTTGTGAATACAAAACAGGCGACCTGGGACGGCAGTATCTATCACAAGGATCTATTGCCGGTGGTCTATGTGACCGGCGACGAATCCAGCAAGATTGATAGCCCCTTGTATGGCATGTTCAATGTCGTCGGCCAGGTATCGGACAACAAGATCGCCGGTTTTTCGATTCAGCAATTTTTCTTCAAGCAGCCGGTCGATACCGGATTGTTCGCGATCAAGTGGGACGGAGAATGGCAAATCACGTTCGAAACTTTCCGTGACATGGGCCTGGCCTATTCCGCCGGCTTGGTATTGATATACCTGCTGGTGCTGGGCCAATTCCGCAGCTATCTGGTGCCGCTGATCATTATGGCGCCGATACCGCTGACCGTGATCGGCGTAATGCCCGGCCATGCCCTGCTCGGCGCGCAATTCACCGCGACCTCGATGATCGGCATGATTGCGCTCGCGGGCATCATCGTACGAAATTCGATTCTGCTGGTGGACTTTATCCAGCAGGCGGTCGAACAAGGCATGGCGCTGGAAAAAGCGGTGATCGACGCCTGCGCAGTACGCGCACAACCGATTGTATTGACCGGTGTGGCGGCGATGCTCGGTGCCTTCTTCATTCTCGACGATCCGATTTTCAACGGACTCGCGGTCTCACTGATCTTCGGCATCCTGGTATCGACCGTGCTGACACTGGTGGTGATTCCGCTGCTGTATTACGTCGTGCTGAAGCGGGCTCGCGACAAGGTAGTTAGTCGGGCGTAGAAATTCGTGCAAAAAAAGAAAACTTGAACATCGTCTTCCCGACGAAAGTCGGGATCCAGAAACCTCTACGAAGTGATATCAAAACGCTGCTTCGGCCTCGGCTTCTGGGCACCGACTTTCGTCGGAGAGACGAGATAGACTATGTTCAGAAGTACTGAAAACCTGATGCACCAAACGCATCAATGCGCGGTATACCCACCATCAATCACTAACTCGCTTCCGGTCACGAATTTCGATTCCTCCGACGCGAGATACACCACGCCCCAGGCGATATCATCCGGCTCGCCAATATGGCCGAGCGGGTGCAGCTTTCCGACTTCGGCACGGGCTGCATCGATATCGGCGGCACCGGTTCCACGCAAATGGTTTTCCACCATCGGAGTCCAGATAAAACCGGGATGGATCGAGTTCACCCGGATCTTGTCGGGTGCGTAAATCATTGCGTCGGTCTTGCTCATCAGGCGAACCGCGCCTTTCGAAGCATGATACGGCGGCGAGTCCGGCGCACCGATCAATCCGTAAATCGATGAGAGATTGATGATGCTTCCGCGACCGGCTTTTTTCATGAAAGGTATCGCATGCTTGGTACAGAAAAAAACGCCTTTCACATTCACCGATTGCACCAGATCCCATTCCGCCTCGGTCACTTCATGCGTGGGTTTATTTACGCCGGCGATACCCGCGTTATTCACCAAAACCTCAATGCCTCCGAAATGTTCCGCCGTTTCCGCCATGGCGACCTGCACGTTTTTTTCACTTGTCACGTCTACATGCCAATAACGCGCGTTGACGCCGCGAGCTTGCAGCTCTTTCACCAATGTATTGCCGGCCTCGTCCAGCCGGTCAAAGACGGCGATGTTGGCGCCTTCATCGGCGAGATGCAGTGCACATGCCCTGCCGATACCCAGTGCGGCACCGGTGATGACACAGGTTTTTTGCTTGACTCGATTCATGTCCCAGTCTCCGGTTTCCGGAAATTTCCGGATGCTTGATACTTACATTTATTGAAGCTGCATTCTTGATCGAAATCAAAGTCGTAGGATTGATCAGGGTCGACTATTGGACGCAATCGGTGGCTCGAAAAATTTCGGCCAACGGCAGTAACAAGCAATATGCGAATGCCTATATACCTTTCGTACTTTATGGCGCTAAATAAACCTTGTTTCCTGAAATACCCATGCCTGTGGATGCCAAACCATGCTGCTGAAAACCCTCATCGCCGCACAAGACCTCGGGCGCCTGCACGATATCGCGTCCGTTTTCATTCGCTATGGTTTCGGCGATGTGGTGCAACGGCTCGGCATGGCCAATATCCTGGAACGCGCCGGCAAGGTGTTGCACCTGCAAAACGTCGAAGACACGGCGCATTTAAGCTCGGCCGAACGACTGCGTTGCGCGATGGAAGATCTGGGGCCGACTTTCGTCAAACTGGGGCAGATTCTGGCTACCCGCGTCGACCTCTTTCCACCCGACTGGATTGCCGAATTTGAAAAGCTGCAGGATCACGCGCCGCTGGTCGCCTTCGCCGACATACAGGCGCAATTGCTCGATAGCCTGCCAGATTCGCCGGAAGCGTTTTTTGCTGAACTTGATCACACACCTCTTGCTGCCGGCTCAATTGCACAGGTTCATCGTGCTGTTTTGCGTGATGGCCGTTTGGTGATCATCAAAATACGTCGGCCGGGAATTCGCGACATCATCGATGCGGATATGCGCCTGCTGCAACGTTTTGCGAAAATGATCGAAACCGAATTGCCCGAATGGCGCTGCTATCGTCCGCTCGATGTCGTTAGCCGTTTCAAAAGCTCGCTGTATCGCGAACTCGACCTAGCTGCCGAATGCCATAACGCGGAACGCATCGCCGATGCATTCCGCGATGACCCCGACATTGTCGTGCCGGGCGTCGTCTGGCCGTTGACCAGCGAATGCGTGAACGTGCAGGAATTTGTTTCCGGCATTCCGGCGCATGATCTGGATGCGGTTGCCGCCGCCGGGCTCAATCAGAAAAAACTGGCCTTGATCGGTGCCAGAACCGCCTTGAAAATGATGCTGGAAGACGGATTCTTCCATGCCGATCCGCATCCGGGAAATCTTTTTTACCTGCCGGGAAATCGTGTTGCACTGATTGACTTCGGCATGGTCGGACACCTGTCCGACAAACGTCGCGATCAAGTGCTTGATTTGCTGCAAGGCCTGGTTCAGCGCGATCCGCAGCAAATCATCGATGTGCTTTTCGAATGGACCCAGGATTCCGATTTCGATGCGGAAAAGCTGACGCAGGAAGTCGATGCCTTTATCGATCAATACCACGGCATTCCTTTGAAGCAACTGGATCTTGGCGCGATGCTGGGTAACGTGACCTTGATCCTGCGTGACAACAAGCTCGCCTTGCCGTCCGATCTTGCAATGCTGATAAAAGTCTTCGTCACGCTGGAAGGCATTGGCCGGAAACTCGATCCCGATTTCGACATGGTATCGGTCGCGATGCCGATCGTGCGAAAGGCAATGCGAACCCGTTACAGTGCATCATCGGTCGCCAAGCGCGGCCAGCGCGTCGTGAAGCTGGGCATGCACGTACTTTCTTCCTTACCGGAAAGCATTCGCGAAATTCTGCAACACGCCAGAGCCGGAAAGATAAAGGTCAGTATCGACATCGAACGACTGCAACACCTCGGCGAACAGCTCGATCATTCCGCAAATCGCCTGACCGTCGGTATCGTGATTGCGGCGCTAATCATCGGCTCATCAATCGTGATGACGGTAAAAGGCGGACCCACCCTGCTCGGTTTGCCGATCTTTGGCCTGCTTGGTTTTCTCGGCGCGGTATTCGGCAGCCTGTGGTTACTCTATTCGGTGTGGCGCAGCGGTGGCGGCCGCTAGAGAATCACGCCGCCACGCCGAACAATGCGCCAACACCGGTCGTCAATCCCATCGCCAATGCACCCCAGAAAGTGACGCGAATGGCGGATGTCATTACTGATGCACCGCCAGCCTGCGCCGCCAACGAGCCCAATATCGCAAGAAATAAAAGCGAGCTTGCCGCCACGATCCACATCAGCATTGACTGTGGTACCAGCAGCACCACCAATAAGGGCATTGCCGCACCCACTGCAAAGGTGCCAGCCGAAGCGAACGCAGCCTGGATCGGTTTTGCACTCAACATATCTGAAATACCCAATTCATCGCGAGCATGGGCGGCAAGCGCATCATGTGCCGTCAATTGGGTAGCAACTTGTCTTGCGAGATTTTTATCAAGACCACGGCCGACATAGATCATCGTCAGCTCCTCGAGTTCGTGCACCGGATCGGTCGCGAGCTCATTGCGTTCTTTTTCGATATCGGCGTTTTCGGTATCCGATTGCGAGCTAACCGACACATATTCACCGGCGGCCATCGACATCGAACCCGCCATTAAACCGGCGACGCCTGCAACAAGAATGCTGTTGGTCGTGGCACCGGCTGCGGCGACGCCGAGAACCAGACTTGCCGTCGAAACGATGCCGTCATTGGCGCCGAGAACGGCGGCGCGCAGCCAGCCGATGCGATGGGTTTTATGGCGCTCGATATGTCTGATCATGGCTCTTTCATTCCCGTGTAATGCGCGCATTGTAACTCCATGAATGTCGCCAAATGATCAAACCTGACAATATCCTCGCCTAAAGATGCATCATCCAGAATCAGGATTTTCGCGTGCTGAACTTGAAAGGAACATAAAGTGGGCAGAATGCGATACTCGAAGTCATCACAAACACCACTGCCAAAACCATCAATAGTATTCCCACAACGCCTGCTACCATCCCACTGAGGTAGAGATACACAAACACCGCAACAACCACAACGCGAATGCCGCGATCAATATTCGACATATTCTTTATCATGATAATGACTCCCTGGTTGACCGCGGCACGTGCCGTGGCCTGTCATCATCAATATGCGCCAATAGCCTGCAGAAGGCTTTGATCGGGATCAAATCAACAGATCAGTGGCCAGCGCCTATTTGGCAGTCAGGGTCTTCTTGACCGCCGTCAAAAAAACCGGATCCGGCTTCGAACCCAGGGTTTCGGTGCGTGCGACGACACGGCCTTCGGCATCCAGCAGGATCAATGCGCTGGTATGGTTGAACTCGCCATCGGCGAGCACCCGGTAGCGCACCCCCAGCAAGGCAGCAAGCGTGCGGACGCCCTTCTCGTC
>Ga0116176_10004418_pt1 | contig 10231 bp, 9 predicted proteins | sample AD_STIC08_MetaG_FD_89803 | JGI IMG/M metagenome (GOLD analysis project Ga0116176, IMG submission 89803) | Active sludge microbial communities of municipal wastewater-treating anaerobic digesters from USA - AD_STIC08_MetaG | ecosystem: Engineered > Bioreactor > Anaerobic > Digestate | place: USA... | reverse complement strand
GTTCCTTCATAGCACTTTCTCCTCAACAAATGCTTAGATTTTCTTCTAGAAACAGCTTCAGAGTAGTGCACTTTTAAGCTTTAAATCCTCAAAAAACAGTGCACTTTTGATTCTTAAATGACAAAGTCCAATATTTCTCTTGACAGATATAGAAAGCAGTCTTAAAATAATAATCATTAAGAAATGGAATCGATTCCATACTTTTTAGTGATATAAACGATGAATATCGACGAGATTGCCAAGATTGCCGGTGTCTCAAAATCGACAGTCTCTAGGGCGCTGAATAATTCTGGCTATGTGTCGGCAAAGACTCGATCGCGTGTGTTGGATACGATTCAGGAGTCGGGGTATCGCAGAAATCTCATTGCGAGGAATCTTCGCAGTAAGAAATCCAACTTTATAGGGCTTATCATCCCCGATATTGCCAATGAATTTTTTTCCCTTTTTGCGAAGAGCCTTGAGACCAATTTAAGAAAAGCGGATTTTGCACTTTTTTTGTGCAATACCGAGGAAAAAATCGAGAATGAAAATTTCTATCTCGACTCACTGCTCGACAATCAGGTTCAGGCTATCGTCCTGACGTCTACATCTCATCAGATTCCGAAGAAAATCAAATATGCCAAAATTCCAATTGTGATTGCGGACCGCTTTATTGAAGATACAAGCGTCCTAGAGATGTGTTGCATCACAAGCGACAATAGGTATGGCGGGCGACGCGCGGTGGATGAATTATTCCGGAGAGGCGCAAAAAAACTGCTGGTTATTGCGGATGAACGACACATGTATGGCACGGAAGTGCGTATGAAGGCTGCCTGTGAGCGCGCGCAGGAAATTGATGTATCTGCTGAGGTGCGATTTGCACATGTTTCGGCATTTGGTGGCTACGATGTGATTGTCGATGCACTCACGAAGGAGCACTTGGACTTCGATTCTTTATTTTGCACGACCGATATTTTCGCATTGGGTGCGTTGAGGGCTCTCGTGGAGCACCACATTCGTATTCCCGAAGAGATCCAGGTGATCGGTTTTGATGGCATTGAGTTGGGAGCCTTTTCCAATCCTCCTTTGACTACCTTTAAGCAGGATGCAATCGGAATGGGAAAAGCTGCTGCCGATGCGATTGTGGCGATGTTGCACCATGAAACAGTGCAGCATCATAAGCTTTTGCCGCTCGAGTTTGTAGAGCGATCTACAACTTTGGCCCAATAATCTGCAGTACGCAGAATGAAATCCTTTTATAGGAGGAAAAAGATGAAACGTAAATCTATTCATCTTTTGATGGGACTAATGCTTGCATTAGCCTTTGTATCAGGTGTAAGTGCTCAGGAGGCAAATCCGCGCTTTGCGTTTATTCTCAAGACGCTCGCAAATCCATTCTGGGTCACGATGAAGGAAGGTATTCAGGCGGAAGCAAAGAAACAAAATGTGACTGTCGATATCTTTGCTGTGCAGTCGGAAGACGACACACAAGGCCAGCTCCAGCAGTTCGAGAATCTTTTGAATAAGGGCTATGATGGTATTGCCTTTGCGCCCATTTCACCGGTCAACCTTATTCAGCCTGCGGCACAGGCATATAAAAAAGGAATCAAGTTGGTCAATGTCGATGAAAAGGTCGATATGGCTGCCCTCAAGAGCGCAGGAGCGAATATCTTTGCATTCGTCACGACCGATAACAAGGCTGTCGGTGCAAAAGCAGCCAATTTTATCGTCCAACAAGTCGGTCCAAAAGGCGGAGAGGTTGCGATTATTGAGGGAAGAGCTGGTGCTGCATCGGGAGAGGATCGCAAGAGTGGCGCTGCATCCGTGTTTACCAGTACTCCTGGATTCAAGCTTGTTGCAAGTCAGCCTGCCGATTGGGATAGAATCAAAGCGCTCGATGTTGCTACCAATATTATTCAGCGCTTCCCGAACCTCAAAGCAATCTATTGCGCCAATGATACAATGGCGCTCGGTGCAATGCAGGCAGTGATCAATTCTGGAAAATCGATTCTCGTTGTCGGTACCGATGGCGATCCAGAAGCAGTCGATATGGTAAAGGCTGGAAAGCTTGCAGCAACGGTTGCACAAGACCCTGCTGCAGTTGGTGCGGAAGGTCTTCGCCAGCTCATTGCTGCGGTAAAATCCGGCAAGCAAATTCCATTGAATGATGAGCCTCTCTTTATCGCTGTTGATTCTAAGCTCATCACAAAGTAAGATCTGACTTTTGGTGCCATGGCGGCGTCTTTACCATGGCACCTGTGGAGAAGGAATTATGGATACAATTCTTCAGATGAAGAATATATGTAAGATATTTCCTGGTGTGGTCGCTTTGGACAATATCGATTTTGAGCTCAGAAGCGGCGAGGTTCATGTCATTCTTGGAGAAAATGGAGCAGGAAAATCGACGCTTGTAAAAATCTTGAGCGGTGTCTATTCGCCGACTTCGGGGCATATCTTCCTCAATAATAAAAAATTTGATTCGCTTACTCCTTCTCTTTCAAAATCAGAGGGAATTTCCATAATCTATCAAGAGCTAAGTGTTATCAACGAAATATCCATTGCAGAGAATCTGTATATTGGTCAATTGCCTGAGAAAAATTTTGTAGGCCTTCCTGTTGTCGATAAGAAGGAGCTCAGAAATCGCTCCTCCAGTATTCTCAAAGAAGTGGGCTTGAACCGTAGCCCTGATGAATTTGTCCGTAATCTTAGCATCTCCGAAAAGCAACTTGTCGAAATTGCAAGAGCCCTCACGATAAACTCCAAAATTATCATCATGGATGAACCTACATCGTCGCTCTCCATCGAGGAGACAGCCAATCTTTTTAGCATTATTAGAGACCTAAAAAAGAAGGACGTTGGCATCATCTATATATCTCATAAGCTTGATGAGATTCCTAAAATTGGAGATCGCGTGACAGTCTTGAAAGATGGAAAATATGTCGGAACGAAGAATGTTGCAGGCATTACGATCGATCAGATGGTGTCCATGATGGTTGGTCGAGATTTGGATAGAACTTCTCGCCTACCTCGTCGGTTGAATCCTACCACCCCAAAAACAATACTTTCCGTGCAGAACCTCACACGAAAAGATGGACGAGTAAAGGATGTGAGTTTCGATGTCAAAGAAGGTAAAATTTTGGGATTCTATGGCCTTATAGGTTCTGGTCGTTCAGAGCTTATGGAAGCAATATTTGGAATAGTTCCTCGAGAAGGCCAAATCGTCCTCAATGGAATGCCACTTCACCATAAAGACCCTTATGGTGGATTAAGAAATAAGCTTGCCTTTATCACTGAAAACAGAAGAGAGACAGGCTTTTTTAGCAATTTCTCAATTATGCATAATATTTCTATCGTCTATGAGCTTTTTAATTCAAAATTAGGAGGCCTTTGGGGTCTTACTAATTCTAAACAAGATAAAAAAATTGCTGAAGAACAGGCTGCTGCTCTTAAAATAAAATGCTCATCGGTGATGCAGAACATAAATGAACTATCTGGCGGGAATCAGCAAAAAGTCCTCGTTGGAAAATGGCTCGCAAGCAATTCAGAAGTTTTCATTTTTGATGAACCTACAAAGGGCATAGATGTTGGATCAAAATCAGAGATCTATCACATCATTCGTCAGCTCTGCGATGCTGGCAAAGGGGTCATCATTGTTTCCTCTGATTTGCCAGAGATCCTATATATTAGCGATCGAATTCTTGTTTTTAGCGATGGCCACATCACTGCAGAGTTTTCTTCAGATGATGCCACTGAAGAGAAAATAGTCCATGCGGCAACCCATAAAGTGCCACACTGTTCCTATTCCTAAGACGATAGAGAGGAGAACGCAATGTCTTCCCTGAGTAGTTTCCGGAGTTTTTGGCAAAAATATGGTACCCTCGTTATTCTAATATTTCTGATCCTTCTCATAGGAATTCTATCACCAAAATACTTCTTGACCGCAGACAACTTGACCCAGGTGGTGCTTCAGAGTTCGATTACCATTCTCATTGCGATTGGAGAGTTCTTTGCAATTTTAATTGCGGGAATAGATCTTTCAGTGGGATCGGTGATGGCGTTTACAGGCCTTATTACTGCGAAAATGCTTGTTGCGCATCAACCGATATGGCTTGCAATTCTGGTAGGAGGCGTTGGTGTTGGGCTTGTGCTTGGTCTCTTCAATGGATTTCTTGTCAACGCCACAGGGCTTCATCCCTTTATTATTACGCTTGGCACGCAATCGATCTATCGAGGTCTAACGCTGATTCTCTCTGATGCAAGGCCTGTCTACGGATTGCCTCCTGCGTATATGTCGTCTATCGGTGGTTGGATATGGAGGATTCCTGTTCCTGTCATTATTGCGATTCTCTATGCTGCGATTATGTCATGGTTTACGACAAAGAGCAAAGCTGGTCGCAATCTCTATGCAATTGGCGGCAATAAGTCTGCAGCTTGGTATAATGGAATCCTAGTAAAAAGGCATGTGTCGATCGCTTTTGCAATTTCTGGTATTTCCGCTGGGTTGGCGGGCGTTGTTATGATTGCAAGGCTTGGCGCAGCAGAACCTCTTGCAGGAGTTGGATTTGAAACATACGCGATTGCCTCGGCGATAATAGGCGGAACGAGCTTTTTTGGTGGTGTCGGGAGGATCTGGGGCGTGGTAATTGGAGGGCTTGTAATTGGTGTTATCAATAATGGACTCAATATTCTCAATGTACCGACCTTCTATCAGCAGATCGTTATGGGATCGCTTATTATTATTTCGGTCTTCCTGGATCATCTAGTTTCAAGCAAACAATAGAATTATTAGGCAAGGAGATTTTACTATGGCTTTCTTTTCTCCCTCCTTGATGTGTATGAATCTATCGCAATTTGAGTATCAGATACGATTCCTGGATGTGCACGCTGATTACTTTCATGTCGATATCATGGATGGCCATTTTGTGCCCAATCTCACGCTTTCACCGTTTTTTATCTCAGAAGCTCGCAAATTGACAAATAAGATCATCGATGCGCACCTCATGGTAGAGGATCCTGTGCTTATCAGCACGCTCTGCATCGATGCAGGTGCGGATATGATTAGCTTTCATCCCGAAACAACAAATGGGAAAGCCTTTAGGCTGATCGATTCGCTGCAAAAAAAAGGCTGCAAGGTCGGAGTCGTCTTGAATCCTGAAACACCGATTATCGCTGCTGAGGATTACTATGAATTGGCTGATAAGGTGACTATTATGACGGTCGATCCTGGGTTTGCAGGGCAACCGTTTATCATGCAAAGCCTGCGAAAAATCTCCCAAGTAAGAGATCTCAAAGTAGCAAAGGGATACCATTTTAAGATCGAAATCGATGGATCGTGCAATGCTAAAACCTTCTCGAATCTTATTCGCGCGGGATCGGAAGGCTTTGTACTGGGCAACTCTGGATTATTCAGCCTCGATAGCGATATTGAAAAAGCTTGGTCAAAAATGCTGGATAATTTTAATTCTGCACTGGAAAATCTATCAAATTGGATATGCTAATCGGAGGAGTACGCAAGTTATGACACAGTTACCTTTTGTAACAAGAATCGATAATGTTAATCACACGCTCGAAGGAGCTGACAATTTTAGCGAGACGAGATTAAAAGATATGCGATCTTTATATAGATATTGGAATAGCAATGAAGATGACGCAACTTTAGAAACTATTGTCTATAGAGTATCTAGAAAAGATGTACCTACAGAGCCTGGTGAATTGCTGCAATGCATCACAGAAATCCTACCAGGTGACTATCACGGTGAATTCTTTATGACTAAAGGGCATGGCCATAAGCAAAGAGAATGTACTGAGATATATCTCGGCATAGCGGGGTATGGCTTGGTGCTGATGCAAAGTGAAAATGGATTTCGGTTCGAGGAATTGTTGCCTGGTAGAGCTATCTACATTGCTGCTGGCTGGAACCATAGGACAGTAAATATTGATCCTCAACAATATCTCCTATTTTATAGTATATGGCCTGCAAATTCAGGATATGATTATGAAGCGGTAATCAAAAATCCCTTTCAATACCGAGTTTTTAGAGATACTACCCAAGGCTATCGTTTTGAGGAAAGATAATCATGCAATCTGCAGCTATTTTAGGTATTGATGTGGGAGGAACCCATATAAGAATGGGCATAGTTGATCAGGAATTTGTAATCATCAAGAAAAAAACTATCCTCACCACAAGCCTCGATGACGATGGCAATTTTATTCAAAATATCATCGATCAAAGCAAAGCTTTTGCTCTCTCAAGCAAGATACCCATCAGTGCGCTCTGCATCGGATTTCCCTCGGTTATTTCTAAAGATAGGGCAACCATTATTCAAACGCCAAACATTCCGAATCTGGACAATATTGCTTTTGTCCATATCACATCGCCACAATTTCCTTTCCCTGTATTCATGGAAAAGGATGTGAATCTTCTGCTTCGTAATGATATCGAAATACTGGATCTCAAGGATAAGAACCCAATTCTTGGCATCTATGTAGGAACAGGCCTTGGCAACTCAGTGTGGCTTGGAGACAGATTTCTTTTGGGGGCCGATGGAGCATCTTGCGAGCTAGGCCATATTCCTATCTATGGAGTCAAAGAAGTATGCCCTTGCGGCAATATTGGATGCATCGAAACAGTCGCATCTGGCAAGAGGCTTGCCGCTTATTCCGCAGAAAAGTATCCGGGTGCCCCGATAGGAGACTTCTTTAAACTCCACTACGACGATCCTTTCATCGACGAGTTTTTAGAACTGCTCTCTTTTCCCATTGCAACCGAGATCAATATATTTGACCCATATGCTGTTGTTCTTGGCGGTGGCGTCCTTGGCATGTCGAATTTTCCAAAGAACTTGCTCCTCGACAAAGTAACCACCAAACTCCGCTCACCTTACCCAAAAAGAAGCGTCATTTTCCGCTTTTCAGAAAGCACCCACTACGCTGGCGTCCTCGGCGCTGCAAGGTATGCGCTAGATATGATGGGGGGAAAAAAGTACTTTGATTTTATACCTGGGGAAGAGGGCTCATAAGAATTATTCAGTTTTTGAATTATCTTGCCAGAAGATGCAAAAAGGCAATTGAGTTTACTTATTTTGTACTCCTAGTAACTCTATCAATGATGACAGCTATAAGGTAAACGTCAATTCTACACCGTTATCAATAAAGCATCATAAGGCAGAGGAAATGCTCTCAATTTGAGAGATATTCACAGTGTCTGGGGAGAACAAAAAAAGAATGAAAACTACTTCTATGACTTTGGAGTAAAAAGGAGAAGGCTTCAGTAATCAGTCGGACCTATCCTATAGGGTAAGAGCTGAAGCTTTCCCTCAAGACTCTTTGCCTTCGGTAGCTCATTGAAGAGATAGCACAGGTAATGGTAGGGCTCATGGCCATTCGCTTTCGCGGTCTCGATAATACTATAGATACTCGCACTCGCATGAGCCCCTAAGGGGGTATTCGAGAAAAGCCAGTTCTTCCTGCCTATCACAAAGGGCCTTATCGCATTCTCCACCCTATTCGTGTCAGGGGTAAGCAGTTCATGATCAAGATAGTGGGTTATCTTCTCCCACTGGCTGAGCGCATAGCTCACGGCTTTGCCAAACGCAAGTGTGGGAGGACTTACGCCTGCATGCGCCATAAGCCAAGCATGCATCGCCGTGAGCTTCGGGGCTTGCTCTTTTCTCCTGAGGGTAAGAAAGTGTTCCGTAGTGAGAAGTCCTTCTTTATACTCTCGTCGAAGAGTAGTTTCTTTCTCATAGAGCTCGGCAATCATCGAGATAAAGATGCTTGCTTCCTTACTCCCCAGCTTCTGGGCATCTATGAACTTCCGCCTCACATGGGCTAAGCATCCTACATGCGTAATCCCAGGAAAGCTTCCAGCCTCATCATAGCCAGAGTAGCCATCAGTCTGCAGATATCCTTCGTAGTCCTTCAAGAGCCTTAAGGGAATTTCTTTTGAGCGACTCGGATGATAGTGAAAGAAGATTATTGGTTTACCTTCAGAAAAGCCTTCCGTCACCCACATGAAGTGCTTCGATTGAGGACTTGAATTTCTCTCATGCAGCACCTGCACTACAGTCTCATCCATAAGAAGCACATGGGAAGCTTTGATATCCTCTTTCATCGCTTCGATGAAATCGCCTAAGCCTCTTCCTGCCCGTATCGCAAGAGCACATAAGGTTGCCCGTGGTGTCTCGATCCCAAAACGAGCAAGAATCTTCTCCATACGATAGAACGGCTCGGCATCCACAAACTTAGAGCTGAGAAAAAAGGCAAGACTATTATTTGAAAACCGTGAACCAGGAATAAACTTCACTGGCCCTGATGCTTGTATTACTGGACTCTGACAGTCTTTGCACCCACAGGGCCCATACTTCTTCATGATATACCGATTGACGATAACTTTCTGGGGAATTATCTCAAGCTCTTCTCGTACCTCTTGGCCAATCTCAGGCCTTAAGCCACCACAATGTGGACAGGTACGCTCCTCAAGCGAGCATTCACTCACAATATCTACTCGGGGAATATCCTTAGGGATTGGCTTTGGCCCTCGCTTTACTCGCTCATGGGCTTTGACGGCTGTCTTGTCCTCTTGCTTGCAAGATTCTTGTGCATAAGTCTCTGCTTCATTGAAGAGCCAACCCTGAGTACTTTCTTCCTTGTGCTTCTTCTCACTCGAGGAACCAAAGAAGTGCCGCCTTAAGCTCTCGTATTTCTCTTTCCAAGAGAGAGCTTCTCTCTGAAGCGCACCCACCTCATTGTGGTGTTGTACGACAAGCGTTCCAATGATGTCTTTCAGCGCCACCACATCATCAGGTAGATGCTCCAGCGTCGCAGTATCCATACAAAGACTATAGCATAAATAGTATTGAATATCAATACTATTCCTTTAATATACCGTACTATAGTGCATTGCTCTGTGCTTTTTGAAGATGTCAATTCCTACTAAAAGAAGCCTAAAGTCCTCCCTATCTGTGCGCATGACGCCACTCGTCCTCTTTGGCCAAGGAAAGTGATCTTCTTCAAGCCGCTTTGTCCACAGGCAGAAGCCAGTCTTATCCCAATAGATGATCTTCATCACTCTTCTTGTCTTTCCCAAAAAGACAAAGTAGTTCCCTGAGAGTAGCTCCTTCGGTTTCTTTGCTTCAGCAATCTGCGCAAGCCCATTAATCTGCTTTCGCATATCGGTGAAGCCCATCACTAAATAAATCTTTCGATTCTTCTTAAGGTACATCTTCCTATATTCCTTTCAGAATACAGGATACTCACCTTTTTTCTACTTGAGGAACGGTGCGGAATTGACGGTTACGTAAAGCTAATAATAAAGAGATAGGTAATATTCCAGTTATAGGTTCTGGAGGTATATATTCAAGCACAAAAAAACCTCTTGTAAATTATCCAACGATAGTAATAGGAAGAAAGGGAACAGCTGGCAAAGCATGGCTGTTATTAGAACCATGTTATCCCTCAGATACAACTTTTTATTTGAGTTGGAAAAAAGAAGTAGATATAAAATACCTTTATAATTATATGATAATGAATCCATTGTCGGGGGAACATGCAAAAACAACATTACCAAGTCTTCAAAAGCCAGATTTAGTAAATTACATCTTCCCCCTCCCTCCTCTTCCCGAACAGCAAAAGATTGCGGCGGTGCTTTCTGCAGTTCAGACAGCAAAGGAGAAGACCGAGGCGATGATAGCCGCCACAAAAGCCCTCAAAAAATCCATAATGAAACACCTGTTCACCTATGGAGCCGTGCCACCAGAGGAAGCAGAAAACGTTCGACTCAAGGAAACAGAAATCGGAAAAATGCCGGAAAATTGGGAAGTGGTGAAACTGGGAGAAGTGGCAGAAATAAAAGGTGGAAAGCGCCTTCCAAAAGGACATTCTTTTTCACCTGTTCCAACACTTTATCCATATATCAGGATTGTTGATTTTTATAATGGATCTGTTAAACTTACAGATTTAAAATATCTAAAGCCTGAAGACAGAGAAATCATAAAAAATTATATAATTACAACCAAAGATGTATATATTTCAATTGCTGGTACTATAGGGTTAGTTGGAATTATTCCAAAAGACTTGGATAAAGCAAATATTACAGAAAATGCCGCAAGATTGATCATACTTAATTCATCAAAATTAGATAGATTATTTATAGTTGGATTCTTATCCTCAAAACAAGGACAGAATGAAATTATTATCAGGACTACTAAAACATCACAACCAAAATTAGCGCTTACTAGAATTAAGCAAATTC